>Ga0102591_1002732_pt1 | contig 18045 bp, 14 predicted proteins | sample AraplaCol_mCL_r2_2_FD_76860 | JGI IMG/M metagenome (GOLD analysis project Ga0102591, IMG submission 76860) | Arabidopsis root microbial communities from North Carolina, USA - plate scrape MF_Col_mCL_r2 (SPADES assembly) (version 2) | ecosystem: Host-associated > Plants > Roots > Endosphere... | reverse complement strand
CCTCGGCGCTCCAGGCGCTGCTTGCCATCGCCGTCGGCGCTGCCACGATCGTCGTGATCGGCGCGACGACATTGCCCATCACGACGATCGTGGCAGCGCCGACGGCGATGGCAAGCAGCGCCTGGAGCGCCGAGGTCGTGAACCAGCCGACGACCGCCGGGGCGACCGCCAGCGTGTGGGCGACGCTCTCGGAGACATCGTGGATGAAGTGTTCCGGCTCGGCCTGGCCCAGTTGCGCCATGCCATGCACGAGGATGCTGCCGCCGACCCAGAGCATGGCCGCAGTGCCGATCGCGGCAAGAACTTTCAGGAACGCGGGCATGCCGAGAACGAGGCCGCGGCCGAGAACGCGCAGGGCGGACAGCGGGTTCTTCGCCAGCGCGACGCCGGCGTCGTCGGCTTTGACGATCAGGGCGACGACCCCATAGACGGCGAGCGTAATCAGGATGCCGACGCCCGCGAGCACAGCGCCCTGCATGTAGATGCCGGCATCGGCGACGGCCGACAGGGTCAGCGCCATGATCTCGGCAGAGAGAATAAAGTCGGTGCGGATGGCGCCGGCAACCTTCTCGTTTTCAAGCGCCACCGGATCGCTCTTTTCGCCGAGCACCGCTTCCTCGTGCGCGTGGGCCGCATGCGGAAAAATTGCGCCGTAAAGCTTCTCGGCGCCCTCGTAGCAGAGATAGATGCCGCCGAGCATCAGCAGCGGCGTGATCGCCCAGGGCGCGAAATAGCCGAGCAGCAGTGCGCCGGGCAGCAGGAATAGCAACTTGTTCTTCAGCGAACCAAGGGCGATCCGCGCAATGATCGGCAGTTCCCGTTCAGGCGTCAGCCCCACCACGTATCGCGGCGTCACCGCGGCGTCGTCGATCACGACGCCGGCCGCCTTGGCGCTGGCCTTCGCGGTCTGGGCCGCCACGTCGTCCAGCGAAGCGGCCGCCATCTTGGCGATGGCTGCGATGTCGTCGAGGAGGGCGATGAGACCTGTGGCCATAAGTAGCTAACCCCTTGAGAAGAATCCGAGAAACGCGGCTCCAGAAGCGCCAGTAACCACCATAGCGTGTCGAGTCAACGACAGCCGGGTGACATTGAAAGGTCGTCGGCCTCTCGCGGCGAGCTCAATGTTGGTTATCAAATCGTGTGTAAAAAGCAGCCATGTTTGGCTCAACCCCTCTGCAAGTACTTGAAATTGCGTACCGCGTTCGCGTAACGGCATTTTGATTTGGCTCGGAAGCAGCTTGAAATGGCTCAAGGCGATGGCGCTGGAGCCTCGCGCGCAGCTTAAAGGCACAAAAAAAGCCGGGCAAAATGCCCGGCTTCGACGTTGCGCTGATCGCTTGTTTAAAGGGTGATCTGGGATCGCCTATAGAAATTGGTATGGACGACGCTCATGGGGATTGCAGGCGGGATTCCGCTTGTCGCGATCTGAGCAGCCATGTGGGGACGGGTGGATCGCAGAACGCTCGCCAGTTGATACCCGGAAACATAGGTGCCGGCGAAGCGAATGAGGGAGTCTAGAGGGATGGTTCTTTCGGTGTCTCGACCGCTTCGCACATTACCCGCGATGAAGCCTTCCCTGACCAGCGCCTCCAGGGTGAGAGCCGAGACCTGAAGCGCAGCTCTCGCCTTCGCGAAGGAGAGTTCCGCCAGTCTGCCATCGGAACCCAGCCGGGCGCATCCGATTGCGTCGAGAACCAGGCCGGCGAAGCCCATTTCACCGGTGGTCGCGGCGTGCACCTGACCGCGAAATACTAGTTTCATCACGGTAGCCGGAGAGCGGTCCGAGACGAAAGCGGCGACGGTTGGCGAAGTCATTAGTCCGTCGTCGAGACCAATTACGGGAAGCGCCTGAAGCCAGTTGAGTGCATGCTCGACGTTGCTGTTCAAGAACTCCTTTGAACCGAAGCGCTTGCCCGGAACTGCAAAGAGCAGATTTGCTCGCAATAGAGCGTTGATCTCGCTGCTCGTCGTGTTGAGACGTCGCATCGCCTCTTTCATGCTGCAGCGAGCGGATGGCCGAACTCTGTCGAGAGCGTCCACCGGAAACACGACCTGATGATCGGGAAGGTTTTCCGTCTGAGGCGTGATGACCTCGGCCGTCCTCAGCGCGTTACGGAGATCGACCCGGCCGAGCCCCAGCCCGAACGACGCGGACGTGATCGAGTGAAGTTTGCGTTCCCGAACAATGCCTAGAAATTCTTGGCCGGGTCCGATCGGGAGTTCCTCGATGGCGACAGTCTGGATGAGTTGGCGGATCGGCGTATAAGGCGCCTGTTGGCTGGTGTCCTTTACGAGCTCAAAGAGTCGGCCAAAGAGAGCTCTCGGACCGATATGAATTGCTGAGCGGTAGAAGACTCTGGTGAGCCCACGGATGAAGTCAGAGAAGCCTTCCGGTCCTTGGGCGGAGACGGCAAACCCCTCGACAGCGCATTTAGACCACTCGGCCCCGTCGAATTCCTTCGGATCGAACCAAATATCATGCCGGACGATGGCGCCGACCGTTTCGGTGAGGCGGCAAGCCACGTCCAGCGGCATGGCATCGAGCCACTTGGCTGCGGTCGGGCGCTTGTGAAGCCGTGCCAGTACATAGCGATCCAACGGAGAAGCAGGCGACGGGACGATGTTCATCGATTTCGGGCCCAGCACCAGATCTCGGTTGTTGGCCGAAAAGTCGCCGGGATGACGGCGCTGCGGCACGGCGACGTCGGAGAGCGCGCAGTCGTGAATTTCGCAGGAGCGGATCGAGGAAACGCACCAGTGGAGACGGGAGTATGCGCGCGATCCTTTCCTGCCCGGAGGGAGACCCTCTTCCGCGACGAGGCAGGCGGGACAGAAGCGATGACTGGTAGGCGCGAGGAACTGCTTTGAAGTCCACTCCCCAGCGATGCAGGCCTTGTCACCGGCCACCCGGATAGCGGCCCGTTTCAAATCGTCACCTTCCAGACCTGTCAGATTAGAGTACCTCTCGATTTCAGGATCTGAGCCGTTACAGAGCTTCTCGAAGCTAATACCCAGATGCCAAGTGAACGGGGGCGCCGTTGGGAAGTCGTGTGCAGCTGCGAGCCGCGAGCAATGGCTGGCGACGGACTCGTCGCTATGCAGGGGCAGGGAAATCGACAGTCTTCTCATCGTGACGTTCCTTGGCCTCGGTCGCAGCTGCGTGCGCCGGTCTGGTCTTCGAGAGTTCTTCTAGATGCAGCGCCACCTCTGGGCGGCGGAAGAACCGGGTGCCTATGAGATCTCTGTCGAAGGCAGGTTGAACGCCAAATTCCGTCAAGCGGCGCACGATCCATCGGGCGTTTCGGCCGAGCGATGCGACGAGCTCTCCGATTGAAACGTAAGCCGACCCAAACGCGGAGAGATCGTTCTGGCACACGTAAAGCGATCTAGAGCTGTGCATCCGCCTTGCAGAGGTCGTAACCGGGAGGTGGCCGTAATCGATCAATGCTCGAACGCACGACGCCCGCACGGTCAACGTCTTATGCGCTTGCGGAATTGGAAGCAGAACTGTGCCTGGACAGACAGTCAGCAGGGCCTGTCTGATTTCTGCAGGATCCACCAGCATGTCCCGGTACCCATCATTCTTGTTTGCCCGAGCGACATTCTTCAGTTTCCCCTCCAAGAGCAGACGCACGAAATCCCTCGCTCCGCATTTTGCCGATCGGGTGGCCTTGGGAATTTCGACGAGTCCACCGGCCAAATCCGACATCGTCGCGAGCTTCGCCAAGTTGCCCTGCAACGCGATGATTTCCTCTACCGCGAAGTATGGAACCGCCCCTTTTTTCCGGGCGTCTTTCGTGGTCATTATCGGGGTCAGGAACCCTTCTTCGACAATTGCGGAAAAGTGATAGACGGGCATGCCGAGCATCCGTTGCGCTTCGGCGGATGACACAGCACGATTGGCCGCGACGAGGAGCTCGTCTGCCTTCCTTGCGTCCACCAGCACGCGGCGATCACCGCGACGGTTGGCGCGATAGGGGAGGAGGCCGGCGGCCCGGAACTTCGTTGCGACGCTCCTAGGCGTCTGACCATGTAGTCTCGCGGCAGTCGACACCGTATGCCACCTGCGCGCCGTGATGGCGCCGAAGACGTCGTCGCCTGGACCCAATGGAAGCCTGTCGGCTGCAACCTGATGAACGATCTGCCGCACTTTCGCGTACGCAGGGTCGCGCTTCTGGTAGCGGAGCAGCCCATAGAACCGCCCCATGGCCTTGCCGCTGTGCTGTTGCTTTGACGCGCATTTCGAACAAAGGTCTTCGAGGAATCTCCGAAGCCCGTCCTCTCCGTCAGCCACGACGTCGAAGCCCTGCTTTCCCGCCTCGTACCATTCTGCCTCGCTCAGCCTGTCGGGTTTGAAATCGAGGCCGCGGGTCATGGTGGCGCCCACCCACTCCGACGTCTGCGCGGCGGCATAGAGAGGCATCGCGTCCATGAAGTCGTTGCCGCGACGGCCCAGAAGTCTGTCGGTAACGTATTGCTCCAATTTCGTAGGCTCCTGTGGTTTGCTCGCGAGCAGATGTTCGGGCATGTTCGATCGTTCCCATCCAAGGCGAACCACAAAGTCATGGATCGCCTTGAGGCCTTGGTTTTCCGACGTTATTAGCCGCGACCGGTGGACCGGACAGGTCCGGATGAAGGTGATGGACCAGTTCAGGCGCGCATAGGCGCGACCTTGCCGGCGCCCTGCACGTGTCGTCTCATCTTCCAGTACGCAATGAGGGCAGAAGCGAAGCCTGTGCCGGCGGAAATGGTAACGAGAGATGGTCTGGTCGCGCACGAATGCGTGGGTGTCGTTCGTCCTGACTACCGCGTGTTCCAGTTGTTCCCCCTTCAGCCCGACCGCGTCGGCAAAAATGCCGATATCGGAGTGCCTTCCGTTGGCCACGGCTGTCAGGTCGAATCCCATATGTCTGGCGAACGCGCTCATACTTGGGATGCCGTTGACCGCGGCGGTGCGTGAGCAGTAGCTCGTTAGAATCTCATCGGCGTGCAGGGGGACGGTGAGTGCCAGAAGCTTCATTCGGTTTCCTTGAACGTGTCGAAAACGAAGAGCGGAGCCTGAGAACCAGGCCTCGCGTTGGCAGGCGCGGAGGAGCCGACTACGGGCGGACTCCGAATTTCGTCGGCCTGCGCTTGGTCTTTTGGAGATTTGCTTCCTCCCAAGCGTGGTCGTCTTCGCGCAGGAACGCCGTGTGCGGAGACATCCCCCGCCAGTCGGCGGCTTCGAAAATATTCTCTCCGACCACGCACCCGGAATAGGATTGGTAAACGCGCTTGAAGTGTTCGCGTGTCACCTGCGTTGCGCCGTCGATGATCGCGAGTTCCACGGCTCCTCGGACCATCTGGACCACTGAGCCGAACTCGCCATCGCAGGCGTAGGTCAGACGGGCGACGAAGTCGCCCTCGAGGGAGTCGTGCAGCTCGAGCCTGGCATGCTCGCCGATGACTTTCTTCAGGACGGTCGCGACCGTTTCCCGTGCGGACTTTCCCTTGAGCTTGTCAAAGCGGATCACTGTGCGGCGATTGTAGAGCTGCTTTCGTGCAAGAAAGCTCGCCAGGGGAGGAACGCCGGCCAGGACCAGCCGCACCGGCCAGTCCGGCATCTGCACGAGGTTCTTGTATGCATTGCCGATCTTCGTCGTCGCCAGCACGTCAGCCGTATCGACGGCGTGCTGGGCTTCATCGATCAACACGAACATCACGCGGTGGGTCTTCAACATCTGCTGAAACAATGCCCATGCCTGATGTTCCTGCAGCGCCTGTCGGACGGGGTAGCCTAGCGCCTCGAGACCTGTCAGAGCGAGCAGTCTCGCAGTGCAGGGGGACGGAGCGTTGAAGCAAAGAAAAGGCCGCACTTCGACGCCGTCCTCGTCGATGTACGACTGCATGGCTGGGATACGACTGGTATGCTCGAGGAGCGCACGTGTCTTGCCCGCCCCGGAGTCTCCGCAGATGGCGACGATCCTGCGCTTATCGGGCTTGCTGATCGCGTTTGTGTCGATGGTGGCGATACTCGCCACCATCGACACCAATGCATCGTGGACAGGACCGTCCCTGGACAGTCCAATATAGCGTCCGTTGATCTCCGAAATCCGATCGGCCACCTCGAGTTTTTCTGGAGGGAGCAACGCCCTGATGCGGGCGACGGCCGCGGTCTGGCCAAAGTTGTCCTGCACGGTTCATTCCTCCCTATTCCTAGCTGTCGAACTGGCTGTCGGTGGAGAACGACGCGCCCGCAATGCTGCTGTCGTCCGAGACGTCTTCGGCAACCTGAACATCGCTATCCGGATTGGGGCGCAGCAGCTCCAGTTCCAGCGCGGCCTCCTGCGAAGGCGTGCGGGGTTCCTTGAGAAACTCGGTGGGATCGAGCCCCATCAGCTCAAAGAACTGTGTCGACGGTCCCCAGTCGGCTTCTTCGTCCGATGGCACTTGGGCGTTCTTTTCGGTGATCCGGATGGGATGCGAGAGCTTGCTTTCGAAACGCACGAACTGCTCGTCCGTCACGAATCCCGTGCCCAGTTCGGCATGAAGGCGAGCCATCTCCCCCTGTCCCTGCAGCCATTGCTTGGTCTTCAGAAGCGTCCCCCGCGAGAGGCTGGCGTTCTCTCGGTTCAGGAGCCGATGCCTTTCGCACGCGGCCGCCCAAATCCACATGCTCATTCCTCTGAACTCCTGGTGGACGGCCGGCACGCGAAGCCAGCCCTTGCCGTTCCAGACGGAAATCTCGCCGTAGTCGAAACGGTCGACGCGAATAAGAACCCTGGTCTTCGGATTTTTGCGCCGCATCGCCTGAATTGCGTCGGACTGATACCAGATGCCGCTCTGGCAGATGCCCGAAGTCGTGATTGCGGCGTTCCTGTTGATCCCGAAAATATGCCGACGGCGGTCGCCGGTCGGCGGAGGAAGCACGCCGTAAGTGTTGCTCAGCCGGATCCAGGCGTTGCGCGGCGTTTCGCCGCTCAGTCCGGCATGCGGTTCGTTGTGATAGACGTCGACGACGAAGCGGGTAAGGAGTTCGGCGGCCTGGTCCACCAGCAGGCTCGCTTCCTTCTCCGGCTGGTAGTCGCCCCTCGCCTCGATCGAGCCCCAGGTCTGGCCCGAGAAGTACTGGAGCGCCTTGGATCCGAAGGTGCGGAATGTCCGCTCGATTGTGCCACGCGCCGACGCCGCGCCGGCCGGGGGAAGGAACAGCGCGCTGCCAAGGTCGTTCACCACGACGCGAAACGCCGTGCTCGTAAACCAGGTGGCGGAGTCCGTGGCGACGAGCTCCGGCGTGCCGAACATGTCCCAAGGTGTCTTGCACCCCAGCTTCCGGGCAATGTCGGACTTGTCGCGCGTTGCCTGCTCGAGGGCCGTGATCGCCGATCGGGCGGATGGCGCCTCCCGGTGAACGCGGAGCGCCAGAATGCATTTCGTCGCGGTATCGATAAGAGCGGTGACCCACAGACGAATCCGCTTGAGCCTTTTCTTCTGGTCCGCGCTCAGGGTCTGCCAGACCTTGCTAATGGTCAGCAGGGTTTGTACGTCAAATGCCCACTCGTCCTGCTCGACCCGCTCAAGCGGACGGATCGGATCGACGCCCTCCAGCACGATCGCATACTTTTTGGCGGCAGCAGCTTCGCCAAGTCTTCCCAGATCGACGAACGCCTTTGGCAGCGCGTTGATCCGGTTTTGAAACGTGCGAAGGCTGGGAATGGCGAGCGGACGCTCGTGCTGATCAGTTCGGCGCAGGTTCTCGGCCAGCATAGATGCGACCATCTGGTCGTATAGAGCATTCATCTTGGGTTTGCTGTCTGATGCGTACATGCGGGCGAAAGCGGCCATGGTTTGCTGAACCTCCGGTTCCAAGGGGCTTGGTCTGGTTGTGAGGTAGCGGTCGACGAAAACGATGGGGTCGTAATCGGCGGCCTCGAACTGCCTGAGCCAGCGGCGCAGGGTAGTTGGAGAGGGGGTGCTTTCAGCGCTCCTTTTCGACTTGTAGGTCATGCGCTTCTGAGGCGGATTGAAGAGCTGGTTGAACTCCTCGCCGAGGCGGAAAATGTTGAGGCGCATGCACAGATCGCTGCGCTTGATGTTCGGTTCGTTGTGCTCGAGCTGCAGCCAGCGGCGGCACCATCGGTCCTTCTTGATGACGGCCTCCTGCTGTTTCGGAGTCAGGCTGGAAAGCAGATCGGCGCCATTCGCGCTTCTCGCGGCGGCTCCCCGCTTATAGGCGTCCGGGTAGACGACAAGCGGACTGACGGCATCCGCCAGCATCGTCGCGATCAGTTTGTGCGAGAACGGCTCCAGGATGTTGGTGCCGTCCTTGCGACGCAGCACATGGCCTGCGTCGTTCGACGCGACTGGCTGGTACTCGACGCCGCGATAGACGAGCATGTCGTCCGTCGCGAACCGGTTGCGAGGGGTGTGATCGTCGGCCGGAGTTGCGGTCGCGAGTTGCAGAAAATCGTACAAGGTCATCTCCTCAGTGAATGGACATGGCGTTCGCGACGAAGGGAGCGTCGACCAGCTTCCGATCGGGAAAGATCAGTTTCAGAACGCCGTCGTAGATCAGGCACCAGATGGCATTCAGGGCCGACGCTTGGTCGTTGAACTGCGCGGTGGCATGGCTGGCATGGATCGCGCCGTGCACCCCTTTGAAGAAGGCGCGCATTCGGGCGCAGTCTTCGTCGTTGCGAGCGCGTCGCGCTCTCAAAATGCTAAGGGCGTTCCAGCCACGGGCGATCGTGACGGCTTCGTCCGTCAGGACGATCGCCTCGTCGGCGAAATCATCAAGGTCCGCTCGGACCCGCTTGAGCACCTGACGGATGCCGCTTTTCTCGAGGTCAGTCTTTGGCTTCACGGCGATGGCGATCTTGTAGCCCGTTGAGTAAGTGGCGCGAAAATCGAACGTGTGGTGATGCCAACGGCCATCGACCCCGAGATATTTGATTGCTGGCGGCTGGTCCTCGACCTCCACGACCGCCCGGTTGGCCATGAGGAGCGCAGCCACCCTCAATTCGTGGGTGCTGGAAAAGCCGACGGAACGGCAAGTGGTCGGATCGACTAGCCAGCCACGGCAGTGAGCTTTCGTGCGTGGCGTGGGCTGACGCGTGCCCGTTGACCGATGAGTAGGAACCCAAAGCTCCGATCGCCAGTCCTTCTCCGCGTCGTATTCCCACCCGTCCTCCCTGATGGGGACCAGCCGGCCGGAAACGATGCAATCCGGGCGGAGGCCGGAACTATCGCCGGCGTCTGGCGTGCTGCCGATCTGTCGCAGCGCCTGCTCTTCCTTCAGAAAACGCAGCACTTGAAGCGCTCTCATAAAACGTCCTTTCAGTGAACGAAGTTCTGATTGCCGTTCAGATGCGGCAGGGATCCACGGCGAGGCGACGCGTGCTCAAGTCGAATAGGCGGGCGAATGACTCCATGGTCGTCGGCGGGGGCGCGATCACGAAAGGCAGCGGCGCGGGGCGGAAATCCTGATACCGGAAGCCCAGAAGTCCATCCTCGGAGCCTGTGGGAGGACTCACCCGGTTGCGCTCTGAATCAGGCGCCAGAAGCATGAGCAAGGTCGCGCGGAGCGATGTGAATTTTTCCGTCGTGGTGGGCGCCGTAGCCTTCAGAAGAATGGCGGCGTCAAGCTCGTGAACGAGGCGCATGATGCATTTGGTCACGATGTCGACCGCGATTTCGATGAACGTTTCGACGGAGCAGAGCTCGCGCGGAGGTCGGCGCGAAAACCGATGTGCGCCTTCCGGGGTTTCGACGTCCTCAAAGTAGTCCAGGTAAGTCTCGTCGATCCCGCGCCGGTCGCTTTCCGCCATCTCGAGCGCGAAGTGAAACGCGGTGGCGAAGGATTCCTCGTCCAGTCCGCGCCGGTTCAGCGACGCGTAAACGGAGGTGAGATCGGAGATGGTGAGAAGGCGAGGGGTAGCGCTGCAGGAAGTCATCTTGTGACCCTTTCCAGTAAAATAGATTTTTGGTGCTTGGTGCGGAGCCAGCGGGGTCCTAAAGGACCAGGACGTCAGGCATCCGGCCTATTATGAGACCGCGCATTCGCACGATGCTGCGGACGGGTGGTCGTAAAAGGATGACGGGCATCCACTTATCCTTCTGAACGAGACTATCGGGCACGACGGGCGCTATCGTCGTCTGAGCGGGAGGTCGCGCAAGCGACGTCCTAGGGCTGAGTACGAAAGTGCCCGCCGGCCAGGGAACCGGCGCTGCCGCAGAGCGGGTGCGCTGCCGGGTGCTTGACGCGGCGCTTGTTGGGACGAGGCTCGGGAAACTCGATGTTGATCAGGTCGTCCGGGTCGGCGAGACCCAAGTCTTCGTCGAGTTCCGACATGCGATACTTGCGAAACAGGCTCTCGATAGGGTCGCGCATAGAGGTCTCCTTGCGTCGAGTGATCTCAGGGTTCACAGCAGGCGTCCGACGCGCCACGAGACCAACCGGCGCTTTTGCATCTGGCTCACGACGAGATCGACCAGAAAAACGCGCACGGCTTCTCGCTCTGCGGAAAGGCAGCCTTTTTGATTCTCGGTTGCTGTAGGTTTGGCGGTTTGGCGGTTTGGCGCAGGTCGCCGGCGCTAGACTTCGCTGCCTATGCAGACCGCAGTAACGGCCCTGCCGCGAGACGTCATTGCCTCGACGGTGTTCTGCTCAGCTTGCACCGAATTAAGTCTGCCGCCGGTCCGCTGGACCTCGCGCATCTCGGGCTTTTGCTTGTACTCGCGCTTCAACATTTGAAGCTCTTGGAAAGTAGGCACTCGCTGCGGACGCCGGGTCTCCCTTACGATGCCGACGATTTTCTCGACGAGCTTGATGCGTTCCAGCTCGTGCTTGTCGACGCGGCCGGCAACTGGGGTCCCCATAATGACGGTCGTGTTGCTGCAGCAACTGTGGAACCGGCTCTCCATCCGCGCGATCTGAGAGGGGTAGAATTCAAGTTCTGCAATGGGAAGTTTCATGTCTACTCCATGCAGGGCGTCTGCCCGTTGACGCCGAAAATCTAGGCGAACGGTGCAATGATTGTCATTGGAAATTCACGTTTAAGGGGCGTCAAACGCCGCGCAGACAACTAGCGCGAGTTTATTCTGCAACGCACTTAAACTGTCCTTCTAACGAGGGGGAGGCCTGTGGCTTGCAAGCAACACAGGCTGGCGCGATCATATGGCCCGTCTGTCCATCGCCCAAGAAGGGCTCTCGGTTCGCGTCATTCGCATGGACTCGTCTCCACTGGGCGATCGTTCGCGTACATTCCGACGCCGATCGTGCCGGGCGTCAATTAAAGTCTTAAGAAATTCTTAACTATGGTTAACGTCGAGACCTCCCGAGGATTGGTGCGCGAACGGCATGTCCATCGACGAAGAGTTGACAATCCAACCCTCAGAAAGGCGTCATTTCCGTTGTCATGCGCCGTCGCTAGTGGACGGCGGGCGACGCCGCCGTTTATCGACCTAGGACTTCGGATGCCGACGGCAATTTGCCTGCGTCCGAGACTTAAATTCTCATTTCAAGGGGTAGTGTCTGCGGGTACCTCCGCCTCAAGTAGTCGAGGACTTTGGACCTAAGCTCGGCATCGGTCAGAACGGCTTTCGGCGCCCATGGCGGTGTGTATTCGATATCAAAGTCTTCGACGGGATCTGCAGCACCTTCGAGCTTCCGATCATTCTGCCTGTAGTACGCGTAAGCGAATTCTTCCGCGGCGACGGCATATTCGTGGGCCTTCTGAAGATTGGCAGCGGCCTCATTAGGTGGAAGCGAGCCGACGTCGGCGAACGCAAGGGCCGTCTCCATAGCTTTATCGTAGAGTTGCTGCGCGGCGCCCTCGTCAAGCTCCTGGATCTTGGTGGTGTCAGTGTAGTATTCCAATTGTCGGATCATCGGCGCCTCCCGTCGAAGAACCTATATCCGTGCTCGGATTAATGAAGTGTTGGAGCCGCTTTGCGCGCATCAAGTGTGGCGATCCGCGCATCTAGCTTGCGGATCGTTGCTCGTGAAAAATCGGACAGCATCGCGAAGCGTCTCGGATGCCAAAAGAACGGAATCCTATCGCGATGCTCCAACCCCGCGTGCACCCATGCTTGAGCGAGCCCAGATTCCGCCGTGGACCAACCAACCGCAACAAGTGCGGCGAGGATCGCCCTAAGGGCGTCGACATCGGTCTCTTCCGCGAGCCGTATCTCGCGCGCCGGGGCGTCGATCAGAAACGAACTATAGATGTGAAGCACCGTGTCCGCCGCCTTCTTCTGACGCGCGGGCGATCGGCCGGCAATGTTGAGAGACTGCCATTGCCTCAGCGCGGCTTCGATGAAGGCCAGCTCCTGGCGAACTGAGCCAATGGGTACCATATTTCGGCACGCATTCTGCATCCTGAATCCTCCGTAGTCGCTCAGTATGAGCCGCGACTTTGCCGGCGACACTAGGGTGTTCGAAGATTCAGATCGCTTGGTTGCATCAAACTGCGGTCGGCGAGCCAAACTCAGCCGCTGGAACTAATACCAGCGCTAATGAGCGTTGTTGCCGATCGCTACCACCGTTGTGTCATGCATGTGCTCATCCGACGATCACTCCACGCAAAAACGCCAAGGGTGCAACATGTTCATCGAAAAGAGAATGCGGGAAATAAACGAAGCTTTGGACCCCATTCTAAGGGCGTTGGGTCTCGAGTGCAGGGTGCGGCCAGTAGGCGCCGCCCTACGCGTCACCTTCGAAAGTCCTGATGAGCAGAGGTGGCGTTCCACCGTTGAGATCAGGTTCGCTGCGAAGGAATCCTCCAAGCACAGCGAGGCGTCATGGGAAGAATGCCGAGTTGTCCTCAATGAGGCGATCCTCGTGCCAGTCGGGACGACCGGATGGAAGTGTCACGATATCATGGAAGATTGGGAGACATGGACCCCTGACTCCCGAGAGCATGCGATCGAGCTGGTTTCGGACATGCTTGAATGTGCATCCCTCTATCCCGTCGGTACAAACGTTGCGGGCGTCCCCAATTTCTCCAACTTTGGCGATATCTGGTGCCAACTTGTCAGAGACCTCGATCGTGCATTTGCCATCGACGAGACCGACTTGGAACTCTACAGAAGCAACGACGGCGACGACATCGTTTCGTTTGAATACGGCGGCAGCAAATTCGAGATCGTCTTTCTCGTTCCTTCTTACCACGCTCTGTTGCGTGTCGATGGCGAAGTCAAAGCGCGGTCTGCAGCTTACCGCACAAGCCAGGTCATTGAGCTTGTCAAGACGTTCATGTTGATGCAGTTCGACCCAAATTTCTGAGGAATTACGTAGCAAATGCCACTTGGTAAGTGTCTCCCGTCGGGCACGATATGAAAGGCGATTCATCCAAATTTCTTCACCTGATCCGCTTTGACGGCTCGTACGGGAAGTAATGTTCACGTGAACGACTGGACCGATTGTCGGGACCGCCTCGATGACGGGGCATTTCCGGCCCGCGTTTTTCCTCCTAAAAGGAACCGCGAGAGCTATGTGCTCATGCAGGTTTCTCGTTCCCACGCATCGTTGATCGCCACACTTCCTACCAGATAGGGGTATGATTTTACCCTTTATTGGTAATATATTGAAAATATTGACATTTTCACGAGTCTCGCATATTCCTATCAGGATAGGGTAGATTCCTGCCGAAAACGGGTATCACGATGTCTAGCGTTGACTTTCTGCTTTCCGAGCGACAGCAAAACGTGCTGCGAGCGTTGATCCTGAAAGGTGAGCGCCAATTGTCTGTTTCCGACCTCATTCGGATAGCCGGACCGGGCAACGGGGCGACACAAAGGATTCTCGACAGCTTCGAGAAAGCCGGCGTCGTCACAAGGGAAGCGAGGGGTAACCAGCGACTTTACAGCGCGAACAAGAAGCATCCCATCTATCCTGAGCTACGCTCGATCTGCCTAAAGACCTTCGGTCTAGCGGACGTGATCTCCGATGAGTTGGCCAAATTCGCGCCCGACATCAAGACCGCATTCGTTTTCGGCTCCATTGCAAAGGGAGAGGAGCGGGCGGATAGCGATGTCGATCTCATGGTTGTGGGGGACGTCGATTATTTTGAACTGGGCCAAGCTGTGGAGAACCTCAAGGGCGCAGTGGGACGCGACATCCACCTCAATCTATATACGCCGGCCGAATGGAACGACCTGCAGAACGACCGCGTGATCCGCACAATCAACAGTGAACCTCGGATCATGGTAACGGGGCATGAAGTGGCGGAAGAACATCGACAATCTCGTCCGGATCGGAACGTTTAGGCGGATTGACTGTATCGACGCGGAGAAGTCTGACACTCTGCGTGTCTCGTTTTTTACTGGCATACGAGGGTATGCACTCGCTGAGGATGGCGGTCCTCAATCACATCGAAGTCCGTTTCGACGGTTCGGAGGGCATCGGCAGCTTCCCAGTTCCAACGCTCTGAAAAGGCAGCTTTTCACAAGGATAGGTCAGAAATCCTGCTCTTCCACCTCCCAGTAGTCGCGCCAACGCATTCTTTCCTTCTGCTCGCCCTGCGTTCGGTGGACATGCATGCGACCTCTCAAGCCGCCCGTCGGGGCTCCGTCGACCGGTATCGAGACGCGTTTCCGCGCCCCGCAAAACCGGCTTACGATTTCGATCGTTCTGGATGGCATTGCCGGCCGCTGTGGCGGCATAATCAAGGATTCCGTGAGCGCTTTCCGGATATCCAATCTCTCGCCTGTGATCGCGGAGTATATCGCGAGCCCCATAAACTTCGCCAGGGCGGGCGGCATCGATGTGGAAAGCACTCGCGGGTTCGAGAGGATGTCGTCGCCAGCGAGTTCCCATTCGGGTGGAAACCCCTGTAGTCGTTTCAACATTTCCGGGTTCAGCTTGAACGCAGCGCCAGACCTGAGAACGTCGGAGGGCGAAGGAGCTGCCGTGCTGAATCCGTCGATGTCGATCCCCAGCTCCGCCCAGGCCTTTACAACGCTGGTGCTGCTCAACGTCAAGTCCGATGGCGCGAGCGCGCCTGCACAACGCTTCTTCCAGTGCGAAAGCCAGTGGTCGAAGAGAACTCGATCCGCGGGCGCCTCCGTTCCATCCCATTCATGGGCCGCGACCGCGTCGCCCAGTGTTTCCGCCACGTAGTTGCGGATCGGGTGGATGATCAAGGGCATCTGAAATTTCTCGAGGTGCCCGTCCCGCATTCCGACCACGATCGCGAGCAACGCCTCTCGAGGCACGCCGATCGTCGACACGTCGACCCTGTGCCATTGGCATTCGTAGCCGAGTTCACGGAACAGCCGTTCCTGTTCTCGTTTGAAGCCTTCATCCGTCAACACCCTCGGATCGAGCGCGAAGAAAAACGAGGTCGGTGCGACCGTATTGACGGCCAGTGCCGCACGACCAAAGTCTTCGTAGCTATGTTTTTTGCCGACTGGTCGCAGGACCGTGCCGCTGGTCAGGAGCATGATCTCTTGGTCGGTATGTTCACTGAAAAGCTTTTCTGGATCTGCAGTTACGATAAGCTTTCGCACGTCCCATTCCGGTCGGTTCTTCTTTAGCAGGCCCTGCGAGAACCCCCAGTATTCGTATAGCGCGAGAGGCTTGAACCCGGCGGTTTCCAGACCCAAAGACGCCCCTCCAACTCCGGCAGCGATGTCGATCATGCTGAACTGTTGCCATGGGATCGTCGCGAGTGCTGCGCCCTCCCTTTCGGTTGCCGGTGGCAAAGCCCTCGTCTCTTCCCCGGCAAGGAACTGAACGCACTTGCGTAACGCTCTCAGATCCCGGCTATCTGGTCTAAGGTCGAAAGCTTCGAACCATCGGGACGCCAGATCTTGGATAGCGTGCCAGCTAAACGCGATCGAAGCCTGAAGGCTGTTTTTCATCGCGAGGTCCAGGACGTCCGCGCGTTCAGCGTGGGCGCTTCCGAAAAGAAGCTCGATCAGCGTCCGAACCTCCGCTGCCTTCGTTGCGATCTGGGATTCCGTGACGATGTATCCCTTGTCCTCGCGGTCATATTCTTCTTCACACCATCCGTCGTCGCCGAGCTCCGGTATTTCGTACAACAGGAGATAGTTATTGCTGAGGTGATCCATGAGCGCGAGAAGCTCGATGGCCTTCGCCTCCAGCAAACGAACGACCCAGCTAGGGTCGTTATCGAGTGCTTGAAGCGTCGAAAACTTCGCCGCATCAGAAAGCTCTCGGAACGCCATGTTTCGCGCAAGAATTCCTCGGATCGTTGCGACGTCCAGAACTCCGTCTCTTTCCAGGCGGGCAAAGCACTCGGTCCTGCACCCTTCGTCGCACGTTGCGAGCAGGCCCAGCACGTCCAGGGATAGCCTGTGGTCCGAGATCGTCTGTGCCCGATGCCCGAGCGCGGCATGGGCATGCAGGTACGAAGTAGCGTCGTTGAACGAAAGGCCGACCTTTGAGCGGAGCCACTCTGTCAGTTCCTCGACGGATATCTCAGGATCGACAGCTCTCAAGGATTCGACTTCAGCCGCCATGTCGAGAAAGTTCTCTGCCATCTTACGACGAAGCGATTGAAGTCTTCTCTTCGCTGATGCGAATGCCGCGGACGCTTCTTGGCCTGCCCGGGGTTTTTGGGACTGCGCCGGCTCGATTTGTTTACTCATGACTTCTCCGCACAATTCACTGGATTGCGGCCTCGTTGCAAAGCTGGGCGACCTTGTGAACACGCCATTACCAAGACCAGCAAAGCTATCGAAGCAGTGGTTCTCCACTAGCGTCGGCACCTCCTAGCAATGTGAAGTTGCGTTCCCAATAAGGGATTCGATAAAACTCGAGTCCTGCGGATGTAGCAGCCCTTCTAAGACCGGTCCGGTCGTCACAGAGCACTGTGTTCGAAACTTTGGCGCGGCTGACCCCAAACCGTCAGCCTGCGAGGCAGGAAGTTGTCTTCCAGCTGGGATGCGTCTTGAGATTGTTGAAATTCGATGTGATAATCGAGCTATGCTTTGGTTGAGGGGGTACAGCCATGCGCATTCTCTTTGCATCGCTTGTGGTTATCGCCGTCGCTCCGGTTAGTGCCTTGGCATGGGGGCAGGAGGGACATTCGATCGTCGCGGAGATCGCGCAGCGCAGGCTTTCCACTTCAGCTGCGAACATGGTTTCCTCTATGCTCGGGCCGGGTGTTTCTCTGGGCGCGATCTCTACTTGGGCGGACGATGTCCGCGAGGAGAGGAAGGAAACCTACAACTGGCATTTTGTCCCAATCCCGATCGGACAAGCGGATTACGATCCTCAACGGGATTGCAAGCTCGATCCTGAAAAAGGCGACTGCGCGGTCGCTGAAATCGTGCGTGCGCAAAAGGAAATGCACTGCGAGTCCGAGATTCTCGCTCGCACCGAGGCGCTAAAATTCCTCGTTCATTTCGTCGGCGATCTACACCAGCCGTTTCATACCGTGCTCGAAGATCTCGGCATGAACCGCCATGCAGTCACGACGCGGATTGGCGGCGAGACGTGCGGGAACGCGTGTGAGTTTCATCGACTTAAATCGGAAGACGAGAACCTACACACGGTTTGGGACGGCACGCTGATCAAAAAGCAAGTCTACTCTTGGGGTTCTTATGTGGACCGGCTCGAAGCGAATTGGCTCAAGACGGCGAATGTCGCTGCCGAGCAGGCCGGAGATCCGGCATCATGGGCGGTTGAAACTCATAAGATCGCTCAGACGGTGTTCGCGGAAACGCCAGATAACAACTTCCTCGACGATCCATACTTCGACAAGCAGATCCCGGTGATCGATCAGCAACTCGGACGCGCAGGCTTGCGTCTAGCTAGGATTCTGAACGAGCCCATCTCTTGTCCGTGACAAATGTAGCGTGCTGCTTCTAGGGGGTATTAATGGCTCGCAAGGTTCGCAGAGACTTTCTGAGCATCGGGACGCGAAAGCGGCTGTACGCCACGAGACGAACCTTACCGCTGTCCGTACAGGAGGAGACTGGCCTTCGATTCTGAATTAGCCCCCGAAAGGTCCGGACATGCTTCCCCACTTAGCTAAGTGGGTAGGAGTAGTGTTGGTAATATGACTAGTAGCAACTTTAAGATGGAAGTCCTTTCGG
>Ga0102591_1002731_pt1 | contig 18056 bp, 16 predicted proteins | sample AraplaCol_mCL_r2_2_FD_76860 | JGI IMG/M metagenome (GOLD analysis project Ga0102591, IMG submission 76860) | Arabidopsis root microbial communities from North Carolina, USA - plate scrape MF_Col_mCL_r2 (SPADES assembly) (version 2) | ecosystem: Host-associated > Plants > Roots > Endosphere... | reverse complement strand
CCGTGCCGCGCGCCGGCATCGTCGCGATCCTCGGCGCCAACGGCGCCGGCAAGACCACGACGCTGAAGGCGATCTCCAACCTGCTCAAGGCCGAGCGCGGCGAGGTCACCAAGGGCTCGATCGTCTTTGACGGCGAGCGCGTCGACAGGCTTTCGCCCAACGAGCTGGTGCGGCGCGGCTGCATCCAGGTGATGGAGGGCCGTCACTGCTTCGGCCATCTCTCGATCGAGGAAAACCTGCTGACCGGCGCCTTCACCCGCCGCGACGGCAACGCCGCGATCAAGCGCGATCTCGAGAAGATCTACACGCTCTTCCCCCGCCTGAAGCAGCGCCGCAATTCGCAAGCTGGCTATACGTCTGGCGGCGAGCAGCAGATGTGCGCTATCGGCCGGGCCATGATGTCGAAGCCGAAGATGATCCTGCTCGACGAGCCCTCCATGGGCCTCGCCCCGCAGATCGTCGAGGAGATCTTCGAGATCGTCCGCCGCCTCAATGCCGAAGAGGGCGTCTCCTTCCTCGTCGCCGAGCAGAACACCAACATGGCGCTGCGCTACGCCACCTATGGCTACATCATGGAGACCGGCCGCGTCGTCATGGACGGCGAGGCGAAGATGCTGCGCGAGAATGAGGACGTGAAGGAATTCTACCTCGGCGTCGCCGAGGGCAACAAGAAGTCCTTCCGCGAGGTGAAGAGCTACAAGCGCCGCAAGCGCTGGCTGTCCTGACGCAGCCACCGCCCGCCGGCCTCGTCCCATAGACCCAGGAACGTTTCCGATGACCGAGCATTACGACGCGCTCGAAACCCGCTCGCCGGCTGAGCGCGAGGCCGATCTCTTCGCCCGGCTGCCGCAGCTGCTGGCTGCTGCGTTGCAGACGCCGGGCTATGCCGCCCATCTGAAGGGCATCGATCCTGCGACCGTCATCTCGCGCGCAGCGCTCGCCCGCCTGCCGGTGCTGCGAAAGGCCGATCTGCCGGCGCTTCAGAAGGCAGCTCTGCCCTTCGGCGGCCTCGTCCCGGCGCAACCCTCCTCGTTCGGCAGGCTCTTCACTTCGCCCGGCCCGATCTTCGAGCCGGAGGGCACCGCTACCGATGCATGGAACGCCGCGCGCGGCCTCCATGCCGCCGGCTTCCGCAAGGGCGACATCGTCCTCAACACGCTGAGCTACCATCTGACGCCCGGCGGCTTCATCATGGACTCGGCCGCCCGCGCGCTCGGCTGCGCCGTCATTCCGGCCGGGCCCGGCAACACCGAGCAGCAGATGGAGGTGATCCAGGCCTATCGGCCCACCGCCTATGCTGGCACGCCTGATTTCCTGAAGATCCTGATCGAGGCCGCCGATCAGCGCGGCGTCGACATTTCCTCGATCAAGCGCGCCGTCGTCTCCGGCGCCGCCTTCCCGCCCTCGCTCCAGGCCTGGGTGAAGGAGCGCGGCACCGACGCCTACCAGCTCTACGCCACGGCCGATGTCGGCGTCATCGCCTATGAGACCTCCGCTCGCCAGGGCATGGTGCTGAGCGAGAACCTCATCGTCGAGATCGTCAGGCCCGGCACCGGAGACCCCGTGCCAGAGGGCGAGGTCGGCGAGGTGGTGGTCACCAATCTGGACCCGCATCACCCGCAGATCCGGCTCGCCGTCGGCGACCTCACCGCGGTTCTGGCCGGGGCGAGCCCCTGCGGGCGCAGCAACACCCGCATCAAGGGCTGGATGGGCCGGGCCGACCAGACGGCCAAGATCAAGGGCATGTTCGTGCGCCCCGAGCAGGTCGCCGAGATCGCCAAGCGCCACGCCGAGATCGCGAAACTGCGCCTCGTCGTCGGCCGCGCCAACGAGGTCGACACCATGACGCTGAAGGCCGAGATCTATGCCGAGCCGGCCGGCCTCATCGATGCCGTCTCCTCGACGCTGCAGCAGGTGACGAAGCTCAAAGGTGCGGTCGAAATCCTGCCGCTCGGCGCCCTGCCGAATGACGGCAAGGTCATCGCCGACGAGCGGCCGGTGGGGTGAGCCTCACCAGTCGATCGCCTTTTCCCCCTCACCCTCCAGCCAGGCATTTGCCCGGCTGAACGGCTTCGACCCGAAGAAACCCCGCCGCGCCGAGAGCGGCGACGGATGCGGGCTTGCGATCACGAGATGGCGGCTCTCGTCGATCAGCCCGCGCTTGGCCTGCGCCGGCGCACCCCAGAGCAGGAAGACGACATGCGGTCGCCGCCGTGAGACGGCGCCAATAATCGCGTCCGTCACGGCGGCCCACCCCAGAGACAGATGCGAGCCGGCCTTGCTCGCTCCCTCGCGCACCGTCAGCGCCGTATTGAGCAGCAGCACGCCCTGCTGCGCCCAGCGCGTCAGGTCGCCATCGGCTGCGGCGGGCTTGGCCGTGTCCTCGGCACGCTCCTTGTAGATGTTGACGAGTGAGCGCGGCAGCGGCGGCGGCCCGACATAGGAGAAGGCGAGGCCATTGGCATGGCCCGGCGTCGGATAGGGGTCCTGCCCCAGAACGACGGCGCGGACCGCATCGAGCGGCGTCAGCGCAAGCGCCGCGAAGACACGCTCCGGCGCAGGCGCTATCACATGCCCCGCCGCCCGCTCGGCATCGACCGCCGCACAGGCTCGCGCGGCGGCTCCACCGGCGGCAAAGACCGGCAGATCGCGCCAGCCCGTTGATTGCTCGCTCGCGAGAAACCGCGCGAGCGCCTCCGTGCAGTTCAAAGCGGCAGGCTCACTTGAGTACCGCCCGGCCTTCGACCTTGGCGTCCACCGTCCCGAGCCGGCGCAGATAGACCATGACCTCATTGGCCATCAGCTTGCCATCGGTCATGCCGATCAGCGTCCGGCCGCGCCCGAGCGCGGTGTAGCCGTCGCCACCTTCCAGCATGAAGTTGTTGGAGGCGACGGTGTATCGGCCGGCCGGATCGATCGGCTTGCCATCGACCGTGACGGCGATGACGCGCGAGCCCTGCGGCTGCTTGAGATCGGCCTCGAACTTGAGGCCTGACACCACGGGGAAGCGCCCGGCACCCTGCGGCGCGTCGCGCAAGCCATTCTCGATCGCGTCCTTCACATCCTTGCCGGTGATCTCGACCATCACCGTGGCATTGCCGAAGGGCAGCTCGCTCAGGACGTCCCGGCGCGTCAGCTTCTGCCCGGCTGCATATTGCTTGTTGGCGCGGATGCCGCCGGCATTGGTGATGGCGAGCTGCGCGCCGGTCGAGGCGCGGATCGCATCGGCGATCAGATTGCCGATCGCGGTCTCCTGCGTGCGGATCACGCCCGTGCGAGAATCGAGCGGTGCGGCCAGCGTCGCGACGTCGACGTCGAGCTCCTTCGACAGCTCCGCCTCGTAGCCCTTGACGATGGCGGCGACCTCCGGGTCGGGCGTCGCCGAGCGGGAGTCGTTGACGCGGAAGGTCGGCGTCCAGGAGACCTGCCGCGCGGCGCCCTCGCCGCGCACGCTGACTGCGATGTCGATGGCGGTGACGTAATTGCCCTCCTCGTTCGACTCCACCATCACCACCTTGCCGTCATAGGCGATGGCGAGGTCGTGGTCGTGGCCGGTGAGCACGATGTCGACCACGCGTGAGCGCACGATCTCGTTGTCCATCGCGCGGTCCGCATGGACGACGGCGACGAGGATGTCGGCGCCCTGCCCCTTCAGCGTCTTGGCCTCGCGGCGCAAGGCCTCCATCGTCGAGGAGAACTTCAGGTCGCCCGGGAAGGAAACCTGCGGCGTCGGATCGAAGGCCGTGCCGATGACGCCGACCTTGATGCCACCGAGCTCGAAGATCTGGCTGTCCTTGTGGCCGGGCAGCGGATTGCCGGCCGCATCACGCAGATTCGCAGCGAAGGTCGGATAGGTCTGCGCCGCCGTCAGCTTGAGATAGTTGTCCTTGCCGAAGTCGAACTCATGGTTGCCGGGCACGAAGACGTCGATGCCCATCTTGTTCTGCATCGCGACGATATGCGCGCCCTGGTCGAAGCCCGACATCAGCGAGGGCGAGTAGCAATCGCCGGCATGACAGAACAGCAGCGGCACGCCCTTGGCGCGCTCGGCCTTGGCGATTCCCGCAGCGCGGGCGAAGCCGCCGCGGCCCTTGTCGTCGCTCATCTTGTAGATGTCGTTGAGCAGGAGCAGCGTGAAGCTCGGCGCTGGTTGCTGAGCCCGCGCGACGGGAGCGGTGGCGGCGAGCGTCGCCGGGGCCGCGAGGACGCCAAGGGCTTTGCGGCGAGTGAGCTTGGTCATGACTGCATTCCCCAGCGAAGCGCGATGATGAGACCTTGCGGGCAATATCGCAGTGTCGAGCTATTCCAATCAAGCGGCTCGCGATGCGGCGCCGGAGCATCGGACCGAAAAGTGGAATCCGCCTTTTGGACTAATCCGATGCAACAACAGAAAGATGGATCGCCACGATGCGTCCGATAGGACGCACGGCGATCTAGCGATTGGTCATCTTGGCGCGGATTTCGTTGATCGCGTCGCTGACATGGGCGTAGTTCGCGGCTGAATCGCGGATGTCGGCACGTCGATTCCGCTCGCCGAGCCACGGCCCATCTCTGAACCAGGAGGTGAGATTGTTCTTTCGGATGTAGTGATCGAATGTCGGGTCGGGCAGCTCCTGCCCATCAACCAGATATCTGCGGGTCCATTCGTCCTGCCGCACCTGTCCAGGCAGCCAGTCACGAGCGATCTCGATGTCGTCGAGGACATGTTCAAGCTCGTGCTCCCAGATGACGGCAAACAGCTTCTGGCTCAGCCCGTCCTTGTCGAGCGGGCGATCATCATCAAGGACATGGACCGCGATCGTCGCCTCCAGAACGAGATCTCCGCCCAGGAAGCGCCAGGAAACGCGATTCTGGGCGCCGGTGCTGCGCTGCCATTGCTTGTCGACATCAGGAAAGGCGACTGCGAGCTCGGCGGTAACCAGGCCATGGACCGAAGCGAGCTTCGCTGGATTGTTCTTCTGCGAGCCGCTCAGCAATTTCATCATGTCCTCGCGCCGAACGAATTTCGGCAAGCGCAGATCATTGGCCGTCAAACCCTTCGGTGGCTTGATGGGATAGCGTGATCGCGGCACGATCACCGTGTTTGCATGGACGATCCGGCTCTTGATCTTGAAGGCGGGGCCCTTGCCTGCGGGCGGCGACATGGCATCCCTCCCTGCGTGTCGGGTGTCGGCGCTGTCGCATTCATGGTCTGCCGCTTTTCGGTTCTCGGCAAGGCGGATCGCCAGTGTCGCACCCGGCGCGCCGCCATTGGACGGAACCCGGAACTCGTCTAAATCACAGCTCCATGAGAGCCCCAGACATGCCCCTTGAGGCCAAGCCGGCCGCCGCGCAACATGAACCGGTGAAGCCGGCCGATCACCCCGTGATCAGAAGTGGCCGCATCGGCGTGTTGCTGATGAATCTCGGCACGCCGGAAGGCACCAGCTACTGGCCGATGCGGGCCTACCTCAAGGAGTTCCTCTCCGACCAGCGCGTCATCGAGGAGCCGCGGTGGAAATGGTGGCCGATCCTTAACCTCATCATCCTGTCGACGCGCCCCGGACGAAAGGGCAAGGACTACGCCTCGATCTGGAACAAGGAGCGCGACGAGGGCCCGCTCAAGACCATCACCCGCTCGCAGACCGAGCAGTTGGCCGAGCGTTTGAAGCCGCTGGCGGGCGATCGTGTCGTGTTCGACTGGGCGATGCGCTACGGCTTTCCCGATGTGAAGAGCCGATTGAAGGCCCTGCTCGACCAGGGCTGCGATCGCATCCTGATGGTGCCGCTCTATCCGCAATATGCCGCGGCGACCTCGGCCACGGCCTGCGACCAGGCCTTCCGCGCCCTGATGGAGATGCGCTGGCAGCCGACGGTGCGCGTCTCGCCGCCCTATTACGAGGACCCCGCCTATATCGGCGCACTCGCCGCCTCGATGCGTGCCTCGCTGGCGAAGCTCGATTTCGAGCCGGAGGTCATCCTCTGCTCATTCCACGGCATGCCGAAGGCCTATCTGCTCAAGGGCGACCCCTATTACTGCCAGTGCGTGAAGACCTGGCGGCTGCTGCGCGCCGAACTTGGCTTCTCGGAAGAGCGCTTCCCGCTCACCTTCCAGTCCCGCTTCGGGCCGGATGAATGGCTGCAGCCCTACACCGACGAGACGGTGAAGGCGCTGGCCCGGGCCGGGAAGAAGTCAATGGCGATCGTCGCGCCCGGCTTCTCGGCCGACTGCCTGGAAACGCTGGAAGAGCTCGACGGCGAAAACCGCGAGATCTTCCTGCACAATGGCGGCGAGAAATTCGCCTATCTGCCCTGCCTGAACGATACGCCCGAAGGCATCGACGCCATCGCCGCCGTCGTCCAGCGCGAGCTGATGGGCTGGCTCTGATCCAATCGCCCCGCCCTCTGGCGCATGTCATTTGAGCAAGGAACCACGCGTCATCCCGGGCTTGACCCGGGATCCATCGTAAGGCTCAGCGCTCTACGATGGATCCCGGATCAGCGCGGCTAAAGCCGCTTGTCCGGGATGACGCTGTGTTTTCGCAGACGATCAGTAGGCCTTAGCCGCCCTCTGCCACGAAACGCGCCACGCGCTCGGCCACGGACCGCGCCTGCAGGATACGGCGATGGCCAAGCCCCTGTGTCGCCTCCATCGTGACGAAAGGCCCTGCTTCGGCAAGCGTCTCGGCATGCTGGAAGCCGAGCTCGCGATCCTTCCGGTCATGAATCACCAGCGTCGGCAACTTGATCGCGGCGAGCTGCTCCCGCCCTTCGAAGACCTCGACCGGATTGCCGGCGACGACATGGATGCGCCGCTCCAGCGCCGCCTGCCCGCGCCGGCCGAGCCCGAGCGAGGAGCCGAACTGCCGGGTGAGCTGGGTCATCGAGGAGGGCGCCGCGATCATCGCCAGCCGGCGCGCGCGGACTGTCGGCTGCCCGGGAACCGAACCCGCCAGCGCTGCCAGCACAATTGCCCCGCCGAAGGAATGGCTGACGATCGCCTCAAGCGGCCCGAAGGCCCGCGCCACCGCCGCCAAGCTCGCCACCCCCAACGGAATGTTGAGCTCACGCCCCGTCGAAGCACCATGGCCCGGCAGGTCGAAAGCGACCACGCGAAAGCCCGCCGTCAGCAGCGGCTCGACGAGGCCCGTCATCGAGGCCGCCTCGCCCGTCCAGCCATGAACCAGCACCACCGTGCCGGCCGACACGGTTTCGGGCTCGAAGACATAGGCCTGCGCGCTGCCACAGGGGAACGGCACCGACCACGCATTCGCCTGTTTCAGGCGCAGCGCAGCAGCCGATGCCGCTTGCGCACCGTTTCCGCTTCGCTTCCGCGGCCGCGGCGGGGTACAGAACAGACGGAAAGCCAGCCGGCCGGTCGCGGTCGGGGCGACGAAGCTCGCAGCCCGAACGAGAGGGCGCATGTAACGGAGCGCGGAAGCGGCCATGGGAGAGATCCGATTTTGTTCATCGCTGAACGAGTATGTTCAGCAATGAACAAAAAGCAAGCCCTTCCGGAGAATGCTGAACAGCAGCCCCTGCCCTGGGAGCTGCCGCGCTTCCGCAACTGGATCACCGTCGCCCGCGCCCACAGCCTGTGGGAGAAGCTGTTCGGTGAGGCGCTGGCGCCGCTCGGCATCCAGCTCGCGCATTACGACGTGCTCGCCAACATCTTCCATGTGCCCGGGCTGACCCAGCAGGCGCTGGCGGAGAAGCTCCTCGTCGGCCGCAGCGCCATGAGCATGCTGCTGCCGGTGCTGGAGCGCCGCGGCCTGATCGAGCGGCGCAGCGACGAGGCCGACAAGCGGCTGCGCCGCCTGTGGCTCACGCCTGAAGGCGAGGCGCTGACGCGCAAGGCCATGGCGATCCACGTCGCCGAGATCGAGGCGATGATGACGGTACTCAGCGACACCGAGTGCAATGCCGTCGGCGAGATGATGCGCCGGGTCGGCAAGGCGCTGGAGACCCGCGCCGGCGGCCGCTGAGGTCAGGGCCCGGCGAACCGGGCCTCAGCTGAGGTGAAGCCTAAGCTCCGCCGCTCAATCCTGCTTCTGCTCGCCGTAGGACGAGATGCCGCCATGCTTGCCCGACCAGGACGCCGGGTCATTGAGGAAGCTCTCCACCTCGGCCAGCACCTTGGCGTCGAAATGGCCGCTCTCCTTGGCAACGGCGAGCACGTCCCACCAGGTGGTGAGATAGTGCAGCTGGATGCCGATCTCGGCCATCAGCTCACGGCTGTTCGGGAAGATGTCGTAGAAGAACAGCACGAAGCAGTGCTGCACATCGGCGCCGGCATTGCGCAGCGCCTGGCAGAAATTGACCTTGCTGCGCCCGTCGGTGGCGAGGTCCTCGACCAGAAGCGTGCGCGCGCCTTCGGCGAGCGAGCCCTCGATCTGGGCGTTGCGGCCGAAGCCCTTCGGCTTCTTGCGCACATACTGCATCGGCAGCGCCAGCCGGTCGGAGATCCAGGCTGCGAAGGGGATGCCAGCCGTCTCGCCGCCGGCGATGGTGTCGAGCGATTCATAGCCGATGTCGCGCACGATGGTGGTGGCGGCGAAATCGATCAGCGTCGAGCGCAGGCGCGGATAGGAGATGATCTTGCGGCAGTCGATATAGACCGGGCTCGCCCAGCCCGAGGTGAAGACGAAGGGCTTGTCGCTGTAGAAATGGACGGCCTTGATCTCGAGCAGCATCTTGGCCGCTTCGCGCGCGATGACAGTCCTGTCGGTGGGGGTGAACAGGTTGGACATGGCGCTTGTCTCCACATGAAAAAAGCGCCGGGGCGGTCCGGCGCTTACGGGCTTCTCCGCAATGTCGATCGTCTGGAGCGTCAGGGTTTCGAAGCTTCGACCCGAGCCGGGCGATCGATTGAGCGTCGGATTTCCGTATTTCATACGGGTTCCCGGCGGTCAACCCGTCCGGTCCGGCTAGCCCCCAGCGTGCTCCGTAGCCAGCGCCTTGACGCCTGACAGAGCGCTCTCCTCATGCCCGTCCAAGGCCGCATGCTCGCCCACGGTCGGGACCGCGCCATAGTCCCGCTCGACACCCATAAGGATCGGCGCGGGCGCCGGCATGGCGACAGGACCGGCGGGCGTCTCGACCGTGATGCGGCGCAGATGCGGATGCGTCGCGAGTGACGCCATGTCGTTGACCGAGGCGAAGGCGATATCGATCGACGCGAGCAGGTCTCGCGCCTCAGCCTCATCGAAACCGGCGAAGGCTTCCGCCACCACGGCATCCGTGACCGCCCGGTTGCGGACGCGCGCGACATTGGTCGCGAAGCGCTCATCCGTTGCGAGTTCGGGCCGGCGCAGGAAGCGCTCGGCGAGCTTCGCCCATTCCCTGTCGCTCTGGATCGAGATCAGGACCTGCTTGCCATCGCGCGTCGCGAAGACGCCATAGGGCGCGATCGAGGGATGCGCGAGGCCGAGCCGCTTCGGCGATTTGCCGCCCTCCTCATGAAGCAGCGGCACGGTCAGCCAATCGGCCATCACGTCGAACATCGAGATGCGGATATCGGCACCTTCGCCGGTGATGCCGCGCGCGATCAGCGCCTCGAGAATGGCCGCGTGCGCGGTTGCGCCGGTGCCGATGTCGACGACCGAGATGCCCACACGCGCCGGCTCTTCGGGGCCGCCGGTGATCGAAGACAGGCCGGATTCGGCCTGGATCAGCAGGTCATAGGCCTTGCGCTCGGCGTAAGGACCGGTCTCGCCATAGCCGCTGATCGAGCAGCAGATCAGCCAGGGATGCGTCTTGCGTAGGTCCTCGGGCGCGAAGCCGAGCCGGGCGAGCGCGCCGGGCTTGAGATTCTGGACCAGCACGTCGGCCATATCGATCAGCCCCCGCAAAGTCGCCTTGCCCTCTGGCGTGGCGAGATCGACGACGAGCGATTCCTTGCCGCGGTTGAGCCAGACGAAATAGCTCGACTGGCCCTTGGCGACATCGTCGTAGCCGCGGGCGAAATCGCCCTCCGGCCGTTCGACCTTGATGACACGCGCGCCGGCATCGGCAAGGCGCGAGGTGCAGAAGGGCGCCGCAACCGCCTGCTCGACCGCGACGACGAGAAGCCCCTCCAACGGGCGGCGGGCGTCAGTCATCAGAACGATCTCGGCAGGCCGAGCACATGCTCGGCGACATAGGACAGGATCAGGTTCGTCGAGATCGGCGCGACCTGGTAGAGCCGCGTCTCCCGGAACTTCCGCTCGACATCGTATTCGCAAGCGAAGCCGAAGCCGCCATGGAACTGGATGCAGGCATTCGCCGCCTCCCAGCTCGCCTTGGCCGCGAGATATTTCGCCATATTGGCCTGCGCGCCGCAGGGCAGATGCGCGTCATACCGACGGCAGGCCTCGAAGCGCATCAGGTTCGCCGCCTCGACCTCGATGAAGCTCTCGGCGATCGGGAACTGAACGCCCTGGTTCTGGCCGATCGGCCGGCCGAAGACGACGCGCTCCTTGGCGTATTCCGTGACCTTATCGATGAACCAGTAGCCATCGCCGATGCATTCCGCCGCGATCAGCGTGCGCTCGGCGTTGAGGCCGGTGAGGATGTATTTGAAGCCCTGGCCTTCCTCGCCGATCAGGTTCTCGGCCGGGATCTCGAGGTTGTCGAAGAACAGCTCATTGGTCTCGTGATTGACCAGGTTGGCGATGGGCCGGACCTCCATGCCCTTGCCGATCGCCTCGCGCAGATCGACGATGAAGATCGACATCCCCTCCGACTTCTTCGTGACCTGGTCGAGCGGAGTGGTGCGCGCCAGCAGGATCATCAGGTCGGAATGCTGGATGCGGCTGATCCAGACCTTCTGGCCGTTGACGACATAGCGGTCGCCCTTCCGGACTGCAGTCGTCTTGATCTTCGTCGTATCGGTACCGGTCGTCGGCTCGGTCACGCCCATCGACTGCAGGCGCAATTCGCCGGTCGCGATCTTCGGCAGATAGCGGCGGCGCTGCTCTTCCGATCCGTGCCGGATCAACGTGCCCATATTGTACATCTGGCCATGGCAGGCGCCGGAATTGCCGCCGGCCCGGTTGATCTCCTCCATGATCACCGAGGCCTCGGTCAGGCCCAGCCCCGAGCCGCCATACTCTTCCGGGATCAGCGCCGCCATCCATCCCGCCTTGGTCAGCGCCTCGACGAAGGCCTCCGGGTAGCCGCGCTGCTCGTCGATCTTGCGGTGATATTCGGCCGGAAACTCGGCACAGAGCGCGCGAACCGCACCGCGGATCTCGTCGAAGCCCTCGCCCGCCGTCGTCTGCATAAACCCGTCCTCAGCCTGCGGGCGCCGCGATGCGGCGCGCATCGTCATGGATTTGCTGGAAGCGTTTCGATCCGCTCTGCAGCGGCTGCAATCCTGGGGCCGCGACGGAACCACGGCCTGTCGGATTTGCCTCCGGCCGGTCTCGCACGGCAGGCCCGGAAAAGCAAAAAGCGCCGGAAGATCCGACGCTTGCATGCTTCTCAAGGCTTGAGATTGTCTGGAGCGGGCGAAGGGATTCGAACCCTCGACCCCAACCTTGGCAAGGTTGTGCTCTACCCCTGAGCTACACCCGCATCCGAGACAGTCGCGCCGTCTGGCGGCGCGGCCGGGTTATTGCAACAAAGCGCGGCGGAGTGCAAGCACCTCCCGAAAGTTTTTTTGCCGTCTTCCATCGCGCTGGGGACAACGCCGGCGCCTTGCCCCTGCCGCGCCATGCCGTTAGGCATCCAGCCATCGCGTCCATGCCCGCGTTCCGAAAGCGCTATCCGCACGCCGATGAACAAGCCTCTGACCCCCGACGAGCTCTGCGCCCATCTGGCCGAGCGCGACATCGCCTTCCAGCGCACCGACCACCCGGCCGTGTTCACCGTCGCCGAGACGGCGCCGCATCGCGACAGCATGGTCGGCCACCACACCAAGAACCTCTTCCTGAAGGACAAGAAGGGCCGGCTCTTCCTGGTCTCGGCCGAAGCCCATGCCCGGATCGACCTGAAGCGCCTGCACGAGACGCTGGGCGCCAGCGGGCGGCTCTCCTTCGGCTCGGCCGAGCTGCTGATGGAAAAGCTCGGCGTGACACCGGGCTCGGTCACCGCCTTCGCCGTGATCAACGACCACGCGCAGGAGGTGACGATGGTGCTCGACGCCACGCTGATGACGGGCGAGGACGTGAATTTCCACCCGCTGGTCAACACCGCGACGCTCAGGGTCAGCCGCGACGATCTCCTCGCCTTCCTGCGCGGGACCGGCCATGACCCGCTGATCGTCGATTTGCCCGTCCCGCCCGATGGACAGAACGGCTGAGACAACCCATTTATGAGGCCGACTGCGCGGGGCGCCCGATGGCACGCCGGCGCGCTCCCTAAGAACATGACGAAGGGCGACCCATGCTGGTCAATGGCGAAGCGGCCGAGCAACCCGGCCTGATCAAGGACACCACCACCCAGGGCTTCCGCCAGGACGTCATCTCGGAATCGATGACGCAGCCCGTGCTGGTCGATTTCTGGGCGCCTTGGTGCGGACCCTGCAAGCAGCTGACCCCCGTCATCGAAAAGGCGGTGAAGGCCGCCGGCGGCAAGGTCAAGCTCGTCAAGATGAACATCGACGACCATCCGCAAATCCCCGGCCAGCTCGGCATCCAGTCGATTCCCGCCGTCATCGCCTTTAAGCAGGGCCAGCCGATCGACGGCTTCATGGGCGCGCAGCCCGAGAGCCAGGTGAAGGCCTTCATCGAGCGCCTCGTCGGGCCGGTCGGACCGGGCGAGGCCGAGGAGCTCATCACGGCGGCCGAGGCTGCCACGGAGGCCGGCGACGCGGCCGGGGCCAGCGAACTCTATGCCGGCGTGCTGCAGATGGAGCCTGACAACCTCAAGGCCATCGCAGGTCTCGCGCGTTTGCATCTCGACACCGGCGATATCGAGGGCGCCAAGGGCATCCTCGCCATGGCGCCGCAGGACAAGGCCGGCGATCCGGTGATCGGCGCCGTGCGTGCCGCGATCGAGCTCGCCGAACAGGCCGCCGCGCTGGGCGACACGGCCGAGCTGGAGGCGAAGGTCGCCGCCAACCCGAAGGATCATCAGGCCCGTTTCGACCTGGCGCTGGCGCTCAACGCCCGTGACCGGCGCGACGAGGCGGTGGACCACCTCGTCGCCATCATCAAGGCCGACCGGGCCTGGAACGACGACGGCGCCCGCAAGCAGCTGCTGCAGTTCTTCGAGGCCTGGGGTCCGATGGACGAGGCCAGCGTTTCGGGCCGCCGCAAGCTTTCGACGCTGCTCTTCTCCTGACGTGCCGGCCGGTCGCATTTTCGTCACGCGAACCGGTATCCACTTCGCTTGAAGATGTTCTGGAAGGGACGGAACCGCGTATGGGCATGAACGCCGTCTATGAGGGGGCCGGGGATTGCCCAGAGGTGATCCCGCTCTTCCCCTTGAGCGGTGCGCTGCTGCTGCCGCGCGGCCAGATGCCGCTCAACGTCTTCGAGCCGCGCTACCTCGCCATGATCGACGACGTGCTGAAGGGCGAGCGCGTCATCGGCATGATCCAGCCCGAGCCGGAAACGGGCCGCCAGCCCGAAATCCCGCCGCTGCTCAAGGTCGGCTGCCTCGGCCGCATCACCCAGCTCGCCGAGACCGGGGACGGTCGCTACATCATCACCCTGACCGGGATCAGCCGCTTCCGCTTGCTGAGCGAGCTTTCGGTGACGACGGCCTATCGGCAGGGCCAGGTCGACTATGGCGAGTTCGCCGCCGATTTCGTCGCCCGCACCGGCGAGGAGGAGGTCGATCGCAAGGGCCTCCTCAAGGCGCTGCGCGATTTCGCCAAGGCCAACGAGCTCAAGATCGATTGGAAGGGCGTCAACGAGGCGCCGAACGAGGCGCTGGTCAACGCGCTCTCGATGATGTGCCCCTTCGGCCCGCGCGAGAAGCAGGCGCTGCTCGAGGCGCGCTCGCTCAAGGACCGGGCCGAGGTGCTGGTCGCGATCACCGAGATCGAGCTCGCCCGCGGCGGCAACGATCCGGAAACGACCCTGCAGTGAACTCCGCCTCGCCTACCGAAGCCCGGCCGATCAGCTACCCGCCGCGCCGCGCCGTCACGGCCTGGCTGTTCTTCGATTGGGCGGCGCAGCCCTTCTTCACGCTGATCACCACCTTCGTCTTCGCACCCTTCTTTGCCTCCGAGCTGGCGCGGGACGCCGCCGCCGGACAGGCGCTCTGGGGCTATGCCACGGGCTTTGCGGGCCTGTGCATCGCGCTGCTCTCGCCACTGCTCGGCGGCATCGCCGATAGGACGGGGCCACGGAAGCCCTGGATCGCCGCCTTCGGGGCCTTGCTGGTTATCGGCTCGGCCATGCTCTGGTTCGCCGTGCCGGGCGCGGCGACGGCCGTGCCGATCGCGCTCACCGGCTTCATCATCGCCACGATCGGCGCGGAATTCGCCACCACCTTCAACAATGCGATGATGACGCGGCTCGTGCCGCCGGAGCGGCTCGGCTGGCTCTCGGGCACCGGCTGGGCGGTCGGCTATCTCGGCGGGTTGCTCTCGCTCGCGATCACGCTCGGCCTGCTCGCGGCCGATCCGCATACGGGCAAGACGCTCGCCGGCATCGCCCCCATCCTCGGCCTCGATGCCGCGGCGCGCGAGGGCGACCGCTTCTCCGGCCCGTTGACCGCACTCTGGTTCATCCTCTTCGTCACGCCGATGTTTATCCTCACGCCCGATGCCGAGCCGACCGGGAGGCGGTTCTCGGAGGCGGCGCAGGGCGGCCTCGGCCGGCTCAAGGCGACGCTGGCCGAATTGCCCAAGCTGCCGGCGCTCGGCCGCTTCCTGCTCGCCAACATGATCTACCAGGACGCGCTGGTTGCACTCTTCGCCTTCGGCGGCATCTATGCGGCCGGCGTCTTCGGCTGGCAGACCATCGAGCTCGGCGTCTTCGGTATCCTGCTCACCGTCACCGGCACGCTGGGCGCCTGGCTCGGCGGCAAGCTCGACGATGCCATCGGCGGCAAGCCGGTTGTGCTGGGCTCGATCGCCTGCCTGCTCTTCGCCTGCCTCGGCATCCTCTCGCTCGGCGCCGACCATGTGCTCTTCGTCATCCCGGCGGCGCCGGCCGTGCCGGGCGACGGGCTCTTCGCCTCGATTCCGGAGCGGGTCTATCTGGGGCTCGGCCTGCTGATCGGCCTCGTCGCCGGCCCGTTGCAGGCAGCTTCGCGCAGCCTGATGGCGCGGCTCGCGCCGCCAGGACGCATCGGCGAGTTCTTCGGGCTCTTCGCGCTCTCGGGAAAGGTCACGTCCTTCATGGGCCCGACGCTTGTCGCGCTGGCGACGAGCCTCTTCGCCAGCCAGCGCGCGGGACTGGCCGTGCTGATCGTCTTCTTCCTGGCGGGCGCGGCGCTTCTGGCAGGCGTGAAGGTCCGCCGCAGATCATAGGGTGTCATCCCGTGCGCGCTGCGGCATGCAATGCCGCTGCGCAGACACGGGACCGTCACCCGATAAAGGCGCTTCTTTCTGGAAACGGTCCCGCATCTGCGCAGCAGCACTGACGTGCTGCGGCGCGTGCGGGATGACAGCCATCACCGAACCAGGATATTCCTGAACTGCCAGGGATCGCTGGTGTCGATATCCTCCGGGAACAGCCCCGGGCGGCCATCGAGCGGCGTCCAGTCGGTGTAGTAGCCCTTCACCGGCCCGAGATAGGGCATCTGGATCTCGAGGCAGCGATCGAGATCCATCTCCTCGACCTCGACGATGCCGGCCTTCGGGTTCTCAAGCGCCCAGACCATGCCGGCGAGCACGGCCGAGGTGACCTGCAGGCCGGTCGCGGTCTGGTAGGGCGCGAGCTTGCGCGTTTCCTCGGTCGAGAGCTGAGAACCGAACCAGTAAGCGCCCTTGTCGTGGCCGTAGAGCAGCACGCCGAGCTCGTCGATACCATCGACGACCTCGTTCTCCTCGAGGATGTGGTGCTCCTTCTGCGGGCGACCGGCATTGCCGAACATCTCATGCAGCGAGAGCACGGCGTCGTTCGCGGGGTGATAGGCGTAGTGGCAGGTCGGCCGGTAGATCGCCTTCCCGCTCTCGTCGCGCACGGTGAAGTAGTCGGCGATCGAGATCGACTCGTTATGCGTCACCAGGAAGCCGTATTGAGGGCCCGGCGTCGGGCACCAGCTCCTGACCTTGGTCTCGGCGCCGGCCTGCATCAGATAGATCGCCGCCTGCGAGCCGCTCTCATGGGTGCGGGCATTCTCCGGCATCCATTTCTCATGGGTGCCCCAGCCGAGCTCCGCCGGCTGCACGCCCTCCGAGATGAAGCCCTCGACCGACCAGGTGTTGACGAAGACGCCCGGCGGCTTGGGGTTCTTCGAACGCTGCGTGTCGCGCTCGGCGATATGGATGCCCTTGACGCCGACCTGCTTCATCAGCCCGGCCCATTCCTCGCGGGTCTTCGGCTGGGGCACGTTGAGGCGCATGTCGGAGGCGATGTTCAGCAGGGCCTTCTTGGCGAGCCAGGAGGCCATGCCAGGATTGGCGCCGCAGCAGGAGACGGCCGTCGTCGAACCGGGCGCACGGGCGCGCTTGGCGGCGAGCGTCATCTCGCGCAGCGCGTAGTTCGAGCGCTCGCCCGGACCCTTGCTCTCGTCGAAATAGAAGCCGAGCCAGGGCTCGTTGACCGTGTCGATATAGAGCGCGCCGAGGCTCGAGCAGAGCTCCATGATGTCGCGCGAGCCGGTGTCGCAGGAGAGGTTGACGCAGAAGCCCTGCCCGCCGCCGGCGGTCAGCAGCGGCTCAAGCATCGACTTGTAGTTCTCGATCGTGACGGCTTCCTGGATGAAGCGGATGCCGCGTTCATCGAGGAGGTGACGGTTCTGATCGTCTGGAGCGATGACGACGAAGCGGCTCTTGTCGAATTTCAGATGCCGTTCGATCAGCGGCAGCGTACCGCGGCCGATCGAGCCGAAGCCGATCATCACGATCGGGCCGGTGATCTCGCCGTAGACGGGCCAATTCGTCATTCTTCCAAACTCCTGGGTTCGCGGCTAAAAAGGCGGCTAAAGGTTCGTTATGAGCACGAAATCGCGCCGTCAATCGCAGCAAGCGCTTTCCTGCGCGGCTGCGCATGGAAAGCGCCGGGCGATGACGGCGCGATGACGAAGGGTCGGAAGGGTCAGGCGGCCTTGGCCACCCGCTCCGGGGAGACGACGGGAATGTGCTCACCGGCCGCAACGAGCACGCCATGCGCACCATCGAGCGCGCCGTCGCGCAGTTCGATCGCAAGGAAGCGCTCGCGCTCGACCGGGCCCGGCATGGCGAGATCCCGCGTCAGCGCCCCGTCGAAGCCGAAGCGCGCATAATAGGGCGCGTCGCCAACCAGAATGACGGCGCCGTGCCCGCGGCAGGCGGCGCGCCAGAGCGCTTCGCGCATCAGCATCTTGCCGAGGCCCTCGCCCTGCAGCTCGGGCTTGACCGCCAGCGGGCCGAGCATCAGCGCAGGCACGCCGGCAGCCTCGACATGCCAGAGGCGCACCGTGCCGACGACCTCGCCATCGCGCTCGGCGGTCAGCGCCAGCCCTTCGGCCGGCAGCCGGCCCTCGCGCAAGCGCTCGCTCGACTTGGCGGTGCGGCGCTCGCCGAGGCAACGGTCGAGCAGCGCCTCGCGGGCGGGGATGTCGGCAACGACTTCGTCGCGAATCGTGATCATGACGCACCTCCGGCCGGAGCGCCCATCCTCATGGACCTACCCGGCGCCGCGCGAGCGCGGCCACAATGGAACGATGTGTGGAAGAGGGGTCCGGCGGGAGCCACGTCCGCACCTCCGTTCTGGAGATACGCACGCTCCACCCGACTGGCGTCAGGCAGCCTGCCTTGCGGCAGGGCGCTTCGCCGGACCCGATGGGGGTAGGAAGGAGCTTTCGCTCCTTCCAACGTCAGATGACGTACTGCTTCAGCGGCGGGAAGCCGTTGAAGGCGACGGCCGAATAGGTCGTCGTATAGGCGCCCGTGCCCTCGATCAGCACCTTGTCGCCGATCTCCAGCGAGAAGGGCAGCATGTACGGGGTCTTCTCGTACATGACGTCGACCGAGTCGCAGGTCGGGCCGGCGA
>Ga0102591_1002729_pt1 | contig 18068 bp, 23 predicted proteins | sample AraplaCol_mCL_r2_2_FD_76860 | JGI IMG/M metagenome (GOLD analysis project Ga0102591, IMG submission 76860) | Arabidopsis root microbial communities from North Carolina, USA - plate scrape MF_Col_mCL_r2 (SPADES assembly) (version 2) | ecosystem: Host-associated > Plants > Roots > Endosphere... | reverse complement strand
CCGCTCCGTCTCGACGACGAAGCCCAGGCTGACCGGATCGCCGACGGCCGCCGCGGCCACGCCGATGGCGTAACTGCCGGCGTACCACAAGGGATTGAGCAGGCTGGGACGGCTGTCGAGCTGCTTCAGGCGTTCCGCGCACCACGCCAGGTGGTCGGTCTCTTCCTGAGCCGCGTGCATCAGGTGCTGCCGCGTCTCGTCGGTGCGAGCCAGGGCGGCCTGCCCGACGTAGAGAGCCTGCGCGCAGACTTCGCCGACGTGGTTGATGCGCATCAGGCCGGCCGCGTGGCGGCGCTCGGCATCGCTCAGCGGAGCGTCGTCCACCGCGTCGCCCGGCGAGCGACGGGCGGGCTCCGGCGAGCCGGCGACGGCTTCCATCGCGCGCTCCAGGCCGGCGAGAAGACGGTCCAGGGGGCTCAGGGTGCGGGCGGACATGAAAACTCCAGACGTACGGGGGCGACACACGTTACAATGCCTGCCTTCCGATCCAAGGTGAAGGCGCTGCGGTCGCTTGTCGCGGCGCACGGCCGATACGTCGGGAAGGGTTGTGAACGAACCGTCATCCCGTGCTATGATTGTCGGCCCATAGCTCACCACCAACGTGGGCTTGCGCGATGAGGGAAAAGTCCGCTATTCTCTCGCGCCTTTGCTTTCACCGATTCCGTGTTCCGCCTCCTTGGCGGCAAACCAGGTATTTTCGAAATGAAAACGTTCAGCGCCAAGCCGGAGAGCGTCAAGCGCGATTGGTTCGTGATTGACGCCACGAACAAGACCCTGGGTCGTCTGTCGACCGAGGTCGCGCGCCGTCTCCGCGGCAAGCACAAGCCCGAGTTCACCCCGCACGTCGATACCGGCGATTACATCGTCGTGATCAACGCCGCGAAGGTGGCCGTCACCGGTGCGAAGCTGGACGACAAGAAGTACCACCGCTTCACCGGCTACGTCGGCAACCTGAAGACCACGAGTCTCAAGGACCTGCTGGCTACGTACCCGGAGCGCGTGATCGAGATCGCCGTCAAGGGCATGCTGCCGAAGAACCCGCTGGGTCGCGCCATGTACCGCAAGCTGAAGGTGTACGGCGGCGCCGAGCACCCGCATACCGCACAGCAGCCGCAGGCGCTGGAACTCTAAGGAATCGACATGGCTACCCAGCAGAATTACGGTACCGGCCGTCGCAAGACCTCCGCCGCCCGCGTCTTCATCCGCAAGGGCACCGGTGGCATCGTTGTCAACGGCAAGCCGCTCGACCAGTTCTTCGGTCGTGAGACCTCTCGCATGATCGTGCGTCAGCCGCTCGAGCTGACCGAGAACACCGAGAAGTTCGACATCATGGTGACGGTCGCCGGTGGCGGCATCACGGGTCAGGCCGGCGCGATCCGCCTCGGCATCGCCCGCGCGCTCGTCGAATACGACGAAGCCCTGAAGTCCCCGCTGCGCAAGGCTGGTTTCATGACCCGCGATGCTCGCGAAGTCGAGCGTAAGAAGGTCGGTCTCCATAAGGCACGTCGCGCAACGCAGTTCTCGAAGCGCTAATTTCATAGTAGAATTCGCGCTTCCATTCGATGCATCAAAGGTCAGAGCGCATCGATCCCGGTTCTTGGGAGATCGTCTAACGGTAGGACAACGGACTCTGACTCCGTTTATCTAGGTTCGAATCCTAGTCTCCCAGCCAAACTCAAAGCCCCGCCTCGGCGGGGCTTTGTTTTTTTGCGTTTCCGGAATTCCCCGCGCGCGTATGATGTCAGGCTCCGTCGCATCCCCAGGAGCCCAGCGTGCCGACTTTCTACCGCCGTGCCGGACGTGCATGGCGAGGCCTCGCGAGCCACGATTATCTTTCGCCCACGCAGTGGCGCCGTCGCGTGTTGTTCTGGTCGGGCGCGATAGTCGTCGGGCTCTCGGCGGTGCTCTTCGCGAAGGCGGCCGATGGTGCGTTCGATCTCTTCCGCATGATGGCCAGTCACGGCCGGTGGGTGCCGTTCGTCGTGACGCCCGCGATGTTCGCACTGCTCAGCTGGCTCACCCAGGGCGCGCTCCGCGCGACGCGTGGCTCCGGCATTCCGCAGGCGATGGCCGCGCTCAAGGTGGAAGACGCCGGATTCCGCCTTCGTCTGCTCTCGCTGAAAGTGGCGGCGGGAAAGATGGCACTCACGCTGGCCGCGCTCGTCGGTGGTGCGTCGGTCGGACGCGAAGGTCCCACGGTGCACGTCGGCGCGGGTCTGCTGTATTCGATCGGCCGCCGGTTCGGCTTCGATGACCCGACCGCCGCCGGTCGCTTCATCCTCGCCGGCTCCGCCGCGGGTCTCGCCGCCGCGTTCAATACGCCGCTGGCCGGCGTGGTATTCGCCATCGAAGAAATGGCCGGTGCGTTCGAGCACCGCATGAGCGGCACGCTGCTCACCGCGGTCATCGTGGCGGGCGTCGTCTCGCTGGGGCTCGTCGGCAACTATGCGTATTTCGGAACCATCGTCGCGGCGCTCCCGCTTGGCAGGGCATGGCTGGCCGTGTTGCTCACCGGCATCGCGGGTGGTGTGGCCGGCGGTATCTTCGCGCGTCTCATCATCCCATCGGCGACGGGACTGCGCGGTGGTCTCGGCCGATTGCGCGCCCGCTCGCCCGTGATCTTCGCGGCTGTCTGCGGTCTCGCCCTGGTGCTGCTGAGTCTGCTGAGCGCGGATGGCCTCTATGGCACCGGTTACGCGCAGGCACGCGACATCCTCGATGGCCACCCGACGACGGGGCCACTGTTCGGCGGACTGAAATTCCTCGGCAATCTCGCATCGTCGCTGGCCGGCATTCCCGGCGGCATCTTTTCTCCCGCGCTCGCCGTCGGTGCGGGCCTCGGCGAGAACATCGCGCAGCTCTTCCCGGGCTCGGATCTTTCGGCCGTCGTGCTGCTGGGCATGGCGGCGTACCTTTCCGGCGTGACGCAGGCTCCGCTGACCGCGGTCGTCATCTCGCTCGAGCTGACCGCCAATCACCAGATGGCGGTACCGTTGATGGCGGCCTGCCTGCTCGCACGCGCGGTGTCGGCGCTGTTCTGTCCGGTCCCCGTGTACAAGGCGCTGGCGCAGAACCTCGTCGACGCCCACGAGGCGGAGAAGGACCGGGAAGCGGGGACGACATGACGCCCATCGATACATCCGCGCCGTGGGTCCGTCCGGCGACCATCGACGATCTCGACGCGCTCTCGGACCTGTTCAACCAGTACCGCATGTTCTACGACCAGGCGGACGATCGACGCCTGGCGCGCGACTTCCTCGCCGAACGCATGACCCGCGACGAATCCGTCGTCTTCGTCGTGCCCGTCGCCGACGGTCTCGCTGGTTTCGCGCAGCTTTATCCCACGTTCTCGTCGGTGTCCGGAAAGCGCGCGTGGATCCTCAACGACCTGTTCGTTTCGCCGCACCATCGTCGCCAGGGCGTCGCGGGTGCCTTGCTCGCACGATGCCTGGCGCACGCGCGCGACAGCGGCTCCGCATGGCTGACCCTGTCCACCGCGGTGGACAACGATGCCGCCCAGGCGCTGTATCGCCGCTTCGGTTTCGAGCAGGAACGAAAGTACCTGACGTTCAGTCACGCGCTGTCCTGATCGGACGATCCCGAAGGATCAGCATTCGCCCGATAGGAGCTCCATGCCGCGAGGCCTAGATTGGTGTCGCCCACCATCCGAAGGAACGGCACATGGATAAGCGGCTCAAGCAGCCCGGGATCTACGATCTCGTGAAGGACTTTTATGACGATGCTCGCTCGTGCCGTGCGGTGACAGGCACAACGGTTGCGTGTACGTCGTTCCGACGGCTATCAAGGCGCTCGGATATCCCGACGGTACCGAGGTACTGATGTACTCGCACAGGGACCAGGGGATGGCCGGCGCCGGTGATTCCAGCAAGCGGGTGCTCGAGTGCAAGGTCGGCGACGGCAGGGGCGCGCTGACTGCGGCGTTCGGTGGCGTGGACGACTGGAGCTGGGTGCCCTGGAACGACCGGTACTGACGGCAAGGTGCCTATCTCGTCGGCAACATCGCGACGCGACCACGGATTTCACATCATCGACAAGGAGAAGTCGTCATGACACAACACACCGCCATTGCATGGATCAAGGGTTCGACGGACGGCGAGCGCGAAGCCAGGAATCTGGCGAAGCTCTATCCCAAGAACGCGAAGCTCGTCGGCGACACGTCCGCCCTGACGGAGGATCACTTCAGAGCGTACGCGAGCGTGATTGTCGTCGGCCATCGAAGCGAGCTCAAGAGCCAGAAGATCGTCGATAGCGTACTGAATCCCCGGGCAGCCAGGTCGAAGTGCTGGATCGTCCTGGCATGCTGTGAAACCGCCAAGGCGGAGGGGACCAAGGGGACGCTCGAGGACCGCGAGCTCTGGGACCCGGCCGATAAGCTGGCTCACGATCTCAAGCTGAGGGTCTCGGGGACGACCAGAGACCTGACGTTCGACGAGGTCGGGAAAGGGTACGCGTTCGCACTTGCTCTCGGTGAATGGCCGATCCGGTCGAATCCCTCCGATCGCCCCGGTCTGTGGAAGGACATCGATCCAGGCGACGACGTCGACTTCATCACCAAGGGGCTGCAGAACCTCTGAACGCTAACCCCGGAGGCTCGTACGGCACAGCGCGACGAATGCGGAGAAGCCTATCAACACCGTGGCAAGCAGCCGCCGCCTCGGCAATGCGTCGATGCGGCGACTGCTTCGCAGCGCGATCCGGTAGATGCTCGACACCGCCGTCCGCCTGGTCGATCGTGGCTGCGGCCCGCCGCTTCCCACCTTCGCGATCACCCGATATCCCCGCTTCCTTATCGTCGCGATGTACCGCGGCCTCTTCGCATCGTCGCCAAGCGCCTTGCGGATCAGCGCGATCGTCTTGTGCACCGGGTTGTCGCCGTAGAAGGTCCCGCGCCAGCAGTCGGTCAACAGTTGCTCCTTGTCGACGACCGCGCCCGCGGTACCTGCCAGGTAGGTCAGCACGTCGATGAGTTTCGGTTCGAGCACCTTGCGTTCGCCGGATCGTTCGACCGTCCTCAGCGAAGGCCGGACGGTCCAGTCGCCGATCGTAAACACCGCGGGAACATCGTTGCGTCCCATAGGGTTCCATCCCTGCGCCGCGCAACCGCGGCGATAGCAGCCGGTCCGTGCCTGGGCGGAAATCGTCGACCGTAAGGTTTTCGGAAGGACGCCGCGGCACACGAGGCGCGAGGGTTCGGACACCTTCCATCACGGACGACTTCCATGCATGGCCAACCATTCGATGTCAGCCGGGCTTGCCGGATTGTGTCACACGTTTTCGGCTGCCCGCAGCGCACGCCGCTGGTACGCGTGTGTCCTATCACGTGCGGGATACAGTCATGACGGCCACGACGGTCGTACTCGCCGACACCCATGGCCTGTTCCGCGATGGCCTGCGGGCCATGCTTTCGGCCGATGGCGCCTACGACGTGGTTGGCGGGAGCGACGACGGGCGGGCAACGGTGCAACTCGCGCTGCGTCATCGACCGGCGCTGGTGCTTCTCGATACGTTTCTCCGTGGGCTCGACGGGATCGAGGCGACACGCCGGATCGCCTCGCGTTTGCCGGAAACGCATCTCGTCGTCGTCACGGCACGGCATGAGTCGCGCAAACACGACGAGGTCTTCGCGGCAGGCGCGCTTGGCTATGTGCTGAAGCAGAGCGGCTTCGACGTGTTGCGAAAGGGCATGCTCGCCGTGCTGCACGGCCGTCGCTTCGTCGACCCTCTCGTCGATGGCCTGTCGTCCGCGAATGGCGGGCGCGGTCAGGTGCTCAGCGGTCGCGAACGCGAGGTCGCCCAGCTCTTCGCCGAGGGGTATTCGACGCGACAGATCGCAGAGCGTCTTTGCATCAGCATGAAGACGGTCGGCACGCACCGCGAGCACATCGTACGGAAGCTCGGCGTCCGCAACGTGGCAGGCATGACGCGCTACGCGGTGCGCGAAGGTCTGGTGTCGTCCGACGAATGACTGCGCGGGCGAAGAATCAGCATTCGCCCGATGTTTGCCGGCGCACCGTGCGCGGATAGTAGCTCCACGCCGACGCACGACGCGTCGTACAAGGAGAGTACCGCGATGGCCGATTTCCAGCGTTTCCTGCCGACGCTCCTCGCCTTCGAAGGTGGTTTCGTCGACGACCCCGTCGATCCCGGCGGCGCGACGAACAAGGGCATCACGATGGGCACGTTCAGGCAGTACGCGCGGCGGATTCTCGGGATCGAACCCACGCTGGCGAACCTGAAGGCGCTGACCGATGCGCAGGCCGGGCGAATCTACAAGCCGCTGTACTGGGATGCGATCCGCGGCGACGACATCGCGTTGCAGGAGCTCGCGAACATCGTCTTCGACTTCCAGGTGAACGCGGGAGCGAATGCCGCGAAGCTGTTGCAGAGAGTATTGAACGGCGAGGGCGTGCGACCGGCGATCACGGTGGATGGCCGCATCGGCAACGCCACGCTCGCCGCGCTTCGCGCGAGTGACGCGACGAAGGTGTACATGGCTTTCAAGCAGGGTCGCAAGGATTACTACAACGATCTCGTCAGGCGAAGCCCGAAGCTCCAGCGGTACCTGAAAGGCTGGATCAATCGCGTCGACGCATTCCCGGACCTTCCGCGGCCGGCATCGAAGGAGGCATGACGCATGGCGACGCAGACATCGCTGAACGATCTCATCGAAGCGCTCGCCGGCGCCGTCGTCGATGCGCAGGATCGCATCGAGCAACACCAGGTCGCGCAGCTCAGCCAGTATTTCGACGAAGACAACCGGCCCAAGAGCGTCGTGATCCGGATGCCTTCGATGCATCCGGCGGCGCAGCCGGGCGACGAGGACTTCTACCGCGCCCCCATCCTGCCACTGGTATCGACGAACCTGCTGCGCATCAAGGACGTCGAGATCCAGTTCGACGCCGACCTGGGCAGCCTCGTCGATCGGTCGGCCGCCGAGGGCGCGCCGGCGGATGCCCCGCAGGCGACGCGCGACTGGCGCGCCCATCCCGCCGCACCCAAGCCGCGCATGCAGATCGACACGACCTTCGGCGCCACCGGGAAGCGCGCCGGTGCGGTGCACGTCGTGCTTCGCGTCGAAGCGTGCGAGCCGACCGAAGGCGCCGCGCGACTGATGAACCACCTGACCCAGGTGCAGGGGGTTTTCCACACATCCAGGGATGGCGACGACACGCCGCCTTAAGGACCGCGAATGCATGCCGCATCCGCGCCACGCGACACGACAAGGAGAAACACCATGGCCGACACCGGACTCGTAAGCATGTCAGACCAGTTCAAGGGATTGCCGATGGGCGATTTGATCGGCGGCCCATTGAGTGCCGCCTGCGACGCACAGATTAAGCTCGCGCAGGCGACCGCCGATTTCGTCAAGGTCGTCGGCTTCCTGCCGCCCGCTACGTCCACCGACCCCAATGCGGTCGGCGACACCCGCACCGCCTCGTTCCGGTTCAAGCGTCCCGTGGACGACCCGAGCGGCAACGGTGGCATTGCCGAAGAAGAGGTCGAACTCGAGGTACCGTTGCTGGCCATCGTAAAGGTGCCCAACCTCAGCATCGCCACGGTCGACGTCACGTTCGACATGAGCGTTTCGTCGTCCACGAGTGCGACGGAAACCGACGACAAGAAAGCCAACCTTTCGGCCACCGCGTCGGTCGGCTGGGGTGTGTTCTCCGCGAAGGTCACGGTGAGCGGTTCGGTCGCCACGCACAAGGAGAACACCCGTAAATCGGACAACTCGGCGAAGTACCACGTGTCCGTCCATGCGGAAGACAACGGGATGCCGGAGGGACTGGCCCGTGTCATGGATATCCTGCAGACTGCCTGCGCGCCACGCCGCGTCGGTACGCCGGTGCCGGTGGCCGCCGATGGGGATACGCCAGCCAAAGCCGACGACAAGCCTGGCGATGGCGACGACAACGGTTGATGGGCCTTCACCGTCGCGGCGCCATGGCGCCGCGACACCAGGGAGCGACGGGATGTTCGATCTGACCGACGTGAAGTTCGTGAAGCGCATCGTGGTCGGAAGCGACCATCCGAACCAGATGAAAACCGACGAGCAGGTGAATCAGGCCAACGACCTGTTGAATCGCTGCCTCACCGATTCGCCGCGCGGGACGATCCTCGGCATCGAGAAGAGTTTCACCTTACTGCAGGTCGGCGAGCATCAGGTCGTGTTGCAGTGGCTCTGCTACCACGTCGGGTTTCCGCGCAAGCCGGCATGGTTGCAGGACGCCTAGGAGGCGACATGGCCGGTATCGCGCTCGATGCGTTTCTGCTTTCGATCGGCGCGGCAGTTTGCAACGACCGGCGCGGAGCGCGCGCCTCGATAATCATCGAGTTCGAAGGCTGGCTGAGCTACCGGCGGTTTGGCCGCGCGCGACCACGCCTTGTGATTCGCATCGGCAGGCCATGGATTCGCACGTTCCTGCGGCCCAACTGCCGGCGCATCAAGGTGTCCTGCGACGCGTTCGGAAACGGGCTGCCTCGGCTCGAAATCGACGGGCGGCTCATCGAGCTTCCCGATCGAGGGGCAGCGACATGACCAGACTCACGGAACTCGACGTACCGCCCACGTGGGAAGCGATGGTGATCGAGGCATTCGGCGGGGCGCCGCCGGTGTCTGGCCGTGCGATGCGCGTCGGCGTGGCGTTCGCGCTCGTCGCCCTCTTGCTGGCGGCCGCCGCCGGGGCATGGCTGATATTTCATTGACGACCGAGGGAGTACCGCATGAAACGCAAGACAGGGAAGTTTGTCGGCATGGTGTTGTTCGTGCTCGCGTCGGCCTCGACGCACGCGGGCACGCCCGAACAGGGCGCATTGAGGGGAACGTTGCGACTGGAGGGGCGACTCGTCGGCGTCGACGCTACCTTCGATGCACGGCGTGCCGACATGCATTTCGCCGAGCCGTTCGCGTGCCGGGTGCAAGCCGACCGCGTCGCCACGACGGATGGCGAGCGGCGCTACCGCTTGGGCATGTCGAACAATGGCGGTCGTTTCTGCGATCGCCTGAGGGGGGAAGAAGTGTCGCTGACCGGCGAGGAGCCGAACCTGTTCCTCCGTGTCGTCTCGCCGACGGGCGTCTGGTCCGGCCCGGTGTATCTCGTGGATCACTGAGGTCGGCCCGGATCCGTTCACATGGATGAAGTCTCGGGGCCCACGGAAGGGCCCTTTCGCTCGGCTCCGTCCAAGCTATGCGCGGATTCGGCAGGCACCCCTACGTGACCGCGGCTATGCGGGAAAGTGGCGGTATCGCCCATGGATCCGCCATGGACGAAACCAGGATCCGGCGCAGCAAGACACCGGACCTGCCACATCACACAGGAGTAAACCATCATGCGTAACCATCACCGTCTGCTGCTCGCCACGGCCATCACCCTCTCGCTCGGCATGGGCGCGGCACATGCGCAGACCGCCGTCACGGGCCTGGGTCAGTCGTCGCCGAACGCTACCGACGTCAGCACGAACCCGGCGTACCACGTGTACAAGTTCCGGAAGGGCAGCATGACCTACATCCAGGTCAACGATGCCTTCGGCAACGTGCGCGGTGCGTTTTCGCGCACCATGACCGGCGACCACTATGGCATGCCGGTCGGTTCGGACGCGACGAACGCGGCCACCGATATCGAAACGCTGCCGGCGCCGGCCAGCACGGCGTACACCGTGGTCTATCAGGACGGCGCCACCGTGATCGCCGTCGCACCGCAGTCGGACGGCACCATGCGCCTGATGGCCGCGCCAGTGGAGTGCAAGAACCCGGTGGAGTGCACCAGCCGGTAAGGCATCGGCACGAAGGGGTCGCAGGCAGGCGACGTACTTACGGGTCAGTGGCGATGGAGCCCCGCGGGCAGGTTCTGCGCGAGCAGCACCTGCCTTGCGGCGGCCTGGCGCCGCGCCACGCGCACGCCGAACAGCAGGGACGTGGAAAGCGCGAAGGCCAGCACCGTCTGCGCCTGCACCATCGCGGGATCCTGCAGGGTGAACGAGGTGGACGCCATCGCGATGCTTGCCATCAGACCGCCGAGCGAGGTGCCGTGCCAGCCATGACGCACCGTGAGCGCCACGACGGGCAGGGCCATGGCGATGCGCACGATCTGAAGGGTGGTGCCCTCCACCTGTGACGCGATACCCAGCAGGAGCGCGAGCGACGGCACCACGACCAGCGCCAGTTCGCGCGCGAGCGGGCTGTGGCGAACGGCGGCCCAGGTGACGACACCCTTCGGCTGCGACGCGAGACGCTCGCGCAGGGCGAGGATCGTGGGCGTCAGCGTGAGCGCGCCGAGGTACAGTCCGAGGAACCACGCGAGAAAGATCTGCGCCGTGACGGACGGCACCGGCGAACCGTCGCCCATGACGATGAAGGAAAAGACGACCGAGTTCTCGGTGGCGTTCATCGCCGCGCACAGCAGCGTGGCCAGCACGATCATCCCGATGTTCACCTCGCCACCGGCACGGACGATCGGAAAGCGCGACTGCAGCAAGGCGACGATCGGCATGCAGAAGACGATGGGGGGAACGACGCTCGCGACGGCCCACGGGAGCCCGTAATCGGAGAGGTGCAGGAAAGCGGTTTCGGCGATGGGCAGGGCTTCGCCGATGGCGAGGGCCGGCCAGAACCTGCGGGGTACGAGCAGCAGGCACGCCATGCGCAGCCCGGCCGTGAGCATCCAGTGCGAGAACGAAAAATAGCGGGTCAGCTCGTAGCACGCCGCATAGGCGCCCGCGACGGCAACGTAACGTCCCCACACCAACGGATCCCTGTTCTTTCCGCCCACGATGTTCCCCCTGAGGTGTCTCGCATTTCCTGGAACGTTGGGCCGGTCGATGATCAGGCGCATCATCGGCGGCGGTTGGTCGGCGGCGCCCGGATTCCCTCACCCGTAGCGCGATGTGAGGTTAGTTTGAAGGTATATCGGCCGGTTAGCCATGGATTGGACACGCTTTTGAAGTATTTGCCGATTAAGGGCCCCGTTTTTTTCCCAGTGCCCGCCTGCATTTGCTTCCTCCCGCCACTCGGCCGAGGGCTCGCAAGAAGCTGCGATGCCATCGTCGCCGCCCGGGCTTTCGCCCACCCTTCGCCGTGGCGAGCCACACACGGGGATCGGCAGGCCCGATGGCGTATTGGCAAGCCCGACGGAACGGCGTAAGCAACAGCCATCGGGATTGCGACACAGGCCACGCCCGGGCCTCGAGCGGAGAGGTCATCATGTCCCCCGATTCCCCGACGGCACCGGTCGCCCAGTCCATGGATCTTGCGAAATACCTCAATGCCGATGAGGCACCGGGCGAGCCGGGGGATCCGCCCGTGCCGTCCGACGATCGCGGCGACGCGCTGGCCGGGCTGCGTAACGCGTACGCCCGCACCGCTGCCTGGCTGGGCAAGGAGCCTTTCGACACCACGGCTACCCGTTTCCTCGACGCGCATCCGCAGGACGCGCGCGATGTCGCTCGCGACGTCGATGCCTTCGTCGCATGGGTCGGGCAATGCTGGCCGGCCGATCCCGAGGTCGCGGAGATCGCGTGGATCGACGGCAATCTCTACCTCGCGTCGCTTGCCGACGACTGCGGCGCCCTCGCGGTCGCCGGGCTGCGGGCCGAGCACTGGGACGCGGTCGAGATCGAGTTCGTGCCATCGCTGCGTTTCCGCCCGATGCGGACCAACGCCGTCGCGTTGTGGCGCGCCCTGTCCGAAGGCGCCACGGCGCCTCCGGTGCACCTCGTACCCGGCGACATCGGGGCGCGGGTCTGGCGCCAGGGATCGCGGCCACAGGTGGCCGCCATGACGGCCGACGAGTCGACCTGCCTCGATCTCGCCCTGCAGGGCGCGAGCTTCGGTGAAATACGCGCTTTCCTCGACCTTACCCACGACGAAGAGCAGACCGCGCGCATCGCGGGCGGCTGCCTCGGTGCGTGGACGGCGGAAGGCATGGTCGCCGCGCTGCGCCGCTAGGGGTGCGGGCCCGGCGCGCCGGCGCCGCTACACTGTGCGGATGATCGACGACGCCCACCTCACCCATGGCCTCGCCGGCGACGAGCTGGCACCGGACTGGCCCGCGCTGACGCACGACGAGGTCGCCCCGATCCTCGCGCGCATCCCGTCGCTCGGCGCGTTCCGTTCGCTCGACTGGCTGAGCCCGCGTCCGCTGTCCGCGGCGGCGCTCGCGACGACCGATGCGGGCCCGGTCTTCGTCAAACGCCACCACCGCCGCGTGCGGGACGAGATCACGCTCGGGGAGGAACACCGTTTCGCGCGCCATCTGCGCGACCGTGGCATTCCGGTGCCACGCATCCTCACCGACGCGCACGGCGCGTCCGTCTTCGGCACGGACGCGTGGGTCTACGAAGTGCACGATGCCGCGCGCGGCGTGGACGTCTATCGCGAAGCGTACTCGTGGTCCCCGATCGGCGGCGCGCGTCACGCGCATCGGGTGGGCGCGATGCTCGCGCGCATGCACGATGCCGCGGTCGACCACCACGCCCCGCAGCGCAGCACGCACATCCTCGTCGCGCGTGCCGACATCCTCTCGGCGCACGATCCCGTCGACGTGCTGGATGCGCAAATCGCGGCGCGTCCCGCGCTCGCGCGCTATCTCGCCGAACGCGACTGGCAGCGTGACATGACGAGCATACTTTCAGCGTCCCACGCGCGTATCGCGAAGGATCTCGCGGCCCAGCCAGCGTTGTGGACGCACGGCGACCTGCACGTGTCCAATCTCTGCTGGAGCGACGCGGGCGACGATGCGACCATCACCGACGTGCTCGACGTCGGCCTGTCCGCGAAGACGTTCGCCTTGTTCGACCTCGCGACGGCGATCGAACGCAACGCGATCGCCTGGCTCGACATCGAGCGCGGCGACATCGGGCGGCACGACATCGCGCGCGGCCTCATCGACGGGTATCGCGCGATCCGCCCGCTGCACGCAGCGGACCTCGCACTCCTGGCCGACCTGCTGCCGCTCGTGCACATCGATTTCGCGCTGTCCGAAGTCGAGTACTTCGAGGGCGTCACGGGGCGGCGCGACCATGCCGACGTGGCGTACCACACGTTCCTCATCGGACACGCCCGCTGGTTCGCCACCAGGCACGGTCGTGCGTTTCTCGGTGGGAATGTGTTTCAATAGGGGTTCTAGAAGCGGGGGTGCCCGGCGAATGCCGGGCTGAGAGAGTCCCTTGGAACCTGACCCGGTTAGTACCGGCGTAGGGAGCTTGCAAAGCCACGGACAGTCCGGATCCCGGGCCCGTCGTGGCTTGCCGTCGCTTCGTCACGCCACTGAAGACGACGATGACCCTCTCCCGCACGCCTCTCGCTCTCGCCATCCTTTCGTTCGCCGCCATGGCGCATGCCGCCGACGAGCCGGCCGCGCCACAGCAAGCGCGCACGCTGCCGTCGATCGACGTCCACGCCACCACGACGGACAGCTACCGCGCCGCGGATTCGCAGCTCGACACGTTCGGCAGCTTCGGCAGCGCGCCGCTGCACGACACGCCCGCCGCGATCACCGTCATCACGCGCGCGCAGATCGACGATCGCCAGCCGCGCAGCCTGAGCGAGCTCGTGCGCGGCGACGCGGCGATCAACGACAACTACGCGCCCGCCGGCTATTACCAGGACGTGTCGATCCGCGGCTTTCCGCTCGATCTCGCCACGGGCTTCCGTTTCAACGGCATGATCATGTCGGCGGAGCAACTGCTCGCGCTGGAAGGCAAGGAGCGCGTCGAAGTGCTGAAGGGCCTCGGTGGCCTGGAGGCCGGCGTGGTCGAACCGGGTGGTCTCGTCAACTACGTGAGCAAGCGACCGAAGGACGTGCACGATCTCACCATCGGCACGGACTCGCACGGGTCGAACTACGAGGCGATCGACCTGGGCCGGTGGTTCTCGCCGTCGTTCGGCCTGCGCGTCAACGCCGCGAACGAGAAAACGCATTCCTACATCGAGCACGCGGACGGCCGGCGGAGTTTCGTTTCCGTCGCGGCGGACTGGAAGATCAGCGACAAGGCGACGCTTCTGCTCGACACGGATTACCAGACTAGCGGGCAGCGCTCGGCGTCCGGTTACCAGTTGCTCGGCGGTACGGGCATCCCGCCACACCCGAGCCGTACGCGCCTGCTCGGTTACCAGCCGTGGCAGCGTCCGGTCGGCATCCATTCCAGCAACACGTCGCTGCGCTTCAACTATCGCTTCACCGATAGCTGGAACCTGCAGCTGTCCGCGGGACACAGCCATACCGTCATCGACGACAACGTGGCCTTCGCCTACGGTTGTTTCTATGCGCCGTCGTGCGCGTCCGGCGCGACGCCGGGCTACTTCTTCGCACCGGACGGCGACTACGACGTCTACGATTTCCGCAGCCCCGACGACACGCGTCAGAACGACGAGGTGCGGGCCGTCGTCACCGGCACGTTCGCGACCGGCGCCGTCGATCACGAGATCAACGTCGGCGCCACGAGCTTCCGTCGCACCATCGACCGGCGCGCGTATGTCTACGATTACGTCGGCACGGCGAACATCGACGATCGCGTCGTGCCGGTCTTCGATCCCTCGCCGAACGAGCCCGGCGCCTCGGTGCGACGCCTGACGAGCTGGCAGCGCACGCTCTTCGCCATCGATCGCATCCACCTCGGCGACCAGTGGCAGGTGCTGGCGGGCACGCGCTTCGTACGCCTGGACGAGCGCACCTACGACGACACCGGTGCGCCCGAGCGCAACACGCGTCTCAGCAAGGCGCTGCCGCAGGCCGCCGTGCTCTGGCAACCCACGGCGCCGCTCACGACCTACGTCAGCTACGGCGAGGGCCTGTCGCTCGGCCGCGAAGCGCCGTACTGGACGTCCAACGGCGGCACGACGCTGGGCCCGCTGCACTCCCGGCAGATCGAGGCCGGCGTGAAATACGCCGTTGCCGACGACCTCGACCTGCAGGCGGCGGTGTATCGCATCCGCCAGTCCTACCAGTTCGCGCGCCCGGACGACACGGCGGAAGGCTTCACGTTCGTGCAGCAGGGCCAGGAGGTCCACACGGGTGTCGAGCTCAACCTCGCCGGGCGCGTCACCGAGAACCTCCGGCTCACCGCCAGCCTCAACGCGATCCGCGCGCGTGCCGAGAACACGGGCGCGCCGACGTACGAAGATCACCAGGTCGTCAACGTGCCGCGCTGGCGCTCGGCGGTCTATGCGGACTACAGCCTGCCGTTCGCGCCGGGGCTCGCCGTCCTCGGTGGCTGGCGCTACGCGGGCAGCAACGTCGCCACGCCGGACGGTCGCGTACGTGTGCCCGCTTACAACGTGTTCGACGCGGGCCTCCGCTTCGCGACCCGCGTGGGCGGTCACGCGATGACGTGGCGCCTGAATGTCGATAACGTGTTCAATCGCTTCTACTGGCGCGACACGGGATCGTCCGGTGGCGACAGCTATCTGTTCCCGGGCATGCCTCGTCTCGCCCGCCTGTCGGTGACTTATGAGCTTTGAGCTGTCGCTGTTCGAACTGGCCGCCGCGCTCGTCAGCGCGGCGGCCGTCTGGCTCACCGCGCGGCGTAGCCCGTGGTGCTGGCCCGTGGGGCTCGTGTCGGTCGTGGCCTATGGCTGGATCTTCGTCGACGCGCGCCTCTACTCGGACACGCTGCTCCAGGCGATCTTCGCGATCCTGATCGTCTACGGATGGCGACGCTGGATGCGCAACCTGGACGGCAGCGGCCATGTGCGGGTCGCGTCGCTCGCACCGCGAGAGGCGGCGGTGCACCTGGCCGTGGGTTCGGCGGCGGCGCTCGCACTGGGCTATGCGATGCACCGCTACACCGACGCGTCGCTTCCCTGGCTCGACGCCGCGCTGACCGCCTTCAGCCTCGTGGCGCAGTGGTGGCAGGCCCGTCGGCATGCCGCGGCATGGTGGCTGTGGATCGCGGTGGACGTGATCTACGTCGGCGAGTACGTCTACAAGTCGCTGCCGATCACCGCCGTGCTCTATGCGGGCTTCGTCGTGCTCGCGGCGATCGGGCTGCGCACGTGGCGCGACGATCGGGCATCGTCGCCCGCGCCGGTCTGACATACCGGCACCGGATGTCGAGCGCACGTGAAATCCGACCGTTTTTTCAGAAAACTTCCATATCCGGACGTCGCTGAACCCCGCATCATTCAACGGTCGCCGCGGGTCGGACGCGTTGTTCAAGGATTTGAGCCGCAACCGATCCGTAACGGCAACGGCCGGGGCGTGGGACGCGCCCCGGCCGTTCTTCGATCCCGTGGTTACCTGGTGCGCGGCGTCGTGCCCCAGTCTTCCGGCTTGAACGAAAGATGCAGCACCGCGCGCGTGTCGTCTTCCAGCGGCGGACTGTACTGTAGCGTCGTGCAGCCCGTGGCCTGCTGGCGTTTCGCCGCCAGCATCATCGTCTTGGTCAGTTGCGCGCGGCCCGATGTCGAGCCCGCCCGGTTCGACTTCAGCAGCACGCGATAGCCATCGGCGCTCACCCCATCCGGGATATCCGCGGGCGCTGGCTGCCCGGGGGCTTCCATCACCAGATCCATGCGGCGCCCGCAACTGCCCACGCTGACGATGTCGACGCCGTCGAGCAGGCTGGCGACGAAGCGATCGGCGTTCTCCGCGAGGCCGTCCACGCCTTCCACCGCCGTGCTCAGCCGGATCTTCACGAAGTAGAGCTTGCGATAGAACAGATACGCGCGCGACGTGAGCATGTCCTGCTGCGCGTCGAACACGATGGGCAAGAACCGGCCGTCCACCTTGCGGCCACCCGGCAGCGCGGCGGTATAGGCGCTCTCTTCGCCCCACCAGACGTTGCGATAGATCTGCTGGCGCTCCGCGAACGCCACCGATTCTCGGAAATCCTCCGCGGCGCGCTTGAGCATGGTCGCGGTGTCCCCTTCGCCCGCCGGGTAGATGAAGACGTCCGCGATCACCCACTCGGCATGGTCGATGTTGTAGCGAAGCGATACGCCCGCGGCGATGTCGCCCTCGTCGGCATAGTTCTTCACGGCGGCCAGCGTGGCGTCCGGCAGGCGTCGGGGCGCGACGATCCAGGTGTCGTCGACGACGCCGCGGTGTTCCTGCATGTCGGGCAGGGCGAGCGGTTCGCCGGTCGCCGCTTCCTGGGCGTGCAGGGACGCGCCGGCCATCAGGCCCGCCAGGACGGGAATCACCTTCCACCGAGACATCTTCAGCACAGCCCCTGACTCATCGAACGCAAACCCCGTGCGCGCACTATAGCCATCCATTCGTCTCAACGGGAGCGCTTCGACGCACGAAGGCGCCGACGCAGAAAAGCCAGGGTGGAGGCTTCCAATTTTCGCGGGTAGCGCAGGCCGGACGGCGGCACGCAGCGATGCAGCGAGCCTTCCGTCCAGCCGGTGAAAATCTCGGGATGGATGTACGACGCACGGCAGACGGCAGGCGTGTTGCCGAGCACCGCCGCGACCTCCTTCACGGCGCCCGCGAGGGCTGCCTTGATCGCGCGCTCGCCGCCTTCCTCGGGCAGCGGCAGCGTGCCGAGCACGCCCATGGCGTGTACGGTGCCACCCCAGGTACGGAAATCCTTCGCCGTGAATTCGCCGCCGGTCACCTCGCGCAGGTAATCGTTGACCATGCCGGAGTCGATCGGTTGCGGCTGGCCGTCGTCGTCGATGTACTGGAACAGGCGTTGGCCGGGCAGCTCCTGAACCCGGCGCACGGCTTTGACGAGGCGCCGGTCGTCCAGGTCCACGTCGCGCCACAGGCCGCTCTTGCCCCGGAAATGGAACGAGATGCGACCCTTGCGTACCTCGACGTGGCGCGAGCGCAGCGTCGTCAGGCCATAGGAGTTGTTCTGCTTCGCGTACGCGTCGTTACCCACGCGGATCATGGTTTCCTCGAGCAGGCTGACGACCAGCGCCAGCACCGGGCGCTTGATGAAAATATCCGTGAAGACCATTGCGGTCGCTCCGTCATCGGCACCATCCGCCGGCCATCACAGGCCGCGCGACGATGCGAGAAAATTCATTCAGATGAACCGGGACGGACCGCGTTCGCGGCCCGTCCATCGGGGTCTCAGTTCAGAGGCGTCTTCGCCGG
>Ga0102591_1002728_pt1 | contig 18085 bp, 20 predicted proteins | sample AraplaCol_mCL_r2_2_FD_76860 | JGI IMG/M metagenome (GOLD analysis project Ga0102591, IMG submission 76860) | Arabidopsis root microbial communities from North Carolina, USA - plate scrape MF_Col_mCL_r2 (SPADES assembly) (version 2) | ecosystem: Host-associated > Plants > Roots > Endosphere... | reverse complement strand
TCACCGCGGAGCTATTGGTCCTGCCCGTCCGAGGGACAACCGGGTCCAGGGTTGAAAAAGCACCCGCGCCCCCGGTCCTTCGAGCCTACGGTGCGGCGGAGCGGTCAGACGAAGCCGAAACGCTAAAACACATCACGGTCTCCGGGCTCCGCCCGGCCGCTCCGCGCCTCCCCATCAACTTTCGTGAGTTTTCACGAGAGGCCGCCAACCCATGCCCTCTCCCCTTGCGGGAGAGGGTGGCCCTGCGGAGCAGGGTCGGGTGAGGGGTCTCTCAAACCTCAACACCGCGTGCGGCGGTCAGGCCGGGCGGAGGTTTCCGACATCTGAGAAACCCCTCATCCGACGGCTTCGCCGCCACCTTCTCCCGCAAGGGGAGAAGGACGTTCAAAGCGTCTCCAGGAACGCCACCAGCGCCGCCTTCTCCTCGCGCGTCAGGCCGAGCGGCTTCAGCAGCGGCGTCGTGGTCGGGAACAGGCGGTCGCCGACCTGGTCGGGCTTGGGGCGCAGCCGCGCGCCGCCTTCGTTGTAGAAGTTCACCGTGCCCTCCAGCGTCGGGAAGATGCCGTTGTGCATGTAGGGCCCGGTCCGCGAGATCCCGCGCAGCGACGGGGTCAGGAAGGCGCCCACGTCGGCCGGGTCGCCGCTGACCTCGTAGCGGCCCAGGTCCTGCAGCTTGCGGCCATAGAAGCTGAGGCCGATGTTGTGGAACTTGCCGTCCGACAGCAGCGGGCCGTTGTGGCAGTTGGCGCAGCCGGCCTTGCCCTGGAACAGCTCCAGACCCTGCAGCTCCTGGTCGCTCAGCACCCGGCCGCCGAGGCTGAGCACCCGGTCCCACTTGCTGCTGCGCGGCTTGAGGGTGCGCTGGTAGGCGGCCAGGGCCTTGGCGGCGTCCTGGGCGGTGACGCGCTTGCCGCCAAAGGTCTGCGTGAAGGCCTTGCGATAGTCGGGGTCGGCGTTCAGCCGGCGCTCGACCTCGCGCGGGTCTGCCGCCATCTCCTTGTGATCGACCAGCGGACCGAGCGCCTGGGTCTCCAGGCTGCCGGCCCGGCCGTCCCAGAACAGCGGCGTGCGCCAGGCCACGACCGTCAGGGTCGGAGCGTTGCGCCGGCCGCGCTGGCGGTCGTGACCGAACGAGGTCTTCACCCCGTCGCCGAAGGCCAGTTCCGGATTGTGGCACGAGGCGCAGGCGATCTGGCCAGAGCCCGACAGCAGGGGATCCTCGAACAGCTTCTGCCCCAGCGCGACCTTTTCCGGGGTCTGCGGATTGTCGGCCGGAACGACCGGGGCGGGCAGGGCGCCGAACGGGGTGAACGAGGCCCCCGGCAGCAGGGTGGGGGCCGGCCAGGTCTCTGGCTTGCCGGAGAAGGCGGCGCGGCGAACCGCGTTCGCGTCGGGAAGCGGCGCCAGCCCGATCAGGGCCGCCGCCGTTCCCAGCAGGAGCAGGAGATTCGCCGCGCGCTTCATGGGTTAGAACTTGTAGCTCATGCCCACCCAGAACGAACGGCCAAGCTTGTAGGGCTGGCTGGTCGTCGAGGCCGTCACCGTCTGCGGCGTCACGTCGAACAGGTTGGTGATCCGCAGGTCGAGGCGGGCCTCGCCGTACGCCGTCTTGGCGATCAGCGCCTGGATGTTGGCGTTGAAGGTCGTCTGGGCCTTGTAGCGGACCACGTCCCACACCGCGTAGCGCACGCTGCTGACGGTCTGGTACGTGCCCGTCTCCTCGATCTGGTCGAAGCCCGAGCGCCAGCGGGCGTTCAGGTTGGTGCGGATGCGGCCGCTCCACCAGTCGGCGCTCCAGTCGGCGTTGACCAGGCCCGGGGCGGCGTAGTTCAGGCGCTGGTTCTCGGAGATCACGCCCAGCAGGCTGCGCACCTCGCCCTTGTAGTAGATCAGCTCGTCGGCGTACTCGCTCTCGTCCGACGGATCCTCGTAGTAGTTGTCGCTGAGGTTATCCTCGGTCTTCGACCACGAGCCGTTGACGGTGACGGTGTGGCGGCCAAAGCCCCGGCTCCATTCGGCCGAGATCCCGCGGTACGAGGTCTCGCCCTCGTTGCCCAGGTGCGTGGTGTTGTAGGTATAGGTCTGGTTGTTGGTCTCGCGGACATAGCTCTGGACCGTCACCACGCCGGCGGTGAACTGGTCGCGGGCCTCGCGGGCCACGCCCTTGATCCGCGCCACGCCGCCGAACACCGGCTTGGAGAGGGCGAAGGTCAGCTCGTCGGAATAGGGCGTCTTGACGCCGGTGCCCGCCACGCCGGCCGTCACCGAGTGCGAATAGAGATACCAGTCGCCGGCCACCAGCTGGCCGTTCACCGTCGAGGTGGTGCGGCGATAGACCTTGGTGCCGGGGTACTGCGACTTGATCGCGTAGCCCAGGAAGTCGCGCGAATAGTAGCGGTTGGCGCCGACCGTGGCGGTGACCTCCCACGGCAGTTCGTAGACCACCGAAAGGCGCGGGGCGAAGCTGTGGTTGTCGAGCAGGCTCTCGTGATCGTAGCGCAGGCCGCCGCGCACGGTCAGCGGGCCGCGGCTGACCTCGTATTCGGCGAAGGCCGAGACCGAGTCGAGGCTCGCCTCGGCGTCATAGGCCGCATAGTAGATGGCGCTGGTCAGGACGACGTCGCCGGTCTTGCAGGCCACGTCGCCGGAAGCGCACGAGACCAGGCTGCTGACCGTGCCCTGGCTGTAGGCGTAGTTGTCTTCTGGACGGCGCTTGCGGGCCGTGACGTGGCCGTAGTCGGCGCCGACGCGCAGCTCGCCGCCCAGCAGGGGCTGGCTCCAGCGGGCCTGCAGGCCGATGTCTTCCTGCCACTGGTCGAGGTCGCCGAAGCTGCCCTCGGTGCAGTTGGTGTTGGAGCACCAGTCGGCGTAGGTCGAGGCCGAGGGCCAGGAGAAGTTCGGATCGGGCGCCTTGCGGCCGCTCTGGGCCTTGGCGTAGGTGGCCGCCAGCGACCAGTTGGCCTCGTCGCGCTTGCCGGCCAGTTCGAGCTTGCCGGTCAGGCCGCCGCCCTTCTGGGTCATGACGGCGTTGCGCGAATTGTTGGCCGAGTTCTCGCTGGTGTAGGGGCTGTAGGCGATCTGGCCGCGCAGCACGAGGTCGGGCGCGAGGTCGGCCTCGACCTTGGCCAGCACGTTGTCGCTGCGGCTCTTGAGGCCGAAGGGCGTGCCGCCATAGGCCGCGGCCCGGTAGTAGGTCATCTCGGTTTCCTGCCGGCCGGCGCCGAGCAGGACCCGAACCTTGTCGTTGATCGGCAGGTCGACCGTCGCGTTGACCTTGCACTTCTCGTAGTTCGGGTGCGCCGGCACGCTGGAGCCGAGGGCGTCGCGCGTGGCGTTGGGGATCTTGAACGAGGTCAGGCTGTCGTTGGTGCAGCCGAAGGTGACCGAGCCGCCGAACACGTGGGCCGGCTGGCGCGTCTCGATCTGCACCATGCCGCCGGTGAAGCCGCCGTACTGGGCCGAGATGTTGCTGTCGCGGACGGTCAGGCTCTCGATCAGGTTGCTGTCGAGCCAGATCGACTGGGCGCTGCCGCCGGCCGTCTCGTTGTAGTTCTGGGCGTTGCTCGACAGGTCGACCACGTTCAGGCGGCTGTTCACGCCGACGCCGTCGATCGAGAAGTAGTTGTCGTAGTACTGGCCGCCCGAGAGCGAGATGTTGGCAGGCCGCAGGTCCTGGATGCTCTCCTGTGTCGCCAGGCCCTGGTCGGCGTCGAAATTGGCGTAGGGCAGGATCTTCAAGGTCTCGATGACGTCGCCGTTGCCGGGCGTGCGGTCCTCGATGGCGCGGCGGGTGATCTTCGAGGTGCCGGAATCGACCGGGTCGGCGGCCTCGTAGGCCGCGGCCGGCGGCTGGGCGGCGGTCGCCTCGATGCTGACCTTGGGAAGGCGTTCGGCCTGTTCGTCCTGGCTCCAGGCCTGTCCGGCCGCGCCCAACGCAACGGCCATCGCCGCGGTGGCCAACATCGCTTGCTTCATCACTCGCCCCGTCCTCAACGCTTGTGCGTATCAATCGCAATAAGGGCGCGGGTCATACGGGTGATGAGATCGACTCGCAACTGCGTGCTGGCCGCAATGGCAAAAAATGGGCGCGATCGAGAAGGATTGGGGCGGATGGCGACGCGCTGATCGCCTACCTTTACTTGCGGCGCTCTCGCAGCTCTTCCTGGAAGCGATATTCCAGGGCCTGCTCGAACTCGCTGGCCTCCACGAAGCGCCGCTTCATCGCCAGGGCAGGAAAGCCGCTTTCGTCGCGCTCCTGGGGCGGCACGAACTTGATCGGCAGGCGCTTGGCGATGGTCGCCGGCTGCGCGGCGGCCGGAAACGCCTCGGCCTCGGCGATCGCCAAGCGTTCGGCGGCCTCGGCCTGGCTGACCACGCCGTCGCCGTCGCGGTCGGCGAGGTTCAGCACGAGCTTTTGCTGGGCTGGGGCGGCTGCCGTCGGCTGGGCCATGGCCGGAGCGGCCAGCAGGAGCGGCAGGGCGAGGGCGGCGAGGCGGATCATGGCGCGTCTCCACGGGACGGCGAAGCGTGACCCAATTGACGGGCTTTCGCAACCCTGGCGGGAGGCCTCAGTCCTCGTCGTCGAGGTCGAAGGGCAGTTCGTCCTGGTCGTCCCTGGGCGAACGCGAGGCCTTGGACACCGGCTTGTAGGGACGCTCGGGCGGCTGGTAGGCGGGGCCGTCGTCAGTGTGGGCGTCGCCGTCGTCGGCCCAGGCCTGGATCGGCGCCTCGGGATCCGACCAGGGCGGATCGGCGGCCTCTGGGCCGTCGTCGATCTCCTCGAACAGCGGGGCGGTGGCCACGGCCGCCGCGCTCGCGCCGGCGCCGGTCGCCACGGCCTCGCGCGCCGAACGATAGGGCGCGGGCTTGTCGAAGGTTTCGGCCGGAGCGGCCGGCGCCGGACGGCGGGCGATCTCGGGCTCGGCGGCCTTGGCGGCGGGGGCGGGCGAAGGCCCGCGCGGCGCCAGCGGCCGGCGGACGATGGCCTCGGCCCGGGCCAGCCAGCGGTTGGCCTCCTGGATCGCCAGGGCGGGCGAGCGGCTCTGGCGCTGCTGCTGGTCGCCCTCCAGCCACAGGTCCAGTTCGAAGTCGGGGTGGCGCGGATCGTCGAAGATCATGCGCAGGCAGACCCGGCTGGCCTGCTGGACGATCTGGTCGATGGCCCGGCGTTGCTCGCCTCGGAAAACCCGGCCGATAACCTGGTTGTCGACCGAAAGCTCGGCCCCCATCAGCTCGTCGATGCGATAGAGCAGGCACCAGGTCCCGTTGTCCCAGGCGACGGCGGCGGTGTTGGTGTCGAACGAGAAGCCCGCGCCCTTGCCGCGGCCGTGAGCGATGATCACGGTCTCGGGGTCGCCCTTCAGCACGTGGCGGAGGGCGCGGCGGATACGCCGCTCTTCGTCCATGAACCAGATGGCCGCGCTGCCCATGAAGGTGACGGCCGAGCCGGCGATGGCCACGAGCACAAGGAGACGCCAGAACTCGCTCATGGTTTCGGAAACTAGCGGCGTTCGCGGATTCGCGACAGGGGCGCCGGCTACCGCCCGCCGCGCGGAGTTCTAGAGGGCCAGCCTGGCCACCACCGGCACGTGGTCCGACGGCTTCTCCTTGTCGCGCTCGTCGCGATGGATGGTCACGTCTTCGAGGATGTCGGCGGCCTGGGGCGACAGCAGCAGGTGGTCGATGCGGATGCCCAGGTTTCGCGGCCAGGCGCCGGCCTGGTAGTCCCAGAAGGTGTAGCCGCCCGGCGCGCCGTCATGCTGCATGTAGGCGTCGGTGAAGCCGAGGTTCTTCAACGCCCGGAAGGCGGCGCGGCTCTCGGGCTGGAACAGGGCGTCGCCTGCCCAAGCCTCGGGATTGGCCACGTCCTCGGCTTCGGGGATGACGTTGTAGTCGCCGGCGATCACCAGCGGCTCCTCGAAAGCGAGCAGTCCCTTGGCGTGTTCGTGCAGGCGGCGCATCCACGACAGCTTGTAGGCGAACTTCTCGGTGCCGATCGGATTGCCGTTGGGCAGGTAGATGCCGACCACCCGCACCGGCTTGGGACCCGAGATCACCGCCTCGACATAGCGCGCCTGCTCGTCCTCGGCGTCGCCGTCAAGCAGCGGCAGGCCCTTGCGGACGTCCTCGAGCGGATGCTTCGAGAGCAGGGCGACGCCGTTGTAGGTCTTCTGGCCGTGGACGACGACGTTGTAGCCCAGGCGCTCGAAGGCCTCGGCCGGGAACTTCTCGTCGACGCACTTGATCTCCTGCAGCACCGCGACGTCCGGCGCCTCGGCCTCGAACCAGGCCAGGACGTTGTCCAGGCGGGCGTTGACCGAATTGACGTTCCAGGTGGCGATGCGCATGGCGGGCTCCGAGCAGGCGCGCGAGGCTAGGGGGCGCGGGCTTCGGGCTCAAGCGGCCGAGGGGAGATTTCGGGGGATAGGGCGCTTAGCCGATCTGATCGATGATCAGTTCGCGCAGTTCGGCGCGGGTGAGGCCGGGCCAGGCCCAGAGGGTGGCGGGCGAGAGCGGGGAGGTCACGGCAGGCGAAAGGTTCGGAGTGCGCGGCTTTTGGACAGCGATGGGCGCACGAGTGGTGTTGGTTTTCATAAAGTTCCAGTTTGGGAACGACGATGTCGTCGTTCCGGATGATCGAATTAGGGGAAAAGTCCGCCCGCGCCGCTGGGCGGCGTTAGGGCGAGGATGGCGCTTTCGTGCGGCATTGAGGGCCGCAGGTAATGAGCGCTCGCTTACAAATAGGGGAGGTGGCGTCGCATTACAATGGTCACGCGACGATCGCGACGCCAGGTCGCAGGCGTCGAAAGCGCGACGGACGCCAAGTCGCGCCCGTTTCAAGCCGCTGTCGGCGTTGGCCCGCAGGCCTTCGCGATCAGATCGAGAAGCTGACGCCGCAGCCGCAACTGGACTTGGCGTTGGGGTTCTTCACCCGAAACTCGGCGCCGGCCAGTTCATCGACGAAGTCGATCTCCGAGCCCTTCAGCAGAGCCAGGGAGATCACGTCGACCAGAGCCGCGGCGCCGTCGCGCTCGATCTTGAGGTCATCGTCCTGCGCGGCCTCGACCAGATCGAACCGATATTGAAAGCCCGAGCAGCCGCCGCCGTCGACGGCGACGCGCAGCATCACCTCGCGACCTTCTGCCTCGGAAAGCGCGTGCAGCCGGCGGGCGGCGTTCGAAGAAAGCGTAACGGTGGTGTCGGTCATGGCTGTGGAAACTTCATCTATCGCCTATATGAGGACGTCCGCGCCCCGGGGAAAGGGGCGATCAGCAAAGGCCGCTCATGTCGACGTCTCCGTTCGCCGTCCCCCGCGCCCCTTACGCCGAGGATCCGGCCAAGTCTCGCGGCCGGCGATACCAGGAAGACGAGAGCCGCACGCGCACCCCGTTCGCCCGCGACCGCGACCGCATCATCCATACCTCGGCCTTCCGTCGCCTGAAGGAAAAGACCCAGGTGTTCGTCGCCCATGAGGGCGACCAGTTCCGCACCCGCCTGACCCATTCGCTGGAAGTGGCCCAGATCGCCCGCTCGCTGGCCACGGCCCTGGGGCTGGACGTCGATCTGGCCGAGACCATCGCGCTGGCCCACGACCTGGGCCACCCGCCTTTCGGCCATGCCGGCGAGGACGAGCTGGAACTGCAGACCAAGGAATTCGGCGGCTTCGATCACAACGTCCAGACTTTCCGCGTGGTGACTGAGCTGGAGCACCGCTACCCGGACTTCATCGGCCTGAACCTGACCTGGGAGACCCTGGAAGGGGTCATCAAGCACAATGGTCCGGTGGTTCATAAGCTGGGCGAGCCGTCGTGGAAGGCGATCTCCAAGTACGACGCCGAATACGGCCTCAAGCTGGACACCTGGGCCTCGGCCGAGGCCCAGGTCGCGGCCCTGTCGGACGACATCGCCTATAACAACCACGACATCGATGACGGGGTGGAGGCGGGGCTCTTCACGCTGGACGAGCTGATGGACGTGCCGCTGATCGGCCCGATCCTGGCGGCGGTGCGCAGCGAGCGCCCCGAGCTCGACGCGCGCATCACCCGCCTGGAGGCCGTACGCCGGATGATCGGCGCCATGGTCGACGACGTCATGGGCGAGACCCTGCAGCGGGCCGCGGCCACCGGCGTCGCTTCGGCCGACGACGTGCGGGCCCTGCCGCATGCGCTGGTCTCGTTCTCGGCCGACATGCTGGAAGACCTGGCCCGCCTTCGCCAGTTCCTCCACGCCAAGATGTACCGCCACTGGCGGGTGAACCGCACCCGCAGCCAGGCGCGCCGCATTCTGGCCGAGATGTTCACGCTTTTCTTGGCCGAACCCGAGGTCCTGCCCTCTGAATGGTTCGCCAAGTCGCAGAACCGCGACCAGGCCGGAAGGGCCCGCGTGGTGTGCGACTACATCGCCGGCATGACCGATCGTTTCGCCATCGAGGAGCACCGCAAGCTGTTCCATCTGGATGTCTGGAACTGACGGCCTGCCGCCGCGGAAGGAACATGCACAACCGGCAAGGGTGCGACAGTTCTGAACGGGGATCGGGTCCAGTACAGTACGAACTTGCGCGCGTGATTCGCCGATGGCGATGCGAGCGCCGGAATTCTGGAGCCTTGTGAGATGTCCGACCCGCACCGCGGCGCCTATGCGCCGCCCACCGATGCGCCGCTGTCCTTCGATGCGCGCCAGCCGGTGCGTGGGTCGAGGCCCCTGCCTCTGACCCTGATCATCAGCGCGGTGGTGCTCGCCACCCTGCTGGTCGGCGTGTTCCTGGTCTATCGCAACGGCATCCGCGGCCCCAACGAGCCGCCGCGCACCGTGGGCGAGCCGGTGGCCGAGATGAAGGCCGCTCCGGCGCCGGACCAGAACAAGCCCGACGAAGCCGCCGGCCTGCAGATCTACAGCCACGAGAACCCCACGGCCTCGCCGACCTACGCCGCGCCGCCGGAAGAGCCGATGGTCCGTCCGACCGCGCCGCCGCCGGCCGCCCCGGTGCAGAGCGCCAGCCTGCCGCCGGCCAAGCCGCCCGTCGCCGCGCCCAGCGCGCCGGTCTCCGCCGCTCCGGCCAAGCCCGCGCCGACCAAGCCGGCTCCGGCGCCCAGCATCGAGAGCCTGGCCACCGCCGCGGTCGCGCCGCCCAAGACTGTTCCGGCCAAGCCCGCCGCCGCGGCGCCCAAGCCCGCCGCGACCGCTTCGGGTCCGGCCAGCGTCCAGATCGGCGCCCTGTCCTCGACGGCGCTCGCCGACAAGGCCTGGGGCGACGCCGCCCGCATCGCGCCGGGCCTGGCCGCCGGCAAGGGCAAGAAGGTCGAGGCGATCGACAAGAACGGCTCGACGCTCTACCGCACCTCGGTCACCGGCTTCTCCAGCCGCGCCGACGCCAAGGCGTTCTGCGACGCCCTGACGGCCGCCGGCAAATCCTGCTTCGTGAAGTAGGCGAGGGGAGCCCCCATGAGCGTGTCGTCCGCCGCCATCCTCGGCTGCGCCGGGACCGTCCTGAGCGCGGAAGAAGCCGCCTTCTTCCGCGACGTGCGCCCGTGGGGCTTCATCCTCTTCAAGCGCAATATCGAGACGCCCGACCAGGTGCGGGCGCTGACCGCCGCCCTGCGCGAGACGGTCGGCCGCCCTGACGCGCCGATCCTGATCGACCAGGAAGGCGGCCGCGTCGCCCGCCTGCAGCCGCCTCACTGGAAGAAGTATCCGCCGGGCCGCGCTTACGGCGATCTCGTCGCGAACGACCCGCTGGTCGCCCGCGAGATCACCCGTCTCGGCGCGCGCCTGATCGCCCACGACCTGACCTCGCTGGGCATCAACGTCGACTGCGTGCCGGTGCTGGACGTGCCCGATCCCAAGGGCCACGAGATCATCGGCGACCGCGCCTATGGCGACACGCCCGAGCAGGTGGCGACCCTGGGCCGCGCGGCGGCCGAGGGCCTGCTGGCCGGCGGCGTGCTGCCGATCATCAAACACATCCCCGGCCACGGCCGCGCCATGAGCGACAGCCATCTGGAGCTGCCGGTGGTGAAGGCCAAGCTGGCCGAGCTTGAAGCCCGCGACTTCGCCCCGTTCCGGGTGCTGTCGGACATGCCGATGGCGATGACCGCCCACGTCGTCTACACGGCCATCGATCGCCGCAACCCGGCCACCACCTCGAAGAAGGCCATCAAGAAGGTCATCCGCGAGTCGCTCGGCTTCGACGGCCTGCTGATGAGCGATGATCTGTCGATGAAGGCGCTGTCGGGCGATTTCAAGCAGCGCGCCAAGGACAGCCTGGCCGCCGGCTGCGACGTCGTCCTGCACTGCAACGGCGACATGGACGAGATGAAGGCCGTGATGGCCGGCGTCGGCAAGCTCTCCAAGGAAGCCCGCCGCCGTGCCCAGGCGGTGATGGGGCGCCTGGTCAAGGTGCACGAGCCGCTCGACGTCGCCGAGGCCCGCGCTCGCTTTGACGCCGCCTTCGACGGCCGGTTCGCCGGGTGAGCACGGGCTTCCAGCCCACATTCGACTTCGCGGCCGCCCGGGAGGCGGCGGAAGACGGCGCGGCCCTCGTCATCGACATCGACGGCTACGAAGGCCCGCTGCACGTCCTGCTGGCCCTGGCCCGCAACCAGAAGGTTGACCTGCTCCAGCTGTCGATCACCAAGTTGGCCGAGCAGTACCTTGCCTTCGTGCAGCAGGCCCGCCGCGTGCGCTTCTCGCTGGCCGCCGACTACCTCGTCATGGCCGCCTGGCTGGCTTACCTGAAGTCGCGCCTGCTGCTGCCCAAACCCGATCGCCCGAAGGCCGAGGAGCCGCCGGCCGAGGAAATGGCCGCCCTGCTGGCCTTCCGCCTGGCCAAGCTCGACGCCATGCGCAAGTCGGTCGAGGCCCTGAAGGAGCGTCCGCAGCTCCAGCGCGACGTCTTCGTGCGCGGCGATCCCGACGCGGTGAAGATCGTCTCCTCCACCCGGTTCGAGGGCGACCTCTACGCCCTGATGAGCGCCTATATCTCCCAGCGAAAGCGCGAGCACGGCCGCCACTACGCCCCGCGTCCGCCCCAGGCCTATCCGCTGGAAGACGCCCGCGACCGCCTGCGCACGTTCCTGCCGAGGATGGAGGAGTGGACGGCCCTGTCCGGCGTCGCCCCCGTCGAGCGCTGGGAAGAAGACCCCGACGGTCCGACGCCCGCGAGCTATCTGGCCTCGACCCTGTCGGCCAGCCTGGAGCTGGCCAAGGAAGGCGCGCTGACCGTGCGCCAGATGGGCGCGTTCGAGGAGATCTACCTGCGCACTCGGACGGACGCGGAGGAGGGGGCGTGATCGTGTTGAGAGACAGCTTCTACCCATGACCCTCGACCCTCTCTTCACCGAACGCTGCATCGAGGCCCTGCTGTTCGCGGCGGCCGAGCCGCTGAGCGTGGCCGACCTCGCTAAGCGCCTGCCGGACGGCGCCGACATCCCGGCCGGCATCGCCGACCTGCGCGCCCGCTGGGACGGGCGGGGGATCGAGCTCATGGAGGTGGCGGGCCGCTGGCGCTTCCAGACCGCCGCCGATCTGGCCTTCCTGATGACCGAGGAGCGCGAGGAGCCGCGCCGCCTGTCCAAGGCCGCCCAGGAGACCCTGGCCATCGTCGCCTATCACCAGCCCGTCACCCGGGCCGAGATCGAGGCGGTGCGCGGGGTGCAGGCCAGCCGGGGCACGCTGGACGTGCTGCTGGAGCTGGGCCTGATCCGCATGCGGGGCCGCCGCCGTACACCGGGACGCCCGGTGACCTTCGGCACGACCGACGCCTTCCTCGAGCACTACGGCCTGGCGAATCTGGGCGATCTGCCCGGCGTGGCCGAAATGAAGGCCGCGGGCCTGCTGGATCTCAACCTGCCGCCGGGCTTCAGCGTGCCCGATCCGATGGGGCTGCGGACCGACGGCGAGGAGGAAGACCCGCTGGACGAAGGCGAGACGCCGGAATTCGCTCAGGATTTCCTGGGCGAGCTGGAGGGCGGAGAGCCGGGCCGTTGAGGCGAAGCCTGTCTTGGCCGGGGCGCAATGGCCGCGATTTGCGCCGCTTGGCTCATGGCCATGCGGACGCCTATATTATCTGAGACATTGTAACGACACGCCGCAGCGGCTAAAGCGCCGCTGTCGCAAGGAGCACCGCCGTTATGGGTAGCATGAGCTGGATTCACTGGGTGATCGTGATCGCGGTCGTCGCCCTGCTTTTCGGTGGTCGCGGCAAGCTGTCCGGGATCATGGGCGACGCGGCCAAGGGCATCAAGGCGTTCAAGGACGGCTTGAAGGACGACAGCAGCCAGGAAGTCGCCGACAACAAGTCCACGGGCGCGCTGCCGCGCACCGAGGCCGAGAAGGAAGACCTGCGCAAGTCGTAAGGTTTGTTTTCGCCGCGCCTTCCCCGGAGGGCGCGGCTTCGTTTTTCCAAATCTCTCGGCCCAGGTCTCCACGGGGGAGCGCCGGGCCGGTCTGAGGCGCTTTCATGCTTCCTGATATCGGCGGCGCTGAGCTTCTGGTTATCGCCGCGGTCGCGCTGATCGTGGTGGGGCCGAAGGATCTGCCTGTTCTTCTTCGCAAGCTCGGCCAGTTCGTCGGCAAGATCCGCGGCATGGCTGCGGAATTCCGCGCCAGCTTCGACGAGATGGCTCGCCAGTCGGAGCTGGACGAGTTGCGCCGCGAGGTCGAGGCCATGCGCGCCGGCCAGTACGCCAACCCGGTGCAGGCCGCTGTCGACCAAGCCAAGGACGCCACGGTCGACGAGGTGTTCGCCGACATCGACGCCAGCCTCAACAGCGGCGCCGTCCAGGCCCATCCCTACGCCGGGTACAATCCCGAGCCGGTCGCCGAGCCTGAAGCCGCCATCGAGGCTCCGGCCAAGCCTGTCCGCAAGCGCGCCCCCAAGGCCGTCGCAGAGCCGACCGTCGAGATCGTTTCCAAGACCTCGCGCGCCAAGGCCGCGTCCAAGGACGTCGGCGTCGCCGCCAAGGCTCCGGCCAAGAAGGCCGCCGCCCCCAAGGCGGCTAAAGCCGTCGCCGCCGGCGGGACGGCTGCGGCCGTCGTCAAGCCGCCGCGCAAGCGCACCACCAAGACCGCCTCTTCCAGCTCGGACATCGTCTCGTGACCAATTCGATCGGATACGATCCCGAAGAGGAGATCGAGGCCTCGCGCGCGCCGCTGCTCGAGCACCTGACCGAGCTGCGCTCGCGCCTGATCGTCTGCGTGGTGGCGCTGTTCGTCGGTTTCGGCGTCTGCTTCTACTTTTCGAACCAGCTTTTCCTCTTCCTGATCCACCCGTTCGAAGTGGCCGCCGGCATGGTCGCGGCCAGCAAGGCGGGCGGGGCGCACCACAATCCCTTCGACCTGATCATGGTGCTGACGGGCCTGAAGGACGCGCCGGCCGATGTCGCCCACCAGAAGTTCGTGTTCACGGCGCTGCTGGAACAGTTCTTCACCAAGCTGAAGCTGTCGGCGTTCGGCGCGGTGGTCATCACCTTCCCGGTGCTGGCCTGGCAGCTCTACCGCTTCGTCGCCCCCGGCCTCTACAAGAACGAGCGCGGGGCCTTCCTGCCGTTCCTGATCGCTTCGCCGGTGCTGTTCGTGATGGGCGCGGCGCTGGTCTACTACGTCATGCTGCCGTTCATCGTCTGGTTCTCGATGAACCAGCAGATCTTCGGCGACGCCATCTCGGTCGAATTGCTGCCCAAGGTGTCGGACTACCTGACCCTGGTGACCTCGCTGCTGCTGGCCTTCGGCCTGTGCTTCCAGCTGCCGGTCGTGGTGTCGCTGCTCGGCATGGCCGGGATCATCGACTCCAAGATGCTGCGCGGCGGCCGCCGCTACGCCATCGTCGGCGTGTTCATCGCCGCCGCCGTGCTGACCCCGCCCGACCCGATCAGCCAGCTGACCCTGGCGATCCCCATGTGCCTGCTCTACGAGATCGGCATCTGGTGCGTCTGGATCATCGAGCGCGGCCGCAAGAAGCGCGAAGCCGAAGAGAGCAAGGACGTCGTGGCGGTCTAGGCCGTTTGACAATCCTGTCGGCCGGTCTCAGGCTTTCAGCCGAGGTGAAATGATGTCGACAATGAACCTTGCCCTGTCGGACGTCGCCCAGGACTGGGTCGAGCAGCAGGCTCAGACCGATCGGTACGACACGCCCGCCGACTACGTGCGGGACCTGATTGAGCGCGACCGCATCCGTCACGCCAAGATCCTGGCGATGCAGAAGCTCGTGGACGAGGCGATCGCCTCTGGACCGGGCAATCGCACTATGGCCGAGTTGCTCAAAGAAGCGCAGGCGAGAGCGGGCGTGTCACGTGGCGTATAGCCTCAGTTTTGAGGCTGAAGAGGACGTCATTATCCATCTACCTCGAAGGTGAGCGGCTGTTCGGGCCGCAGCAGGCCAATCGCTATCACCACGGTTTGGAAGAGGCGCTTGGTCTGTTGGGGGCCTTTCCGGGCGCAGCGCCGGAGCGGCCGGAGGTCGCGGCATTGATCCGCGTCCACCCCTACAAGGCGCACCTGATCGTCTATCGGATCGAGGACGGCGACGTGTACGTGCTGCGCATTCGGCACTCCCGTGAGGATTGGGACGTCCCGTCCACCAACTGACCCAGCGCGAAAAGGTTGGCGCCCTTGGCGACGCGCCTTAGAGAGGGGCGTTTCTTAACGACTTCCTTCCGAGCGCTCCCGATGCACGACATCAAGGCCATCCGCGAAAACACCGAAGCCTATGAAGCCGCCTGGTCGGCCAAGGGCCGTTCGGGCGCGGCGTCGGAAGCCGTCAAGCTCGACGCCCAGCTGCGCGCGGCCCAGACCGCCCTGCAGGAAGCCCAGGCCAAGCGCAACGAAAGCTCCAAGCTGATCGGCGCGGCCAAGGCCAAGAAGGACGAGGCCGAAGCCGCCCGCCTGATGGCCGAGGTCGAGGCCCTGAAGGGCCGCATGGCCGAGGCTTCGGAAGAGGAAGGCATCGTCGGCGCCAAGCTGAAGGACCTGCTGGCCTCCCTGCCGAACATCCCCGCCGCCGAAGTGCCGGAAGGCGAGGACGAGGCCGGCAATGTCGAGCAGCGCCGCTGGGGCGACCGCTCCAAGCTGCCGGCCGGCCGCCTGAACGCGCCCAAGGACCACGTCGATCTGGGCGCGGCCCTGGGCGGCATGGACTTCGAAGCCGCCGCCCGCATGAGCGGCGCCCGCTTCGTGGTGCTCAAGAAGGAGATCGCTCGCCTGGAGCGCGCGCTCGGTCAGTTCATGCTCGATCTGCAGACGGTCGAGCACGGCTACACCGAGATCAGCCCGCCCGTGCTGGTCAAGGACGAGGCGCTGTTCGGCACCGGCCAACTGCCCAAGTTCGCCGAAGACCTTTTCCGCACCACCGGCGACCACTGGCTGATCCCCACCGCCGAGGTCTCGCTGACCAACATCGTGCGCGAGCAGGTCACCGGCGAGGAAGAGCTGCCGCTGCGCCTCACCGCCCTGACCCACTGCTTCCGTTCGGAGGCCGGCGCCTCGGGCCGCGACACCCGCGGCATGATCCGCCAGCACCAGTTCCAGAAGGTCGAGCTGGTTTCGATCACCACGCCCGACCAGTCGGAAGCCGAGCACGAGCGCATGGTCGAATGCGCCGAGGCGGTGCTGAAGAAGCTGGAGCTGGAATTCCGCACCATGCTGCTGTGCAAGGGCGACATGGGCTTCGGCGCACGCAAGACCTACGACCTGGAGGTCTGGCTGCCGAGCCAGGCGACCTTCCGCGAGATCAGCTCGTGCTCCAACTGCGGCGACTTCCAGGCCCGCCGCATGGACGCCCGCTTCAAGAAGGCCGGCGAGAAGGGCACGCACTACGTCCACACCCTGAACGGCTCGGGCCTGGCCGTCGGCCGCACCCTGGTGGCCGTGCTGGAGAACTATCAGGACGAGGGCGGTCGCATCCATATCCCGGCCGTGCTGCAGCCCTATATGGGCGGCCTGACCCATATCGGGGGCGCGGCTTGAGGATCCTCCTCACCAACGACGACGGCATCCACGCTCCGGGCCTGCAAAGCCTGGAGCGTATCGCCGCGGCCCTGTCGGACGACGTCTGGATCGTCGCGCCGGAATACGAGCAGTCGGGCGCCAGCCGGGCCCTGACCCTGTCCGATCCGCTGCGGGTGCGGAAGATCGACGCCCGCCGCTTCGCCGTCGAGGGCACGCCCACCGACTGCGTGGCGTTGGCCTTCCAGGAGCTGATCGAGGGCGCGAAGCCCGACCTCGTGCTGTCGGGCGTCAACCGCGGCCAGAACCTGGCCGAGGACGTCACCCTGTCGGGCACCGTCGCCGGCGCGATCGAGGGCATGGTCCTGGGCGTTCCGTCGATCGCCCTGTCGCAGGCCATGACCTACTTCGCCGACGAGGTCGTCGCCCACTGGGAGACCGCCGAGCACTTCGGGCCGGGCGTGATCCAGCGCCTGCTGGAGATCGGCTGGCCGGCCGACGTCGTCATGAACGTCAACTTCCCGCCGCTGCCTCCGGAACGGGTCGATGCCGTGGAAGTGACCCGCCAGGGCTTTCGCGACTCGCACTTGCGGCGCATGGAAAAGCGGACGGACCTGCGCGGTCGCGACTACTACTGGACCGATTTCACCGTGAAGCCGTCCAATCCGCCGGAGGGCACCGATCTGAAGGCCGTGTACGAAGGGCGCATCTCGGTGACGCCCCTGCATATCGACCTGACGCACAACGCCACCGTCGCGGCCCTCAAGGGCGTGCTCGGCGGCGCGCCTCCGAAGCTTGCCCAAAAGCCGGAGAGCAGCTCGGAGCCCGGCCTGTGATGGCGAGCGCCAAGCGCCCGGAAACGCCCGAAGCGCTGCTGAAGCGGCTGCTGGACGCGCTGCGCGAGCAGGGCGTGACCGATCCCAACGTGCTGTCGGCGATCGAGAAGACGCCGCGCGACCTTTTCACACCCGACCTCTTCAAGGAGCGGTCGTGGGAGGACTCGGCCCTGCCGATCGCCTGCGGCCAGACCATCAGCCAGCCGTTCATCGTCGGCCTGATGACCCAGGCCCTGACGGTCGAGCCGCGTTGCCGGGTGCTGGAGATCGGCACCGGCTCGGGCTATCAGACCGCGATCCTTTCCCGGGTGTCGCGCCTCGTCTACACGGTCGAGCGCTATCGCACCCTGATGAAGGAGGCCGAGGCGCGCTTCGCCGTGCTCGGTCTGACCAACGTCATCACCAAGTTCGGCGACGGCTGGGAAGGCTGGCGCGAGCAGGCGCCTTTCGACCGCATTATGGTCACGGCGGCGGCGCAAGAAGAACCTAAGGGGCTCCTGGCCCAGCTCAAGCCCAACGGCGTGCTCGTCGCACCCGTCGGACGTGGGCCGGTCCAGAGCCTTCGTCGCTATGCCGGCGACGGGAAGGGGGGCTTCACGGTCGAAGTCCTGTGCGAAGTGCGTTTCGTCCCGATCCTGGAAGGCGTCGCCCGCGAGTAGTGCGGGTTCGGCGTCCACAGGTTCGGTGACGCCGTGCGTGTTTGGTTAAGGTTTGATTCACCCTTGCGGCGGCGACTTGAAGGCTCCGCGAGGAAAGGAGAGGTCATGAGGCAGTTGTGGACGCAAGCGGCGGTCATCGCCCTGACGGCTGGAACGCTCGCGGCCTGCGAGACGACCGGCGCGCAGTATCCCACCCGCGCCAGCGAGGGCGTCAGCCCGCCTGTCGTCCAGGCTCCGCCGGCCGCCCAGACGCCGCTTCCGACCCAGGCTCCGCCGCCTGAGGACGACGCCCCGCCGGTGACCGCGCCGGTCGGCGCCGGCGCCGTGTCGAGCCAGCCGCTGGCTCCGGTGACGACCGCCGATATTCCGCCGCCGCCCCCGCCGCCGGCCGACAGCCGTCCGCTGCCGGCGCCCGTGCAGCACCAGCCGCCCGCCCAGCCCGCCCTGCGCCCGGTCGTGGTCACCACGACGAACGGCAAGGTCGTCGATGTCGGCGGCGCGCCCGAAACCTATGTCGTCAAGTCGGGCGAAGGTCTCGACGCCGTCGGCCGCAAGATGGGCCTGTCGCGCGCCGAACTGGCCAAGCTGAACGACCTCGACGAACCCTATCGCCTGAAGCCTGGCCAGAAGCTGAAGGGCAAGTCGACCAAG
>Ga0102591_1002727_pt1 | contig 18096 bp, 16 predicted proteins | sample AraplaCol_mCL_r2_2_FD_76860 | JGI IMG/M metagenome (GOLD analysis project Ga0102591, IMG submission 76860) | Arabidopsis root microbial communities from North Carolina, USA - plate scrape MF_Col_mCL_r2 (SPADES assembly) (version 2) | ecosystem: Host-associated > Plants > Roots > Endosphere... | reverse complement strand
GCGACCTTGTGCGCCTCCTTCGGCAGCGTCTCGTCGTGGAAGCTGCGGGCGGTTTCGGGGTCCAGCGAGAGGTTGAACTGATCCTCCCAGCGGAATTCGAAACGGGCGCGGGAGAGCGCGTCATCGCGCAGTTGTGCGGCCGGATGCCCCTTGGCGAGATCGGCGGCGTGGGCGGCGATCTTGTAGGTGATGACGCCGGTCTTGACGTCGTTGCGATCGGGAAGCCCGAGATGTTCCTTCGGCGTGACGTAGCAGAGCATAGCGGTGCCGAACCAGCCGATCATCGCAGCGCCGATGCCAGAGGTGATGTGGTCGTAGCCGGGTGCGATATCCGTCGTCAGCGGCCCGAGCGTGTAGAAGGGTGCCTCGCCGCAGACTTCGAGCTGCTTGTCCATGTTCTCCTTGATCTTGTGCATCGGCACATGGCCGGGGCCCTCGATCATCACCTGGCAGTCTTTCGCCCATGCGATCTTGGTCAGCTCTCCCAGTGTTTCCAGTTCGGCGAACTGCGCCACATCATTCGCGTCAGCGATCGAGCCGGGGCGCAGGCCATCGCCGAGCGAGAAGGAGACGTCATAGGCACGGCAGATGTCGCAGATATCCTCGAAATGCTCGTAGAGGAAGCTTTCGCGGTGATGATGGAGACACCACTTCGCCATGATCGAACCGCCGCGCGAGACAATGCCGGTGACGCGGTTGACGGTGAGCGGGATATAGTGAAGCCGCACGCCGGCATGGATGGTGAAATAGTCGACGCCCTGTTCGGCCTGTTCGATCAACGTGTCGCGATACACCTCCCAGGTCAGGTTCTCGGCAATGCCCTCGACCTTCTCCAGCGCCTGATAGAGCGGCACGGTACCGATCGGCACCGGCGAATTGCGGATGATCCATTCGCGGATGTTGTGGATGTTGCGGCCGGTGGAGAGATCCATGACGGTATCGGCGCCCCAGCGGGCCGCCCAGACCATCTTCTCAACCTCCTCCGCCATCGATGAGGTGACGGCGGAGTTGCCGATATTGGCGTTGATCTTCACCAGAAAATTGCGGCCGATGATCATCGGTTCGGCTTCCGGATGGTTGATGTTGGCGGGGATGATCGCCCGACCCGCCGCCACTTCCTGCCGGACGAATTCCGCCGTCACATGGTCGGGAATATGGGCGCCGAAGCTCTCGCCGCTGCGGACCATGGCTTCGGCCCTCGCTTTGCGGCCGAGATTTTCGCGGATGGCGATGAACTCCATTTCCGGCGTGATGATACCGGCGCGCGCATAGGCGAACTGGGTGACGGCCTTGCCGTCCTTTGCGCGCAGCGGCTGGCGTAGCGCGGGGAATTCAGGCGTCAGCCTTTCGCCGCTGGCAAAGCCGTTGTCTTCGGGACGGACATGGCGGCCCTGATAGGCCTCGACGTCGCCGCGGGCGAGAACCCAGTCGCGTCGCAGTGAGGGCAGCCCCTGTTCGATACGGATCTCGGCGCCGTCGATCGTATAGGGGCCGGAGGAGTCGTAGACGACAACGGGCGGCTCGCCTGATGTCGGATGCAGGCTGATTTCGCGCATCGGCACGCAAATGTCGGGATGGATGTCCCCCCGACTGTAGATCTTCCTGGATGCCGGCAAGGGGCCGGTGGTGACGGTTGGGGTGATATTCTTTGCGGCGATGTTCATGGTTTGAGGCTCCAAGTTTGAGTTTGGAGACCCAGTCCTCAGCCGGAATGATGGAAAGACGCCGGCACGGATTCCACGCGTGAATCCGAAACCTCTCGAGCGCTTGCACCGTCCCTACGCCAGTATGAACTGGATCAGGTTCAACGGGTCACTGCGCGCGATAGCAGTATCTCAGCCCCTTGCCGGGACCCCCCTGGTGAATGCCAAAAAGGGTAGAGGCTTGCCGAGGGGACTGTCAAGCGACAATCTGCGACGGCTTGGGGTCAGGTTACACTCAGGCTATCGTGCTTGGTCGCCGCGATCAAACGAATCGACAAGTCAGTCGCCCGACCGGCACGCTTCCGCAAGGCAGGCGCTTTTGTCGCATGCAGTGGCTGTCGATTTTTATCCCGCGCAGTTCAGCAAGTATGCTGAGTACCGAAGCGCTATTGAGAAAGCAGGCGCGGAACTGGAAAGTCTAGTATTTTGTCCGTGTAGCTTTCGACCAAGGCGCTAAACGGCGTGCCGTCTCGAAGTTTCAGTACGGCACGATGTTCGAGCAGGAACGGCGGCAGGCTGAGGGAACTTGTTTCATGCGCTGTTAAGCCCTCCATGTCCCAGCCTTCGGATAGAGGGGACCAGAGCAACTTGGCAGACAGGTTTGTGCGAGTGAAATTAAGAGCCTGAACGGCTCTGCCAAACGCGATATCACTGGTCTTCAAAGCCTGATTCATCTCTGCAGTTAATTTTGCGGGTACATACCAATTGTCGGCTTCCGACAAGACGCGGTCGCCGCAGACCAGGCGGACGCGGCGATAAGCGATCAGCTCACCGGGTCCGACGGTCAGAAGTTCACGGATGTGCTCATCGGCCGGCTTGTCTTGCCCGCCCACACGCTGAGCTACAATCTTAGAACCTTCCGGTGCGAGCTTGTGCGCGGCGCACCAGCGATCAAGGGTCAACGTAGCACTGGCGTTACTCAGGAGATTGGCATTCAAGGTCTGAAGGACCGCAAGCGCTTCCACTCGAGATGTCGGCGAGTTCAGCCACTGAGACCCTATAGACGGTTCTTGCGCAATTGCGATCTGGGTGCCCAGGACGATGGCAGTCGCTGCAAGTGCGGCGATGCGAATGCGTTTCGAAGAACAAAATGACACGGAGAACGAATCCTTTCTGCAGTAAATTTGATGGGCGAACCCTGCGCGTCAAATTTCCTTGATTTTGGCAGGCGAGCGCGCGTTGCCAGCGTATTTGATGCCAGCAGCAAGATTTGAACTGCGCCTTGCGGGTACCGTTTAACGGTCGGGTTCCCGATAGACTTTCTTACCATCTTCCGATGTTCCTGCCGTGCTGGTTCACACCTGTTGAAGCCTGTGTGCCCGAGCCGTCCTTTGCTTGCGTCCCATCAAGGTCGTCCATGATGTCCTCCATCCGCGCGCCGACCTGTTGTAGGAGTTTGCAAGCGTTGGCGACTGAGCCGATGCTTCCATCCTGGAATATGGAAACTCGATAGACGTGGATTTCATAGGAGGAACGTGGCGCCCGGTCCACATTCTCCCAATTCACTTAACGGTTTAGCGCCTTTGTCGTCCTCTCGCTCGTTGCGGGATGTTCATACAGCTGGATCGGATAAAATAGGTAGCAACCGAAAGCAAAATCCAGGAGCAATTGTTCGAAAAAGGTCTTCTTCGTCGACGCAGAGCCCTCCTGCCGGTCGAGTGACAATTGTAGACCAGGCAGCGACACGCCGTCGATGGTTGCCAACCGCAGATGCGAGTAGCCAAGGCGCTTGTCTGATTTCTTTTGGTGATCCATGTCGTCGTGCTCCTTGTGCAAGCCTCCCGACGATGACGTCGCCGGCAAGATTCCAGCCATTCATGGGAAAAATCTTCCTGTTGCACTGTCGTAACTCATCATAACAGGACACTTTATGAAAACTACAAGCAACGCAATAGATGTGTCGGATATATTTCAAAGTATATCGTTTCCAATTTGGCAGATCTTACTCTCTATTGCGAGAAACCCGTCAGTTGCGGAATATATTATTGTATATAATTCTATATATATCGCATTTCGTGTCTTTGGCGGACGCGTGAAATGGCAACTCTCTAACGGCTACGCAAACGCTCGCTGGTCGAAACGGCAATCGGGCGATAAAAGTCCATCATCGGGCGGCGTCTGCGGGCGAGGTCGCGGCCTGGTCAGCAGACCGAAGGCGTCATCGGCTGCGCCGTTCTCAATCGCATGCTTGACTGCGCACGCCCGAAATTCGTCCGCCGCAAGGCACCCTCGGCATGATCAGCCGTTTCAAAGATCCCCATCCGTTCAATTCCAGATCTGTGCACTAACGCCCGCGGTCGTCGCCGATCGCATTTGTAGAGTTTGCTGTCTCAATGCATCACTTCTTCTCGGAGCTTAACGCGCCCGCAGAGAGGAACGCGCGGAAGTCGACCGTCGATTCAAGGAGTCGGACGCTGACGCTGACAGGGTCCCCATGGCAGGGGTACGGCCGTCAGCATTCGGTTGAGAATTCGGGCCATGATCGTTTTTACCCTCGTGTATTTGCACAATCTATGGTCAGCGATTGGACATGGTCATGAAATAAAATTGCATCGACAAGTGCAGATGACATGTCGTCGCCAACGACCTCTCCGGAGAGGTCTGCGCCGGAGCCAGGAGGTCTGCGAGGGCGAGTGTAGCGTTGCCGCCTCGACCGGCCCAGTTCAGCGACTGCCCGGTCCATTGCGGCGGCGCCGCTCTTGTTAATCTCTCCTGCCATCGGGTTCGATATTCCTGAAAAAATCCGGGGACTGATAGGGTTCTCTCATTCACGACGACGATTCTTTCAAGAATGAGAGACTTCACAAACAACGATGAATGGACCTCAAAGTGAAATAGATAGAAGCTTATCAAAACTGCGTCACGTTGCCTCGCGATCACGCGAGAGCTGACGAAGAGATTGGACAATATGGCATGTGTCGGCTTTGCATCATTGTGGTGCCATCTGTGAAAGACGCTCGACATTGGCGCTGTTGAAGACTGCGCACTTAAGTCATCAAATCAGGCACCAAAAAATTTGGGGTTCGCGCGAGTCAACGTAGCGGCGAAGGAGAGGGCTAGTCGTCAGCATCGAGATGGTCTTGATATCTTATGGAGATGTTCGGCCTTTTTCTGGCGGCCCTGGTAATTGTTTTCGGCCAGCGTGCTGAAAACCCGGCGTGAGGAGGGTGCAGCCGGGCACCGCTTTGTGGAGGAAGTGAAAATGAAAAAGTTTACCCTGGGCACCGCGATGGTGCTCGCCCTGTCGACGGCCGCTCACGCGGAAACGGTCGGCGTCTCGATGGCGAAATTCGACGACAATTTCCTGACCGTTCTGCGCAACGGCATGACCGATTATGCAAAGACACTGAGCGGCGTGACGCTGCAGGTCGAAGACGCACAGAACGACGTTTCCAAGCAGCAGAGCCAGATCCAGAATTTCATCGCCTCCAAGGTCGATGCGATCATCGTCAACCCTGTCGATACCGATGCGACCACGGCAATGTCGAAGCTCGCAGCCGATGCCGGCATTCCGCTTGTCTATGTCAACCGCGAGCCGGTCAACGTCGACACGCTGCCGGACAATCAGGCCTTCGTCGCTTCCAACGAACAGGAATCCGGCACGCTGGAAACCAAGGAAATTTGCCGCATTCTCGGCGGCAAGGGCAAGGCCGTCGTCATCATGGGCGAGCTTTCCAACCAGGCTGCGCGCATGCGGACCCAGGACGTCCATGACGTCATCAAGACCGATGAGTGCAAAGGCATCGAGATCGTCGAAGAGCAAACGGCGAACTGGGACCGCACCCAGGGCGCCGACCTGATGACCAACTGGCTCTCCAGCGGCATCGAATTCGACGCCGTGATCTCCAACAACGACGAAATGGCGATCGGCGCCATCCAGGCGCTGAAGGCGGCCGGCAAGGATATGAGCAAGGTCGTCGTCGGCGGTGTCGACGCCACGCAGGACGCGCTTGCCGCCATGCAGGCGGGCGATCTCGACGTCACGGTGTTCCAGGATGCCGCCGGCCAGGGCAAGGGCTCGCTCGATGCAGCGCTCAAGCTCGCCAAGGGCGAAAAGATCGAGAAGAAGGTCTACATTCCCTTCCAGCTCGTCACGCCTGCCAACGTCAAGGACTTCGTCACCAAGAACTGAGGCGAACGCCACACAGGATGCGGGCTTTGCCCGCATCCTCTTTTCGGGCGCTCGACGTTCCTCAAATCCTTAAAGATGACGGACCCTTGAGCTCTCAGGCTGCTGCGCTTGATCCCCATGCGCCGTTCTCAGGCGATCTCTTCAAGACGACGGCCGATCAACAGCGCCCGGCAGGTTTCTCACAGGCTCTGGCCGAATCTGCGGGCCATGAGCGTATCGCGCCGAGGCAACTCTCGAATTGTTTGTCCATCGTTCTCCGCTTGGGAATGATCAGTGCATCACTCCCTACGAGTTTCCCTACCGGGGCGAACGCTCCTGCCAGATCGGAAGCTACTTGTCGGCCGTCGTGAGTGTGCGCCGCAGTTGGGAGCTTGGGTTACCTCTCGTCGGCTGCTACGCAAGGGTTGTCCGTCCTTCATCGCGTCAGACCTGTACTCCGCTGCACAAACTGATAGAAAGTGCGCCCGCGGAATTCGAAGAAACTGTCCGTTGCCGGACGCGGTCGGCAGCGGTGGAACTAGAAAACGGATGCACGTTTTCCGGCTGCCAAAAGGAGCCTTAATCGACATGAACATGGTCTCGAAGATTGCGAAACCCCCAGTTGCCCCGTCCGTTGGCGCTCTGCTTGCAGAAGCTCGCCTGGCTCGCGGCTATTCGCTGGACGACGTCGCAGAAACCACTGGTCTGACTGTGGCAGAGGTGACGGCTCTGGAGAATGACGCGGATTTCGACGCGTCGAGGATCCGAAGGACTGCATCCGCACTGGGGATTCTAGAAAAGATATGCGATGCGCCGCGCTGACATCGTTGAACAGCTTTTTCCACGGCTCTACTTCTCAAGGAAGGTGGGTGCAGCAACTCACGGGTCGCGCTTCAATGGGAAGCTGTTCAACTCGGGCACAGTTTTCAAGAGTAGGGCAGGGAACCTCGGCTGTGATGTTCGACAACCAGCTGACTCTTCAAGGGGAATGACGTGGCTGGCGCAGTTCTTCCGCTCGCAAATTAGGCATCATCGCGTGCAGCTCGATTCCAAGGTTCAGCAGTCTCTTGGGAAACTTCGTGGGAATCCGCTGTATGATCTCGTTGGGTGTTTTGCATCGGTTTGACGCCCATCGAAAACTCAACACGCGGTTCACCCCGGGTGGCTTGCCCAATAGACGCTAGACGATCAACCGGAAGGACAAATAAAACATGCAACTGAGCCCCCCGCCGAGTCAGCGCTCAACGCTATTGGCAATACACCGGTCATACGCCTGCGTCGCGTCGTACCGGACGGGAGCGCTTAAGTCTTTGTGAAGCTCGAGTATTTCAACCCGACAGGCTCGTATAAAGACCGCATGGCAAAATCCATCATAGAAGAGGCTGAGCGCCGCGGAGATTTGAAGCCAGGAATGACAGTAGTCGAGGCGAGTGGGGGAAGCACTGGGTCCTCGCTCGCCTTCATTTGCGCAGTGAAAGGCTATCATTTCATTGTGGCTTCTTCCAACGCCTTTGCCATGGAGAAGTTGCGTACCATGCGCAGCTTTGGCGCAACCGTTGATCTGATCCACAGCCCGTCCGGCGAAATCTCGGCCGATCTGATTCCGTCTATGATCCGTCACGCCCAGGAGGTCTCCAACCGGTCGGACTGCTATTATTCGGACCAGTTTAACAACCGTGACGCCTTGATTGGCTATGAGGAAATCGGCCATGAGTTGGTCAAACAATTTCCAGACGGTATCGACGCCTTCTGTGGCGCAGTTGGTGTGGCCGGAATGACAATGGGCGTGGCAAGGATTCTGAAGTCGCGCTCAGCGACGGTTCGGATCGTGGTTCTGGAGCCGGCCTCTTCACCCGTCATATCGAAAGGTTGGGCCGGAACCCACCACGTCGAGGGGATAGGGGTAGGCTTCGTTCCGCCTTTGCTCAATCAAGATCTCTATGACGAAGCGCGCAGCATTCCGGAAGAGGAAGCACGCGCTATGTGTCACCAATTAGCACGGGAGGAAGGATTGCTGGTCGGTACGTCCACGGGCCTCAACGTCACTGCGGCGATTCGTTTGGCCAAGGAGTTGGGGCAGGGTAAGACGGTCGTCACGGTCGCGAGCGACACCGGTCTAAAGTACATGAACGGGAAGCTTTTTGCCGATGCCTGACAACGGTCGAGCGACGGCCGGGACGACGCTGGACCTTCGGTTGAATTGGAACCTGCGCGACAAAACGCCCCGGCCCCTAGGCAAACGCGCCCCTCGTTGTATCGGTGGCGCAGTTTTTTGGAGCATCCTGTCAACGGGGCAGGGAAGGTTCATGATCGTGCCCACGAGTAAATTTCACATTCCGTCCAGGCTCTGCCACGACGATCGCCAATCTAAACGGCGTCAAAGTCCAAGCCTGGCTTGCCCACCTTCTTGCCTGCGTTGCCGATGTGTCCGTCAGAAAGCTGATCAACTGCTTCGGTCGAACTGGTAATCGACTGAATTGAACTCTTAGGCGGCATAGTCTGCGGCCCTGACGACGGCTTACGGCCTAACATTGTCGCATGAGTGATTTTTACTCCGACCCCGACGCAGGAGCCACCCTGTTGCCGCGACACTAAGGGATGCCGGCGCTGTCGAGAGGTAACGGACCGTTGGATTTATGGGGCGCATCGCGAAAGATGTCCGGATGACGCCAATTGCGGGAAGAGCGAGTAACGCGCAGAACCGTTGCTTCATACGTAGCCATGTCGGGAATCACTACCTCGAGCAAGAAATCATGGTCTCCGGAGACGAGGTGACATGCTATTACTTAGGGCATGGAGAGGACGGCCTCTCAGAAGGAGTCAGCGTTGTCGTGTGAGTGTCGTGCGGCGTGACGGGATATCCTCTCTCCAATTTGGGTAGGCCGGCACGGATGACCGCGGACGATCAAGACCGCCAGCCTTTTCCTCAGGCGCTCTAATCTGTTGCGGGACCGCCGAAGGCGTAATCCGAAGTATTTTGGCCGCCCGCTCAAAGCTTGCGCTGCGAAGGAGTGCGACGAGTGCCTCAAGTTGAAATCGATCTAACGTCGTCAATCTGCCTTATGCCAATTAAGGAAATCTCATTTGTTCGCGCCCAATTCCCGTCTTAGACAATGAACACCCAAGACAGCATATTGATAGGCAAAGGAGACCGCTAAAATGACTATTGTGTCGCGAGACAAGTTCGAAATGCTGTCGAACATGACGCCCTCGCTCGAAGACGGCGAGTATGTGTTCTGCTCGATACCCAATCATGGGAGCAAAGTCCACAATCTGAATCCGATTGGGACATTTCACGAAAGAGAAGGTTTGACAGTCATCCTTGAGAAAGGAGAGGCGCACGAAGCGGGGTTCGAAACTTCACTTGCGATGCGCCAGATCACCCTCAATGTGAATTCTGCGCTCGATGGCGTCGGCCTTACGGCGGGCGTTGCTGCCTGTCTCGCAGAAGCTGGCATACCGTGCAACATGGTGGCAGCATATCACCACGACCACATCTTTGTTCCGGCGGGCCTAGCTGATCGAGCATTGCATCTGCTGGAAACGCTGCAACGCGAGTCCGCGCGGGCGAGGCGCAAATGTTGACGAACAGTATTACCCGCACATAGCCGGCGAAGCTTTACTAACTTCGCTGGCAAGCGGCAGCTCGAGCAGACCTGGGCGTTCCTCGCCGAGGCTCCATCGCGATCAACCGAGAAGCTGCGAAGATCGTCGATACGGGCTATCATTGTTTTGGCGAAAACCGTTCGCAATCGCCTGACGTGGGCAACACATCGAGTTTTTAAAGGGAGCATGACAATGGAGTCGGCCGAGTTAGGGCACTCCACGATCGTTGGAATACGGTTAATGTAGAGATGTGCGATCAAATTTGCGGATGCCAACTGATCGAGGTCACGCGGATCAATGATATCTACTCAGGTTCTCTACAAAGCGGGAGTTTGGGCATCCCAACACCAACTCGCTTAATCGCCCTTCCGCACGTCAATCTTCCCATCCACCATGATCTTCAGCGCTCGGATCATGCCGGCGAGGTTGAGCAGAACACCCTCGACCTGTCAATGTTCGCCAGAAGGCCGGGGTGTTTGCCGGGTTCCTCGCGGCCTGCATCGGTCTTACCGAGGTTACCGAATTGCTTTAAATATTGCGCGTTATTAAGTGAACATTGTGGCCGAATGCCGCGATAATGCGACACTGGCACCGACAATCCGCGGGCGGTCGCACCGAAAGTCAGCGCTCGGCGGTGCGCCTCTTGATAAACGGACAAACGATCAAGATGCTGCCGGGGTGGCCCGGACTCCCGCATCGATTCCTCGGCTCAGAACGCGATGTAGTCAACAAGAATCAGTCACAATGAAGCGGTGTCAACGGAACTATATCCCGACGGCTGCGATTCTATCGTTTTGTCACAGTTGCGTCCGTAAGTGGTTCTCTGCGACTGGAGCCGCGTTTGAGCCGAATACTTAAAAAGGATAGACCGAATGGACTGCAGTCGTTATCTGAAAGGCTTGTTGCGATACTGAAGACGTCGCTGAAAAATTACCACAGACACCCGAGGCTTCTTAAAGTGAAAAAAGTGCAGCGCAGCTTTGCCGTCGAGTACAAATCAGGTCGGCGAAAACTCAATTCTAAACCGAATTCGATTTGGGGAGACACGGATCTCAAGTCCGTTGCTCAAGATCTGCAGGACGAGGCAATGCCATTTATGTCATTAACTCCTCAGGCAAGAAGCAGCGAGATGCTTGTATCCGGAGAAGAACAGGCCGGGTCGTTATTGACACTGCCGATCGAGCAGGAGACAAATGCATCGGCTTTACAGGAGACCATAATGGCCGATCAAAACGATACGATGACCAATGCTGAAACGCCGGCCGCCGTGGCGCCCGATGCACCGAAGAAGGTGCGCAAACCTCGCGCCAAGAAGGCGGTGCCTGAAACGGCCGCAGCCGTCGTTTCCGTGCAACCGGCAGCGGCTGCGAGTGCCGCAGCTGGCAAGCAGAAGAGAGGCCGCAGGCCAAAGGCTGACGAAGGTACGGTGAGTGCCAAGCGTGCGCCCGTCAAACGCGCTCCGAAGGCTATGCAAATAGCGGCTGCACCGCCGGTGGCGGCAGTTGATGAGATCGCGGATCTTCTGCAGCTCGAAGAGGAAAACCAGAGGCTGCGCAAGCTGCTGGCGGAGAAGCTCCGTGCTGAAAATGCCGATCTGCGAAAGCGACTCAACCTCGGTTGATTGGCTGCAGACGGCCAAGTGCTGGCCGCATTCTCATGCTTATTGAAGTGTACTTTTTGGCGGCGGTTCGTTCTGCCGCCAACGCTTTTGCTCGCGGTATGCATACCGGGGTAGAATTCGAGGTCGAATAAAATGGCGTCTCCTTGGAAACTTCTTGCCCGGCTGGTGTCCCCGCGACGGCAGCAGAGGCAAGAACACGGCTCGACCGATGACGTGAAGCCGGACGTATTGGCCATCGCCAAGCCGACTGAAACAGCAGACAACAACGAGTTGGACGGCGCAGACCGTCCGGCGGACGAAAAGCCAGTTCTTCACGGTCATTCCGCGGCGGTTCCGGCGGACCCGGATCATTCCGAGGAAACGGCAAGCGTTGTTGATGACACGACAGATGTCGAAAGCGCGAGGCCTATGGAAGCGTCGGACCCGGTTTTGACCGACGAGGCCGATACAGACGCGCATGCCGCACCAAAAGCCTTTCGAGTTGGCGAAGGTCAAACGCGAAAGCGCGGCATGCGGGGCATGAAAGCGAAAACGATTGCAGTCGTTATCCCACCTGCTCCAAGCGCTCTCACCGCTTTTGACGATGCAATCAATCTCGACGAAGAAATCAGGCTTCTGCGGGACCAGTTGGCGCGCAAGCTTCAAATGCAAAATGCACAATTGAAGAGGATGCTGGAGCGGTTCGAACGCTGAAGCTGTCATAAACCCATTCTCCGGACCTTGGGTATGAGCATCGTGTCAAACGCCGTTCCCTAAGCTTGGCCAAAAACGAACTTGGCGCCTCGTCGGGCAACAAATTGAAGGCACTGCGCCCATACTCGAGTTCCGGCTAATCAGCATTAGGAGTGTCGGTTCGGAGCCATCAAGACCAATTAGTCCGCGCCCCGAAAGTTGGATGGAGTCACACGGCTGGATTGATGGAAATACAGATCCGTTTCTGCGTCGCGTACAATCCAATGGAAGCTGCCGCCGTCGCCTGGGTAGGGATTTTGACGCCGGCAAGACTTATCGATCGAACAATGCGCATTTTGCGCCGGAGCGGACGATCAGCGCGCCGCTGCTGCAGCTTGCTCTATTGGCAGCCGTGACTCCGCTAATAAGCGCCGCAAAGTCGCCATGCCACGTTTCCGAAACAGTTTCGCAAACCTCGGCCGTGATTTCGCAGCCGACGGCGCTCCCGCGAGGAGAGGGACAGGCTAGAGGGGGCTGCATCCCGCTTCCAGCCCGGTTACTGCACCCCAACAGTCGGATCGATGAGTTATTGCCCTGGGCATATCGCACGGATAGAATGCTCCGATAAAATCGACAGCGATTGGATATGCAGTGACAGAGCAGAGTATCTCATGGGAGCAGGATGGAATCGACTCCGGCTGGTTCTTCGAAGGATGTCGGCTCAGTGAGGAGCAGTTCCAGTTATCATCCCGGAGGCTGGTGGTTCCTTCCGAAGTGGTTACCTGACACCGAAGAAAACGATGTCGGCCCCTTCAAAACCAAGGCTGCGGCGATGGCACAGGCAGAGGCTCTAACTGCTCGCCAGCTCGCAACGTAGCACTAAGCTCAACCTCCCTTTGCCCTGGCCCCAGAACAGCGCTCTAATGTCCGTTGTCAATGCTTTAGGCGCGAGGAACCGACCGCCCAAACGAACGGCTGTTCATGATGATGATCGCGTATGGGTGGAGGCGGAACTCAAGGACGTCGGTGATCAAGCTCTGATGCGCGGATTGGCTACCGCATTCCCGATAGTGCGTCCGGGGCTGCTCCGATCTTACTGCGGGCGTCGGTCAAATGCCGGCCACAAAGCGTCTGACGGGTGTTCCCCTGCCGTTGTTCCGCCCCCGCCCATGAGCGAGGTGCAAGTTCGATGTGGCGATCTATGATCTGATCGCCTGCGCCTCCCTTGCAACAGCCCACATGAAGCCGGTCAACTCACGGGCAATGGCGGTACAAACCACCGTCGTTCGCTTTCCGCGTCCGGTCAACATTCGATAACGAGCCGTCAACCGGGTCTGAGCCTTCCATGCTATCTCCAGCTTCCTCGCGCCGACCTTCGGCGGATGGCGATAAGTCCAGGCGCTCTCGACCAACATGTGTCGAACCCGGCCGTTGCCAGCCTTGGTAATCGCACCTCGTCGAACCGTTTCACCCGTTGATCGCTCGCCAGGTACCAGGCCGAGATAGCCCATCAGTTGGCGCGGGCTTTCAAATCGGCTCACGTCGCCGACCTCCGTGGCAAAGGTGACGGCCACGATCAGATCGACCCCTCTTAGCGTCTGTAGAGCTCGGACGACCGGCGCAAGAGACCAGTTCGGTACGAATTCCTCGATGACCTTCTCCAGTCGTTCGACGCGCTCCTTCGAGACGCGCACCGCCTCGACCATTTCCTGCAAAGCGATCTGATGAGCGGGGTGATCGAACTGTTGCTCCTGCAGCCAGCACAGATATCGCATCGTCCAGCCCTTCTTGCGTGGATAGATGCGACCATGCTTGAGCATGAAGGCGCTGATCTGTTGTCGGTGAACCCGCAACGTCTCGACTGCAGCAGCCCGGGCGCGAACGAGGTCTCGCATCGCCTCATGACCCTCATCGGGAACCCACACCGCTGTGAGCTCGCCGGCCCTCAATAGCCGGGCGAGCGCGAGTGCATCTCGACGGTTTGTCTTCACCCTGTCGCCTGGCTTCCTTGGATTCAATGACGAAGCGACAACCATGCATTCATGGCCAAGGGATTGGATCAGCCGATGCAGGCCGTAACCGGTTGGGCCAGCTTCGTAGCAGAAATGTACACGATCAAACTTCGCGGCTATTCGCTGGATAATGCGGCGCATGCTGGCATAGGATGCATCAACCTCGCCGAAATAGCGGACCTCTCCTTCCCGGCCAGATTCGGCAACAGCAATCGCATTCTTCAGCTTGGCGACATCGATTCCGACAAAAGCTTCTCTATAATCTGCCACGGCTCGTCCTCCTGTGATGAGGATCGGCTCGGCCTGTCCGAGCAACCCTCGGAAAACCAGTGTAGGGCGAGCCACCTCAGGCGCGAAGACGGACATACGGCCTTACTTTATAGCTGCGGCGTCGTCCCGTCTTTCTGTCCTCTCGTTGATGTGGATCAAGGAGCAATTTGCGGCTTCGTGACAGTCCTGGCGAGAAAGACGGCCGCGACGCGGTCGTCGGCGCATTGAGGACGACATCATGAATTACACAACGGAAACGATGGTGATCGCGGTCGCGGCGTTTCTAGCGCTGCTAGTAGCCGCATTCGCGCGTGATCATCTCTTTGCGGTCCATATGGGCATACTTTGCCTCTGCCTCGTTATGGGGGCTGTGCTGATGGTCAGGAAGGTTGACTTTTCGCCGGCAGGCCAACAGCGCAAAGTCGATAAGTCCGGCTATTTCGACGAGGTGATACGGTATGGCTTGATCGCCACGGTGTTTTGGGGCGTGGTTGGTTTTCTGGTTGGCGTGATCATCGCGCTGCAACTGGCCTTTCCTGACCTCAACATCGCCCCTTATCTCAATTTCGGGAGGCTGCGGCCCGTTCACACGTCGGCGGTCATCTTCGCCTTCGGCGGCAACGCGCTAATCATGACGTCGTTCTACGTGGTGCAACGCACCTGTCGCGCGCGTCTTTTCGGCGGGAGCCTCGCCTGGTTCGTATTCTGGGGCTACCAGCTTTTTATCGTGCTGGCTGCGACCGGATACGTTCTTGGAATCACCCAGGCCCGTGAATATGCCGAACCCGAGTGGTACGTCGACCTCTGGCTGACGATCGTTTGGGTCGCCTATCTCGCCGTGTATCTTGGAACGATCCTGAAGCGCAAAGAGCCGCACATCTACGTGGCAAACTGGTTCTATCTTGCCTTCATCGTCACCATCGCCATGCTGCACGTGGTCAACAACCTGGCGGTTCCGGCCTCGTTCCTTGGCTCCAAGAGCTATTCTGTCTTCTCGGGCGTTCAGGACGCGCTGACCCAATGGTGGTACGGCCACAACGCCGTCGGCTTCTTCCTCACCGCCGGCTTCCTGGGCATGATGTACTATTTCGTGCCGAAGCAGGCCAACCGACCCGTCTATTCATACCGGCTTTCGATCATCCACTTCTGGGCGCTGATCTTCATGTACATCTGGGCCGGTCCGCATCATCTGCATTACACGGCATTGCCCGACTGGGCCCAGACGCTCGGCATGGTTTTCTCGATCATGCTCTGGATGCCCTCCTGGGGCGGCATGATCAACGGTCTCATGACCCTTTCGGGCGCCTGGGACAAAATTCGCACGGATCCGATCATCCGTATGATGATCGTCGCCATCGCCTTTTACGGGATGTCGACCTTCGAAGGCCCGATGATGTCGGTGAAAACCGTCAATTCGCTCAGCCACTATACCGAATGGACGATCGGTCACGTGCATTCCGGCGCTCTCGGCTGGGTGGGAATGATCACCTTCGGGGCGATCTACTATCTGACGCCGAAGCTCTGGGGACGCGAGCGTCTCTACAGCCTGCGGATGGTCAACTGGCACTTCTGGTTCGCAACCCTCGGGATCGTCGTCTACGCCGCCGTGCTTTGGGTTGCCGGCATCCAGCAGGGGCTCATGTGGCGCGAGTACAATTCCCAAGGCTTCCTCGTCTATTCCTTCGCGGAGACGGTCGCGGCGATGTTCCCCTACTACGTGCTACGCGCCGTGGGCGGAACGCTTTACCTGGCGGGCGGTCTCGTCATGGCCTGGAACGTGTTCATGACGATCCGCGGCCATCTGCGCGACGAAGCTGCGATCCCAACCACTTTCGTGCCCCAAGCACGGCCTGCCGAATGAGGTGAGACATGGCATCGATACTTGATAAACATCAGATCCTCGAGAAGAACGCGACGCTTCTTCTCGTCGGCTCGCTGCTCGTCGTGAGCATCGGCGGCATCGTCGAAATCGCACCGCTGTTCTACCTGCAGAACACGATTGAAAAGGTGGAAGGCATACGGCCGTATACGCCGCTCGAGCTGGCCGGACGAAACATCTACATCCGCGAGGGCTGCTACCTCTGCCATAGCCAGATGATCAGGCCGTTCCGCGACGAGGTCGAACGTTACGGCCATTACTCGCTCGCGGCCGAGTCCATGTACGATCATCCTTTCCAGTGGGGATCCAAGCGAACCGGGCCGGATCTGGCCCGTGTCGGCGCACGCTACTCCAATGAATGGCATGTCCAGCATCTCGCCGATCCACGGGCAGTCGTGCCGGAGTCGATCATGCCGAGTTACGCCTTCCTCAAAGAGCAGAGGGTGACGGTCAAGGACGTAGGAATGGACCTGAAGGCCAACGAGGACGTGGGCGTGCCTTATGACGACGACATGCTGGCGAACGCGGAGGCCGACATGAAGGCCCAAGCCGATCCGAACGCAGATACCACGGCCCTGCTTGCCCGCTATCCGAAGGCGAAGACCGGCGATTTCGACGGCGATCCTGCTGCGCTAACCGAAATGGATGCCTTGGTGTCCTACCTGCAGATGCTCGGAACGTTGGTCGATTTCTCGACCTACGACGATGCGACCGGCTACCGATGAGGTGATCCATGGAAACCTACACTGCAATGAGACACTTCGCCGACAGCTGGGGCCTCCTGGCAATGACGGCATTCTTCGTCGGCGCGGTTGTGTTCACCCTTCGCCCAGGCAGCAAGCAGACGGCGAAAGAGGCCGCCGATATTCCCTTGAAGGATGATTGAGATGTCGGAAAAACACATCGATGAATTTAGCGGCGTCGAAACGACCGGACATGAATGGGACGGCATCCGCGAACTCAACAATCCGATGCCCCGCTGGTGGGTGTGGACCTTCTACGCCACCATTGTCTGGGCGTTGGGCTATGCGATCGCATATCCCGCGATCCCGATGATGACCGACGCCACGAAGGGTATGCTGGGCTTTTCCAGCCGCGCCGAGCTGCGGCAGAACCTGGATCAGGCCAAAGCATCGCAGACGGCGCTTCATGATCTGATCGCCGCCAAGCCGGTGGCCGAGATCGATTCCGATTCTGCCCTTCGCGAATTTGCGATCGCCGGCGGCGCATCTGCATTCAAGGTGAACTGCGCGCCATGCCATGGCTCGGGAGCAAGCGGCGGCCCGGGATTTCCGAACCTCAACGACGACGATTGGCTGTGGGGCGGAGACCTGGATGCCATCCAGGCGACGATCGCGCATGGGATTCGCTTCGACGGGGATACGGACACTCATGCGTCCGAGATGCCGCCCTTTGCCGATGTTCTGGATCCCCTCCAGACAAGGCAGGTCGCGGCTTACGTCTGGGGACTGACCAATACACCGTCGGACCCCGGTCTCGCAGAGGCCGGAAAACAGGTCTTCCTCGATAACTGTGCCGCATGTCACGGCGACGACGCCAAAGGAAAGGCCGACATGGGCGCGCCGGATCTCGCCGATGCGATCTGGCTGAAGGCACGCGGCGAGGATGCGATCATCCGCCAGGTAGCCGCTCCCAAACACGGCGTCATGCCTGCTTGGGCAGGGCGTCTCGGCGACACGACGGTCAAGGAACTGACGATCTTCGTCCATTCGCTCGGCGGCGGAACCTAAGGAGTATGCCATGTCAGATCATGACCACAATCCAATCCTCGGCCTCTACGGCACGCCGCGCGCCGACATCCGATCGCGTATATCGGAGCGCGCTGGGACGATGCCCCCATTATACGATCACGACGATCCGGCAAAGATCGGCAGTTCGATCGTCAGTTTGACCCGCCTCAAAAACCACCAGCAGACAAGCCGTTAACCGCAATTTTGTCGAGGACGTCCCAGCTGTGGTTGTTCCCCGCAGCTCAGGGCCACGCCTCTCCAGAGGCGTGGCGTTTCGCTTCGCGGGAAGGCCCTCGCTCTTGATCTGCATCAAGGACGGATGCGCGGCAGATGGGACAACGGCAGGTGAAATCGGATAGGTCCCATGAACCTCTACACTGCACCAGATCCCGACAGCATCGAACGGCTCAGCGTCGAGCCGGTCAACGCCCGTCGCAATCGGCAGCCTCTCTATGCACCTCGGAAGAAGGT
>Ga0102591_1002726_pt1 | contig 18098 bp, 18 predicted proteins | sample AraplaCol_mCL_r2_2_FD_76860 | JGI IMG/M metagenome (GOLD analysis project Ga0102591, IMG submission 76860) | Arabidopsis root microbial communities from North Carolina, USA - plate scrape MF_Col_mCL_r2 (SPADES assembly) (version 2) | ecosystem: Host-associated > Plants > Roots > Endosphere... | reverse complement strand
TGAACGGCAAGCGTCGCCACACCGTGTCGCTGGTGAACATCTACGGCGCCCGCAACCGCGGCAACACCGGCACCGACCTCAACTCGATCCCGCTGATGGCCATCGACGCCGTCGAAGTCCTGCGCGACGGCGCCGCCGCGCAGTACGGCTCGGACGCGATCGCCGGCGTGATGAACATCTCGCTCAAGCGCAGCAAGGGCTGCGAGGCCGTCGCCGGCTACGGCGAATACACCCGCGGCGACGGCGAGAACTGGCTCGCCACCGCGTACTGCGGCGCGGAACTGGCCACCGGCGGCATGTTCACCGTCACCGGAGAATGGCAGGACCGCGGCCGTTCCGACCGCTCCGTGCCCAAGGGCAGCCCACGCATCATCGGCGACTCGGCGGTGACCAACCGCACGGTCTACCTCAACGGCGACTCGCCGCTGGGCGAGGCCGCCGAGGTCTACTTCACCGCCGGCATGCAGTCGCGCGATGCGTCCTCGGCCGCGTTCGCGCGCGAAGGCATCGGTTCGGAAGACATCCCCTCGCGCAACTCGGCGGCCATGTATCCCGACGGCTTCGTGCCCTTCATCGACGGCGTACTCGAAGACCGCTACGGCATCCTCGGCCTGCGCGGCGACGTGGCGCAGTGGCACTGGGACCTGTCGCACACCTACGGCTACAACGAGCTGCGCTACACGATCAACCACACGCTCAACGCCTCGCTGGCGAACCTCGACCTGCTCACCGGCGGCGCCGGCATCAGCCCGACCAGCTTCGACGCGGGCGGCTTCTCGTTCCAGCAGAACACCAGCAACTTCGACGTCTCGCGTTACTTCGACACGGTGCTGAGCGGCATGAACGTCGCCTTCGGCCTGGAGGCGCGCGAGGAGCGTTACCGCATCCGCCAGGGCGAGGAAGGTTCGTACCTGGATTACGACGGCGCGGGCGAGGGCGGCAATCCGGGCAGCCAGGGCTTCCCGGGCTTCCAGCCGGGCGACGTGACCGACAAGTCGCGCGACAGCTCGGCCGCCTACGTCGACGTGGAAGTGAACTTCACGGACCGCTTCATGATGGATTACGCGGTGCGCTACGAGGACTACAGCGACTTCGGCAACACGCTCGACGGCAAGATCGCCGCCGGCTTCCGCGCCACCGACACGGTGATGCTGCGCGGTTCGGTGAGCACCGGCTTCCGTGCGCCGTCGCTGCAGCAGAAGTATTTCTCCTCGACCATCACCGACTTCATCAGTGGCGAACCGGTGGACGTGGTCATCGCGTCCAACGACAGCGAGCTGGCGCGCCTTGCGGGCGTGCCGAACCTCACCGAGGAAACCTCCAAGAGCGGCACGCTCGGCCTGACGTGGACGCCGCGCGACGACGTGTCGCTGACGCTGGACCTGTACCGCATCGACATCGACGACCGCGTCGTGCTCAGCGGCGATTTCGACACCAGCGACCCGGCGATCGGGCCGATCCTGGAAGCGATGGATGTGGGCCTGGCGCGTTTCTTCTTCAACGCCGTGGACACCAAGACCGAAGGCGCCGACCTCACGGTCACCTACGACTTCGACTGGGCCGACGCGAAGTGGAGCACCTACCTCGGCGCGAACTGGAACAAGACCGAGGTGACCAAGGTCAACACGCCGCCGGCACTGGTCGGCCGCGAGGACACGCTGTTGCCCGAACGCGACCGGCTGTTCATCGAGAACGGCGCGCCGCGCAGCAAGGCGGTGCTCGGCGTGGACTACACGCGCGGCGCGTGGCAGGCGAGCGCGAAGGGCATCTACTTCGGCGAGCAGGAGCTGGGCACCTTCTCCGGCACGGCGGCGGGCGTTCCGAACCAGCACTACGCGAGCAAGGCCTCGGCCGACGTCAGCGTCACCTACGCCTTCGCCGAGAACACCAAGCTCACCGTGGGCGGCGCGAACGTGTTCGACACCTTCCCCACCAAGCAGAATCCCGACGAGACCGACAACGGCCACATCTACGAGAGCGTGCAGTTCGGCCTGAACGGCGCCGCGTGGTACGTGCGCCTGTGGCACAAGTTCTGACCGGTACGACGTCTTTCCCACGTCGGGGATAAGACGATGCTTGAACCCCTCTCCCGCGTGCGGGAGAGGGGCAGGGGCGAGGGCACGCCCACCACGTCCATCCAGGTCGCCATCCCCCATGACCGACGCTTTCCTCGCCCACCTCCACGACCTGCTCGATCCCATGGGCGACATCGCCACGCGCGCGATGTTCGGCGGGCATGGCGTGTACCTCGACGGCGACCTGGTCGGCGTGGTCATGGACGAAGCGTTGTACCTGAAGGTCGACAGCGAAACGCGCCTGTATTTCGAAGCGGCCGGCTGCGAGCCTTACGTTTACCTCGGCCAGGCCGAACCGATCACGATGAGCTACTGGTCCGTCCCCGACGAGGCGATGGAATCGGCGCAGGCGATGCAGCCGTGGGCCGAGCTTGCACGCGCGGCGGCGCGCAGGAAGGGGCGCGGGAAGTAGGTGAACGTAGGATGGGTTCGCGAAGCGAACCCATCGTCAGGCGCATGGAGCGATGGGTTTCGCGCGGCGAAACCCATCCTACCTGGGCGGGGCGATCGCTGATCTTCATTCGTAGAGCCTGGAGACGGCACGATGTCGATTTCCGCATCGCCCATTCGTCGAACATGGGAAGGCCGCGAGAACCGCGGTCACCCCGACGAGGAATCCGATGTCCTTCCGCCGCATCCCGTTCTCCCGCGCGCTGCTCGCCGCCGCGCTGTCGCTCACCGCTGCCACCGCCGTCGCCGCGCCCAACGTGTACGAGATCGACCCCGCGCACACGTATCCGAGCTTCGAAGCCGACCACATGGGCATTTCCGTCTGGCGCGGAAAGTTCGATCGGAGCAGCGGCGAGATCACGTTCGATCGGCAGGCGCAGACCGGCAGCGTGAACGTCGTCATCGACACCGCGAGCATCGACTACGGCCTGGACGCGATGAACACCGAAGCGCGCAAGGACACGCTGCTGGATGCGACGAAGTTCCCCAAGGCCACCTACAAGGGCACGCTGGTCGATTTCCGCGACGGCGCCCCGACGCGCGTGAAGGGCGAACTGACGCTGCGAGGCATCACGAAGCCGGTGGATCTGACGATCAAGCGCTTCAAGTGCATCCCGAACCCGATGAACAAGCGCGAGCTCTGCGGCGCCGATGCGTATGGCGATTTCCAGCGCGATGCGTTCGGGATGGATGCCGGAAAGGATTACGGCTTCGACATGACGGTGTCGCTGCGCATCCAGGTCGAGGCGACGCGCAAGCCCTGATTTTTCCTTCCGCTAACACCGCATCGCCCATCCTCCGGTTTCCCGGCCGCCCCACAAGGAGTGAACACGATGGCTTTCTACGTAGATGGTTTCGTCCTTCCCGTCCCGCGCGACAACGTCGACGCGTACAAGAAGCTCGCGCGAATGGCCGGCAAGATCTGGCTCGAATACGGCGCGCTGGAATACCACGAGTGCGTCGCCGACGACGTGCAGCCGGGCAAGGTCACGTCCTTTCCGCAATCGGTGAAGCTCAAGCCCGACGAGGTCGTCGTGTTCTCGTGGATCGTCTACAAGTCGCGCAAGGCGCGCGACAAGATCAATGCGCAGGTGATGAAGGATCCGCGCCTGGCCGGCATGGACCCCAAGTCGCTGCCGTTCGACGGCAAGCGCATGTTCTGGGGCGGATTCAAGCCGATCGTTTCGATGGTCGCGGAGTAACCGCGTCCTGCGTACCGGCCGCCGCCGCGCATTCGGCGGCGCGCCGGTGCAGCAGCGCCTGTTCGCGCGCGTTGCGCGTCATCTGCGCGGCGCGTTCGAACTCGTGGCGCGCCTCGTCCCAGCGTTCGAGTTTCTTCAGCAGGTCGCCGCGCACCGCCGGCAACAGGTGGTAATCCTTCAGGGCTGGTTCGTCGGTCAGCGCATCGACCACCGCCAGTCCGGATTCGGGCCCGAACAGCATCGACAACGCCACCGCGCGGTTGAGTTCGATCACCGGCGACGGCGTGATGCGCGCCAATGCGCCGTACAGGCCGACGATCGCGGCCCAGTCGGTTTCCTCCGGCGTCACCGCGCGGGCATGGCAGGCGGCGATCGCGGCCTGCAACGTATACGACCCGCCCGGCGTCGTGCCGCGCGCGGCGCTTCCCTTCTGCGCGCGATCCAGTGCGGACAGGCCGCGATGGATCAGCAGCTGATCCCAACGCGCGCGGTTCTGATCGAGCAGCAGCACCGGATCGCCATCGGGTCCGATGCGCGCGGCCGAACGCGAGGCCTGGATTTCCATCAGCGCGACCAGCCCGTGCACTTCCGGTTCGTTCGGCATCAGCTCGGCGAGCATGCGGCCCAGCCGCAGCGCGTCGTCGCACAGGCCGGGGCGCATCCAGTCGTCGCCCGTGGTGGCCGCGTAGCCTTCGTTGAAGATCAGGTAGATCACCGCGAGCACGGACGACAAACGCTCGTTCAACTCCTCGCCGCGCGGCATTTCGTACGGCACCTGCTTCTCGGCCAGCGTGCGCTTGGCGCGCACGATGCGCTGGGCGATGGTGGGTTCGGGCACGAGGAAGGCGCGCGCGATCTCGTCCGTCGTCAAACCGCCGAGCAGGCGAAGCGTCAATGCGACCTGCGCGTGCGTGGGCAGCACGGGATGGCAGGCGGTGAACACCAGGCGCAGCAGGTCGTCGTTGAACGGGTTGTCGAGCGCGTCCAGGTGCGCGTCGTCGGCGTGCGCCTGTTCGTCTTCCAGCTCGCGCGCGATCTCTTCGTGCTTGCGCTGTTGCAGCTTGCTGCGACGCAGGCGGTCGATCGCGCGATGCTTGGCGGTGGCCATCAGCCAAGCGCCGGGTTGATCCGGAACGCCGCTTTCGGGCCACTTCTCCAGCGCCGCGACGAGCGCGTCCTGTGCCAGTTCCTCGGCCAGCCCGACATCGCGCAGCATGCGCGCGAGCGAAGCGATGAGCCGGGCGGATTCGATGCGCCATACCGCATCGATGGTGCGATGGATGTCGGTCGCCGTCATGGCGGGGGATGACACCATCGTCTGGGAGGCAGTGCAAGTGCGAAGAGTGTGAATCCGGAGCTTGGACCTCCGTAATCCCGCACTCCAACCCCTCTCCCGCAGGGAGAGGGGCTTAACAGGCTCACCCGCGCTCAGCCACGTTCTTCAGGCTGACCAGCCCGCGCTCGAAATCGCTGCCCACCATGCGATCCATGCTGAACACCAGCGACATCAGCTTGCCGATGTAAGGCTGCGGGCCGTGCATGGCCCAGGTCACGCGGCTCGCGCCGGTGCCTTCGGGGACGATCAGGAACTCGGCCACGTTGTGCGCTTCCATCGGACGCGTGAAGTCGAGCTTGATGCGCACCGCCGAGTCCGGCACCGATTCGACGATCTCCATGCGGCCCGCACCGGCCTTCGAATTGCCGTCCCAGGTGTAGACCGCGCCGATGCCGCAGTCGCTGCCCGCGATCTCGCGCTTCATCGCCGGATCCAGCGTTTCGAACGGCGACCAGGCGCGCCAGCGGTTGAAGTCGTTCACCTGTTCGAACACGCGCTGCGGCGGCGCATGCACGACGATGCTTCGCTCGATGCGGAACGTGTCCGGGCGCGTCGCCGCGAACGCGAGGACCGCGAGGATGGCCACCAGCACGATCAATCCGATGATCTTCCACATGACGCGTTCCTCAGTTCTTCTTCTGTTGGGAAGTGGATTTCTGCATCTGTTCGAATCCGGCCGCGGCTTCCTGCACGTCGGCGGGGAAGTCGTCGAACTCCTGCACCTGGCGGATCTCGATGACCTCGTTCTCCGAACCCGGGCACCGCGACGCCCACGCGATGGCTTCCTCGCGCGACTTCACCTGGATCATCCAGTAGCCGCCGAGCACTTCCTTCGCTTCGGAGAACGGCCCGTCCGTGACATGCGGGCGGCCGCCTTCGAAGCTCACGCGCGCGCCCATCGACGGCGGATGCAGGCCGTCCAGGGCCAGCAGCACGCCGGCCTTCTGCAGCGATTCGTTGTATTTCATCATCGCCGCCACGCGGTCTGCGGGCGGCATCGCGCCGGGCTGCGCATCCTCGTAGCCCTTCGGGATCATCAGCATCATGAAACGCATGGTCGGTTCTCCGGTCAGGTTCGTCGGCATGCTCAGGCGGCGTCCGGCGTGCCGCTCATGTGCACGTATTCCCAATGGTTTCCGTCCAGGTCCTCGAACGCGCGCGAGTACATGAACCCGTAGTCCTGCGGCTCGCCGACGGACTTCGCGCCGCCTTTGAGCGCCTTCGCATGGATCTCGTCGACGGCCTGCCGGCTGTCCAGCGACATGCAGGTGATCGCGCCGACGACCTCGCGCGTCTCGGCGACCGGCTTCTTCACGAAGGTGCCGAAGAACTCGCGCGTCAGCAGCATCACGTAGATGCTGTCGTTGACGACCATGCAGGCGCCCTTGTCGTCGGTGAACTGCGGATTGAACGAATACCCCAGCGACTCGAAGAACGCCTTGGACTTCGGCAGGTCGTGGGAGGGGAGGTTGACGAAGATCTGGGTGGACATGTGCATTCCTGTGGTTTGAATGATTTGGATCGGACGATGCGAAGGATCATTCCTTCTCGCAGTTCACCATCCACGAAACACCGAAGCGATCGACGAACATGCCGAAGCGCGCGGCCCAGAAGCTGGGCGCCAGCGGCATGATCACGTGGCCGCCTTCGCTCAACGCCGCGAACACGCGCTCGGCTTCGCTGGCGGTATCGACGTTGATCGCGAGCGAGACGCCCTTGATGCCTTCGAACGGATGCTCGGGGACCGAGTCCGAACCCATGATCGCTTCGTCGCCGACGACCAGCCGCGCGTGCATGATCCGGTTGCGGTGCGATTCGGGAATGTGCTCGCACGCGGGCGTGTCGCCGAAGCGGGTGAGCTGTTCCAGCGTGCCGCCCAGGCACTGGTGGTAGAAGCGGAACGCGGCTTCGCACTGGTCGTCGAAGCCGAGGTAGGCATTGATCTTCATCGTGGGTTCGTCCTTGCGTGATGGTTATTGCGCGCGCGCTTCGATGTGCGCACGGATGCGTTCGCCCTGCGCCTGCGTTTCGGCCGTGACTTCGCCGCCGCAGGCATGGCCTTCGTAGACCTGGCGGATTTCGATCTGGCTCGGACCGCAATCCGGGTTCGGGCAGCGCTTCACCCATTCGATCGCTTCCTGCAGCGACGCGGTCTGGAACAGCCAGAAGCCGGCGATCAGTTCCTTGGATTCGGCGAACGGTCCGTCGATCACGCTGCGGCGATCGCCATCGAACCGCACGCGTGCGCCGTGCGAGCTGGCGTACAGCCCGTTCGCGTCGAGCAGCACGCCGGCCTTGGCCAGTTCCTCGTTGTAACGGCCCATCTGCGCGATCAGTTCCGCGCTGGGCGGGGCGCCGGATTCGCTTTCGGGCGTGGCATGGACGATCACCATGAACTTCATTGCCGTCTCTCCGTTCTTGCGCGCCGTTTTGCGCGCTCTTGTGGAGACGACGAAGGGGCGCGCGGGAAATCGACACGCCCACCAAGATTTTTTACCCGGGCTACGTAGGCCGGTTCTCCAGCAGCCACTCCAGGAACGCCTGCGCCGCCGGCCGCAGGCGCCGATGCGCCGGGTACACCACGTAATACCCCCATCGCGCCGCCATCGCCGGCACCGGCAGGCGGATCAGCTGCCCGCGTTCCAGATAGGGCACCGCGATGCGCGACCGCGCCAGCGCGATGCCCAGCCCCGCCGCGGCGGCCTTCATCGCATCGGTGGTGTCGCTGAAGGTGTAGCGCTCCTCGAACTTCGCGCCATGCACGTGCGCGGCCCGGAACCAGTCGTGCCAGCCCTGGCGGGCGTGGTCGGCGATCAGCGGGTGGCCGGCGATGTCGCCCGCGCCGCGGATGCCCGCCGCCGCCGCGTAGTCGGGCGAGGTCACCGGGAACAGCGATTCGTCCATCAGGTGGTGCGCGGTCAGCCCCGGCCAATGCCCCGGTCCGTGGCGGATACCCAAATCCGGGCCGCCGTCGTCGAAGCGGGTCAGGGCGATCTCGGTGTCCACGTTCAGCGCGATGCCCGGATGCGCCTGCGTGAAGGTCGAAAGCCGCGGCAGCAGCCAGGTGTAGGCCAGCGAATGCAGCGTCGTGATGCGCACGCGGCCCTCGTCCCCGCGCGAACCGCGCAGGCTGCGCAGCACGCCGTCCACGTCGGCCAGCGCGGTGCCGGCGGCGTCGGCGAGCTGGCGGCCCTCCACGGTCAGCGAGACCCCGCGCGCATGGCGCTGGAACAGGGCCACGCCCAGGCGCGATTCCAGCTTGCGCACGTGGTGGCTGACCGCGCTGGCGGTGAGGTGCAGTTCCTCCGCGGCGTGGGCGAAGTTCTGGTGCCGCGCCGCCGATTCGAACGCCGTCAGGGCCGGGAGCCAGTCCGCGCGAAGGGCCATGTGAGCCTCAAATCTGATTTGTGTCTGCCTTCGAAAGTATGCGCTTGTAAGGCTTCGCGGCGTAACGACAATGGGCGCTCGGGTTGAGCCATATTTCTTGATCGTCGCCGCGACGCCCGGGCCCGGCAGGGCCGCGGGGCGCAGGAGCCGCACATGGAACGTTCGAACGACATCGGACTTCAGGACCTCGACCACGAGGCCGCCAACGACGCCCAGACCGCCACGCCCCTCGCGATGCAGGCCTGGAACATCGACGCCGTGCCCGCGCTCCACATCGGCGAAGGCTGCACGCGTCGCGACCTGCCCGCCGGCCCCGGCGTGCGCGTGTGGGTGGTCGACATGGAACCGGGCGCGCAGTGGCCGGTGTTCGACCACCACGAGACCGGCGAGTCGTACTACGTCATTGCCGGCGAAGTGATCGAAGGCGAGGCGCGCTTCGGCCCCGGTACCTACGTCTACTTCGCGCCCGACAGCCGACATCGCCCGCATACCGAAACCGGCGTGCGGCTGATCGGGTTGAACCTCGGCTACGCCGCGTTCCTGGCGGCCGGCGGCAGCCCGGAATCGATCACGCACTGCTACCACCCCACCCAGGGTTGAGCGCGCAACGCTTTCCCTTTCACATCCTCCCCCCACGAGGTTTGCGATGAACACCGCTGTGACCGCACCCGTAGTGCCCGACGCGCAGGAGCGCGGCTGGCTGACTCCACTGGAACTTGGCCTGCTGGGCGCGATCTGGGGCGCTTCGTTCCTCTTCATGCGCGTGGCGGCGAAGGACTTTGGCGCCGTGCCGCTGGTCGAGGCGCGACTGGCGCTGGGCTCGCTCGTGCTGCTGCCGTTCCTGCTGCGTGCGCGCTCGCAGTTCCCGCTGAAGCTGTGGCCGAAGCTGGCGATCATCGGCGCGGTGAATTCGGCGATTCCGTTCCTGCTGTTCGCCTGGGCCGCGCAGCGTGCGCCGGCGGGCATCGGCGCCATCTCGAATGCGATGACGGTGCTGTTCACCGCGCTGGTCGGTTTCCTGTTCTTCCACGAGAAGATCGGCGCGCGCCGTTCGATCGCGCTGGTCGCGGGTTTCGCCGGCGTGGTCGTGCTGGCCAGCGACAAGACCGCCGGTGGCGATCAGGTCGGCTGGGCGGTGGCGGCGGGCGCGACTGCGTCGTTCCTGTACGGCATCGGCATCAACCTGGTGCGCCGCCACCTGACCGGCCTGCCGCCGGCGGCCGTCGCGTCGGCGACGCTGGGTTCGACCGCGGTGATGATGCTGCCGTTCGCGATCGCGACCTGGCCGACGCATGCGATCCCCGCCAGGTCGTGGCTGTCGGTCGGCATGCTCGGCGTGGTCTGCACGGGGCTGGCGTTCGTCATGTACTACCGCCTGATCGCGCGCATCGGCGCGAGCCGCGCTTCGACGGTGACGTACCTCATCCCGGTGTTCGGCGTCGCCTGGGCGTGGCTGCTGCTGGACGAGCCGCTGACGATCAAGATGGGCATCGCCGGTGCGATGATCCTGGGCAGCGTAGCGTTCAGTCAGAAGTCGTCGAAGTGACGTTCCGGCCCGCGTCCGCATTGCGGACGCGGCTTTGCCGGAACGTCATCCCGGCGAAGGCCGGGATCCAGGCCCTCAAGTTCACCGGATGAACCCATGACCCAGAAACGCGTCGTCTTCGATTTCGACTTCGAGTTCACCAACGGCGGCGGCATCCAGGGGCAGGATTTCCGCCTCGATATCGACGGCGACGACATCGACGATGCCGCGCTGGTGGACTACATCGTCCGCGACCTGCGCCTGCTGATGGTCGGTCCGGCGCGCATCCTCAACAAGAAGATCATCGTCGAGGCGCACAAGCGCAAGACGAAGGACGACGCCGCGCGCCGCGTCTACGTCGAACTGAGCCACGTCATCGAGGACGGGCTGGTGACGTATCCGGGCCTGCCGGCGGCGCACATCTGCGACTACCTCAGCCGCGAGCGTTCGCGCGACATCTACGAAGCCGGCACGGAATTCCAGATCGCGAAGATCGAGATGGTCGCCAACACGGGCACGTATCTGGATTGTCCGTCGCATCGTTACGCGGACGGCGACGACCTGTCGCAGATCGCGCCGGAGGCGTTCTGCGATCTGGACGGCATCGTGATTCGTGCCGATCACCGGCAAGTGCGCGCGATCGACGCGTCGTGGTTCCGCGACCGCGAACTGCGCGGCCGCGCGGTGCTGGTGCACACCGGCTGGGATGCGTTCTTCGGCCAGCCGGAGTACGCGGTGGAGCACCCGTTCCTGACGCGGGATGCGGCCGAATACCTGCGCGATTGCGGCGTAAAACTCGTCGGCATCGATTCGATGAACATCGACGACACGTCGAAGGACGGCAGCGGCGGGAAGTCGCGTCCGGTGCATTCGACGCTGCTCGGTGCGGACATCCTGATCGTCGAGCACCTGTGCAATCTGGCGGCGCTACCGGACGAAGGGTTCGAGTTCAGCGCGATGCCGCCGAAGGTGCGGGGCGCGGGGACGTTCCCCGTTCGCGCGATGGGGCGGTTGCGCACGTAAGTCCTGCGCAGGCCTCCTGTTGCCCGTCATCCCGGCGAAGGCCGGGATCCTGGCCCGTAACGTGCGGGACTCAGCGCTCACCGCCGCACAGCCGAAAACGCAACCGACCGTGTAGCCCGGGTAAGCGCAGCGCACCCGGGAGCTGTCACGCCCAACCCCGGGTGCGCTGCGCTTACCCGGGCTACGACAGCGAATGGGTTTCGCAAAGCGAAACCCATCCTACGAAGTCGGCTCCGGTTCCTTTTCCACCCGCGCCTGCGCCCGCACCAGACCCGCACCCGTCAACGCCCACGCCAGCGCGATCGCCGCGCCCAGCAAGGCCGCGATCGCCGGCTGCTGCGCGAGCATGTCGACCAGCGCTTTCGCCCAGCCGCTCACCGCATCGGCGCCGCGATATACGACCGAGTCGATGAAGTTCTTCGCCTTGTACTTGGCTTCGGTCGGAACCACGGTGAACAGCATCTCGCGGCCCGGCCGCACGAACGCGTACTCGCCCGCGCGGCGCACCACCATCACCACCGCCAGCACCGCGAACGTCGGCGCGAAGGCCAGCCACACGAAGCCCAGCATCGTCACCACCGGCACCGCGACCAGCAGCGCCGCCATGCCCAGGCGCTGCACCAGCCGTCCCGTGATGAACAACTGCGAGAGGATCGTCAGGCTCTGCACGATCACATCGATCGTGCCGAACACGCGCGTCTGGTCCGCGCGATCGGGGAACTTCAGCTCCACCAGACGCGCCTGTTCGAAGTACAGGAACGTGCTCACGCTCGCCAGCAGCAGCACGAACAGCGAGATCCCGAGCAGGTAAGGCGAACGCATAACCGTCGTGATGCCGGCGAACGGATGCCCGCCCAGCGGCCGCGCACGCGCCTGCGCGGTGAGTTCGTCGCGCACCGGCTGCGCATCGCGCCAGTGTTGCAGGTGCCGCGCGATGAAGATGCCCACCAGCAACAGACCGGCTGCCACCCACAACAATCCGGCATGGCCGATCGGCCCCACCAGCGCGATGCCCAGCAGCGGCCCGACCAGCCCGCCCAGGCTCGCGCCCGCGGCCATCAGCGCGAAGATGCGCTTGGCCTGCGCGGTGGGGAACAGATCGACGCACACGCTCCAGATCACCGAGATCGCGATCAGGTTGAACACCGAGATCCAGATGTAGAACGTGCGCGCGATCCACACGTTCTCCGCATCGCCCTGGAAGGCGATGGCGAACAGCGCCAGGTTCACCGCGAAGAAGCCGAACGTCCACGGCAGGATGCGCCGGCGCTGCACCTTCGAAGCGATCCAGCCGAACAGCGGCATCGCCGCCAGCGTCGCCAGGAACGTGCCGGTGAACAGCCATTGCAACTTGTCCACGCCGGCGGCCACGCCCATCGTCTCGCGCACCGGCCGCAGCATGAAATAGCCGGCGAACATCACGAAGAACAAGGTGGCGCCGGTGAGGACCGGGCGGGCTTCGTTTTCGGCTATGCCGAACGTGCGGACGATGCGGGTTTGCAGGTTCATGCGTCGTGCGCGCTCAGGCCAGTGCCGCGATCAGGGCCTGGCGCTGCTTCGCATCCAGCAGTGCACCGGTGCCCGCGCGCAGGTTGTCGACCTGGTGCTTCACCTTCGACGTCGCGGGAATCACCACCGTCACCGCCGGATGGCTCAGCACGAACTTCAGGATCAGCTGCGCCCACGAATCGGCGCCGACGTCCTTCGCCCACGGCGGCAGCGGCTTGTCGCGCACCTGCGCGATCAGGCGGCCGTCCTCGAAGGCGCGGTTGATCATCACCGCGCAACCCAGTTCCTGCGCGAGCGGGAACACCGTCGTCTCCGCCCCGCGCGACACGGGCGAATAGTTGATCTGGATGAAATCGGGCTTGTGCTTGCGCATCTCGTCGGCGAGCTGCGCCTGGCCGTCCTCGCGGTAATGCGTGAGGCCGGTGTACTTCGTTTTGCCCTGCTGTTTGAGTTCGCGCGCGAGCGCGATCTGCGCCGCGGTGTCGCGCAGGTTGTGTACCTGCAACAGCTCGACCTTGTCCGTGCGCAGGCGGCGCAGGCTGTCGTCGAACTGCTTCATGCCTTCATCGCGACCGCTGACGCCCGACAGTTTCGTCGCGATGAAGATCTTCCCGCGCGTATTTGTTTGCGCCATCAGATCGCCGAGCACGTCCTCGGCGGTGGAGTAGGTGGGCGCGGTATCGATGAGCGTGCCGCCCGCGGCGACGAAGGCTTCGAGCACCTCGCGCAGCGGCGCGCGTTCGCCCGCGTCGTTGCCGACTTCGAAGCTGCCGGAGGTGCCCATGCCGATCACGGGGATCTTCTCGCCGCTGGAGGGGATCGCGCGGGTGATCAGCGTGCCGCTGAACGGCTTCGGCGGCGCGGCGCTGGCGGCGGCGGGCGCGCGTTCCTGGCTGCATGCGGCCAGCGGCGACAGCGCGATGCCGGCGGCGGCCAGGGAGGCGGTGGAGATGAACTCGCGACGGCTGGTCATGGCGATCTCTCTCTTCACGACGACGGGAACGTCGATGGTGACGTTGATAGTGTCGCGGGCGCGCGCAGGCGAGTGCCGTTTGGCACGGGTCGTGCGACGAGGTGTCGGGATCGTGCGGTGGGGCGTTCCGATGCGGCCGTAGGATGGGTTTCGTGAAACGAAACCGATCCTACGACAGCGCCGTAGCCCGGGTAAGCGAAGCGCACCCGGGAGAAGCGACGACAGGCCAAAAAACCATCACAGGTTAACGATGCAACGCGCTGCGGCGCGTTCATCGCCACAGGGACCTGAGTTGCCCGGAGGCGCGGTGCGCTTCGCTTACCCGGGCTACAGGAGCTACAGCTTCTTTATCAACGCCATCGCCGCCGCCGGATTGCGCTCCTTCGCCGCGCTGATGAAGAAGATGTACACATCGCGCTTGCGCTGCGGTGCCGGCTCCGGCGACAGCGCGGGCAGCTTTTCCGGCTGCTTGCCGTCGGCCCAGCGATGCGCGCGCTCGGCCCAGTTCGACAGCTGCTGCGCCGTGTAGCCGGTCGGGACGTCGCTTTGCGAACACATCAGGCGTGCATAGACGAAATCGGCGGTGACATCGGCAAAGGACGGGTGTTCCTCCGAGTCGGTGAACACCGTCGCCATGTTGTGCTTGCGCGCAAGCGCGACGTACTGCGCGTCGACGAACGCGGGGTCGCGCACGTCCAGCACGTGGCGCAACGTGCGGCCTTCGACCTCGCGCGGCAGCAGCTCCAGGAACGCCTCGAACGGCTCGCGCTGGATCTTCTGGTTCGCATCGAACTGCCACACCAGCGGGCCGAGTCGATCGCCCAGCGATGCGATGCCGCCGACGAAGTCCTCGATCTGCGGGCCGGTCTTGGCCAGTGCGCGCGACTGCATGATCCGCATCGGCGCCTTGGCCGAAAACACGAACCCTTCCGGCGTTTCCGCCGCCCACTTCGCATACGTCGCCGGTTTCTGCGCGCCGTAGTAGGTGCCGTTGACTTCGATCGCGGTGAGCTTGCGGCTGGCGTATTCCAGCTCGCGGCGCTGCACCAGGCCCTTGGGATAGAAGTTGTCGCGCCACGGCGCGAAGGTCCAGCCGCCGATGCCGACACGGATGCCGTCCACGGGGTGCGGATGTTCGTCGAACAGTTCCATGCTCAGGCGTTCCCTTCTTCGGACCACGGATCGTAGCTGCCGAACCACCAGACGTAACCCTCCGGATCGCGCGCGGCGTAACCGCGTCCGCCGTAGTGTTGGTCGGCGATGTCGATCTCGATGGCGGCACCGGCGGCTTTGGCCTGCGCGTAGTGCGCGTCGGCGTCGTCCACGATCACGCACACGCCGTGCGTGGAACGGCCGCCGATCTCGCCGGGCTGCACCATCAGCCGCGCCCAGTCGCCGTCCTTGCCGGACGAACCGAGCATCACCATGCCGTTGCCGAAGGTGAGCTGCGCGTGCAGCACGACGTCGCCGTCCATGTAGACGGCCTGCTTGCGGAAGCCGAACGCACGCACCAGCCAGTCGATCATCGCCGGCGCGTCGCGATAGCTCAGGGTGGGGATGACGGTACTGCCTTGGCGTGGCGTGGGCATGGCGACGGACCGTAGTGGGACGGGGCCGCAGGATAGCGCCTGCGGGTTAAGCCGATGTCGCTTCGGGCACATCCGTCGCGCCCGCGCTGGGGCACAATCGGCTGCGAGACTGTCACTTCACGGAGAACGCGACATGGCGCATTACAGCGGAGGGTGTCACTGCGGCGGCATCGCCTACGAAGTCGAAGGCGAGATCGACCAGGTCCTGGACTGCAACTGCTCGCTGTGCGCCAAGCGCGGCGGCCTACTGTGGTTCGTGCCGCGCACGGCGTTCGAACTGAAGACACCCGAATCGAACTACCGCACCTACACCTTCAACACGCACAAGCTGCAGCACCACTTCTGCCCGGAGTGCGGCATCTCGCCGTTCACCGAAGGGCAGATGCCCGATGGCACGCCGATGATCGCGATCAACGCGCGCTGCCTGGAAGGCGTGGAGCCCGCGTCGCTGAAGGTGGTGCATTTCGACGGGCGTTCGCGCTGAGGTTCAGGCGTTGTCGGCCTGGGTCCGGTAGCGTTGAGGTGCTGCGTTGACGGCTCCAAGCCTCACCGTCATTCCAGCGCAAGCTGGAACCCATTTTGATCCTGCGGTTTGCGGCTACGTGATTGCACACCCGGGTGCGCTTCGCTTACCCGGGCTACATGGCGCGCTTTCGCTGGCATGGGCACTCCCTCACGGGCGCAACCCCTGTCACCGTCATCCCGGCGAAGGCCGGGACCCAGGCCCGTAGCGTTGAAGTGCTGCGTTGACGGTTCCAAGCCTCACCGTCATTCCAGCGCAAGCTGGAACCCATTTTGATCCTGCGGTTTGCGGCTACGTGATTGCACACCAGGGTGCGCTTCGCTTACCCGGGCTACATGGCTCGCTGTCGCTGGCATGGGCACTCGCTCACGGGCACACCACTGTCACCGTCATCCCGGCGAAGACCGGGATCCAGGCCCGTAGCGTTGAAGTGCTGCGTTGATGGGTCCAAACCTCACCGTCATTCCAGCGCAAGCTGGAACCCATTTTGATTCTGCGGTTTGCGGCTACGTGATTGCACACCCGGGTGCGCTTCGCTTACCCGGGCTACATGGCAACCGCAAGATGGGTTCCAGCTTGCGCTGGAATGACGGCAGAAAACAAAAGGGCGCGACTGCAAGCAGTCGCGCCCTTCGATGTTGGCCTGCCGGATCGCTTTACTTAATAGGCTCGTCCAGCATCATCTCGCGCACGTAACGCACCGGCGGTGCGCCGTAGCTCAGCACCTGGTCGTGGTAGGCCTTCGCGTTGAACTTGTCGCCGAGCTTGGCTTCCACCGCCTTGCGCATGTCGAAGTGTTCCTGCGCGCCGACGAAATACGTCGGCAGCTGCGCGCTGGTCAGCTGCGCGCGGACCCACTTGCCGGAGGCCTCACGCTCCTGCTGGAAGGCCTGCTTGGTCATCAGTTCCATCGCCTGCTCCTTCGTCCAGTTGTCGACGTGGACGCCCTGGTCGAGGATCGCGTTGGCGATCGTGCGCAGGTAGAACTTCAGCTGCACGAGGCGGAACAGCGGGTCGTTATCCAGGTAGCCGGCGTCGGCCATCATGTCCTCGGTGTAGACGGCCCAGCCTTCCGCGAACAGGCCCGAGCGCAGCACCGAGCGCAGCGTGGAATGCGACTTCACCGAATGCGCGCCTTCCAGGTAGTGGCCCGGCATCGCTTCGTGGATCGACAGCAGGTGGATCATGCGGCTGTTGTATTCGCGCAGGAACGAATCGGCCTGCTCGGCGGTCCATTCGGCCGGAATCGGCGAGATCGCGTAGTAGGTGTCCAGGCCCTTGTCGAGCGGACCCGGCGAATCGCAGTAAGCGACAGCCACGCCACGCTGGAATTCCGGCATCAGGATGATCTTCACCGGATCGTTCGGCACGGTGACCAGGTCGTGCTTGCGCGTGAAATCGGTCGCCTGCGCGAGCGTCTGCTTCGCGAAGTCCACCACCTGGTCGCGCGCCGGCTTGTCGGCGTAGGCCAGCTCGAGCGCCGCTTCGATCGCCTTCTGCTGCTGCTCCGGCGACGGATTGGCCGGCATGTCCGGCGCGTTCGGCTTGTCCTTCAGCACGGTCTGCGCGATGGCGTACATCTCGCCACGCACGCGCGTGAGCTCGCCTTCGGCGCGCTGCTTGATCTCCGCACGCGACAGCGACGAGTTCAGCGAGAACTGCAGCTTCTCGTCATAGAGCTTCTGTCCGATGCGGAAGTCGCCCTTCGCGTTCGGCACCAGCGTCTTGTCCAGCCAGGTCTGCTGCTCGGCGACGGCCTTGCGCAGGTTGGCGACGGCCTCGTCGAGCTGCTTGCGATCCTCGCCCTGCAGCTGGTCGGCGTTGGGCGTGATGAAGGTGTCGATCAGGCTGAGGATGCCGGCGTTCTGCTTGGCGACGGTCTCGGCGTGGATCTTCGGCACGCGCGCCGGGTCCAGGTTCTCGCGCATCTGCGCGTAGATGTTCGGGATCTTCTGCATGCGCGCGGTCGCCGACTTCAGGCGCTGCGGCATCGGCGCGAACTCGCGCGCCATCACGTTGTAGATCGCGCCACCGGCCAGGCCGCTGTACACCTGCGGATCCCACGCCCAGCTCTGGAGCGTGTCGATGCTCCAGATATCGCCCTGCACCTGGTTGCGCAGGATCGCCGCGTCGATCTGGTTCTCGCGCGAGAGCTTGCTGGTGTCGATGCCGTCGAGCGCGGCCAGCGTCTTCTTCGCGAAGTCCACCTGCGCCTGACGGCCGGCGGCGCTGAGATCGTCGATCTCGCTGTCGTAATCATGCTTGCCGATCTGCGTGGCCGAGATCGGGTTCAGGCGGAACCAGCCGTCGAGCCACTGCTGGGAGATCTCGGACAGGCGCGCGTCGACGGCGGGGTCGGACGCAGGCGCGGCGGCCGTGGCCTTCGTGTCGGTGGGCGCGGGCGCGGTCTGCGGCTGGCAGGCGGCGAGGCCGAGGCTCAGCACGGCGGCAGCGGCAAGCAAATTGGGACGCAACGAGGGCATGGACGTTCTCTGGGGCTCGGATC
>Ga0102591_1002724_pt1 | contig 18101 bp, 18 predicted proteins | sample AraplaCol_mCL_r2_2_FD_76860 | JGI IMG/M metagenome (GOLD analysis project Ga0102591, IMG submission 76860) | Arabidopsis root microbial communities from North Carolina, USA - plate scrape MF_Col_mCL_r2 (SPADES assembly) (version 2) | ecosystem: Host-associated > Plants > Roots > Endosphere... | reverse complement strand
TCGGCGCGCAAGCTGGGCCTGTCGGGCAGCAACATCAACACGCTGACCGACGACATCTTCAAGTACGACATCGACTTCAACGAAGACGTCGGCGCCGACGACCGCTTCAGCGTAGTGGTCGAACAGACCTGGCGCGAAGGCGAACTGCTGCGCACCGGCCCGGTGCTGGCGGCGACGTTCACCACCGGCGGCAAGCTGCACACCGGTTTCCGATTCGAGCGCGACGGCAAGTCCGAGTACTTCACCGGCGACGGCCGTCCGCTGAAGAAGAGCTTCATCCGCATGCCGATTCCGTATGCGCGCCTGACCTCGAACTTCGGCACGCGCAAGCACCCGGTCCTGGGCCGCACGCGCATGCACAAGGGCGTGGACTACGCCGCGCGCACCGGCACGCCGATCATGGCCGCGGGCGATGCACGCGTCGTCTCCGCCGGCTGGCAGGGCGGCTACGGCAACGCCGTCGTCCTCGACCACGGCCGCGGCTACAGCACGCTGTACGGGCACATGTCGCGCATCGGCAAGATCCGTCCGGGCCAGCGCATCGCGCAGGGCACGGTGATCGGCTACGTCGGCAGCACCGGCATGTCGACCGGTCCGCACCTGCACTACGAATTCCGCGTCAACGGCGTGCACCGCAACCCGCTCTCGATCACGATGCCGCCGCCGGAGCCGCTGTCCGGCGTCGCGCTGGCGCAGTTCCGCGCGCAGACGTCCGTGGCGCTGGCTCGCATCCAGAAGGTCGAGAACATCATCTACGCCGACGCCGGCGACACCGCCGCGCCGGTGGCCGCCACCAAGGCCAAGAAGTCGGCCAAGACCAAGGCCTGACATGCCCGCACTCGCGGCCGGGCCGGCCGGCGGCCCGCTCGACGGACTCTTCGTCGGCCTGATCTCCGGCACCAGCGCGGACGGCATCGACGCCGCGCTCGTCCGTTTCGAAACACGCTCCGAACACAGCACCGGCGATCGCGACGCGGTCGAACTGCTGCTGGGCCGCACCTACGCCTGGGACGACGCGCTGCGCGCGCGTCTGGTCGCGCTGGGCCAGGGCCAGGACGCGCAGTCGCTGGACGAACTGGGCACGCTGGACGTGCAGATGGCCGAGGCCTTCGCCGACGCCACGCTGCGGCTGCTCGCCGAAGCCGGCGTACCCGCGGGCGACGTACGCGCCATCGGCTCGCACGGCCAGACGGTGCGACATCGCCCGGAAGGCGCGCGTTTCGACGGCCGGAATCCTTTCACGTGGCAGATGGGCGATGGCGGCTTGATCGCCGAACGCACCGGGATTGCCACGGCCTCCGATTTCCGCCGCCGTGACGTCTCCGCCGGCGGCCACGGCGCACCGCTTCTGCCGGCGCTGCACGCCGCGCTGCTGTCCAATGAGGACGAAGATCGCGCCGTGCTGAACCTCGGTGGCATCGCCAATTTCACGCTGCTGCCGATGGATGGCCCCGTCCGCGGGTTCGATACCGGCCCGGCGAACTGCCTGCTCGACGCATGGTGCCTGCGCCACACCGGCGCGGCCTACGACACGGACGGCGCGTTCGCCATGCAGGGCGAGCTCGATGCCGAACTGCTGTCGCGACTGCTGGACGAGCCGTGGTTCATGCTGCCGCCGCCCAAGAGCACCGGCCGGGAGCAGTTCCATCTGAAGTGGGTCGAACGCCGCCTCGACGGCGACGAATCGCCCGCCGACGTGCAGGCCACGCTGATGGAGCTGAGCGCCATCACCATCACCGACGCCCTGCGCGCGCACCAGCCGACGACGCGCCGCGTGCTCGCATGCGGCGGCGGCGTGCGTAATCCGCGGCTGCTGGAGCGCATCGCCGCGCATCTTCCCGATGCGACGGTCGAATCCACCGCGCGGCGCGGCGTGGATCCGGACTTCGTCGAAGCGATGGGCTTCGCCTGGCTGGCGCGGCAGACGCTGTCCGGGCTGCCCGGCAACCTGCCCAGCGTGACCGGCGCGCGCGGTCCGCGCGTACTCGGCGTGGTGCATCCGGCCGCCTGAGGACGGCGCGCTTCCTGCAAACGCGATTCCCGCGCGTTAGCCCTTCTGGGCGTACGCCATCAGATCGCGGTCGACGTCGGTGAGGCCCTGGCTTTCCAGCGTCGCGGCATTGGCGTCCGACGACCGCTCGACGCGGCCGATCTTCGAAAAGCCCGGATCGCTCGGAATGCCTTCCAGCGCGGAAATGGCGGCCTGCAGCGCGTTCGCGTCGGATTCGTTGAATCGGGCGGCAAGCTCGGCTTCGCACGCGAACAGTCCGTGCTCGAGCAGGTGCATCAGCGCCTCCTGCAACGGCCAGCTGCGCATCTGCGCCACGCGTTTTACGCGGTCCAGGAGCAGCGGGTCGATGTCATGAAGGATGATGTCGGTCATTCGGATTTCTCTTCCAGGCGGTGCCTGGTCATTCCACCGCGCGGGCGGCAATGCCGGTGCGGCGGGCGGCCAGGACCAGGCAGAGCAGAAGCGCTGGGATGCCGATCAGGGCCGTTCCGGCGAAGAATAGCGAATACGCCTCAAGCAAACTGCGGCCCACTTCCAGTTGTTCGATCGTCCAGCCGGACAACCCCTTCAGCACCTTGCCCGGCAAGGCGTAGAACGAGCTTAGCAACGCGTATTGCGTCGCCGTGTAGCCGGCGGTAGTCAGGCTGGACATATAGCCGATCAGCGCCACACCGGCGAAGCCCGAACAGAAGTTGTCGATCACCATCACTGCCGTGAAGACACCGGCGTCGGCGCCGTGCAGCGCCAGGTACGAGAAGGCGAGGTTCGAGCCCGGCCCCAGCACCGCGCCTGTCATCAGCGTCGTGAAGAAGCCGAAGCGCACCGCGCACAGGCCGGCGGCGGCGATGCCCAGCGTCGTGGCGAGCAGGCCGAAACTGCCGCGAACCGCGCCGACGGTTTCCTTGTCCATGCCCAGATCGGCATAGAAAGGATTGGCCATCGGGCCGAGCACGAAGTCGGGCAGGCGGTACAGGCTGATTGCCAGCAGCATCACCAGCGCCCATTTTCCGTGTTCGCGGAAGAAGACCACGAACGGCGCCACGATCGCGTCGTACAACCCCTGCACCGACAGCAGCGAGCCGTGCGACACGGCAGCCGCCTGCACGCTGGCCGCCGGTTCACGTGCCAGGAACGTAGCGACAATGCCCACGCCCATCAGCGCGGCCATCAGCTCGTACGACATCGACCAGCCGATGTGCGCAGCGAAGATGAGGATCAGCGAGTCGGTGACCAGCAACGCGCCGCGGTAACCCAGGGCCGATGTCGCCGTCAGCAGGCCCTGTTGTTCGTTGCTGGAGGCGATCTCGATGCGCCACGCGTCGATCACGATGTCCTGTGTCGCCGAGGCGAACGCCACGATCAGCGCCATCGCGCCGAACACCACCAGTTGGTCGAGCTCCTGCCCACCCAGCAGCAGCCGGCCTTCCTGCGGCTGGATCATCGCCATGCCGGTGAGGCCGGCCGCGCAGACGATCTGCGACAGCAGCATCCAGCCACGGCGCCTGCCGAGGAACCGGCCGAACAGCGGGGCATTGAGCTTGTCGATCACCGGCGCCCACAGGAACTTCAGCGAGTACGCCAGGCCAACCCACGAGAGGAAGCCGATCGTCGACAGCTCGATCGCGTTCTCGCGCATCCAGTAGCCGAGCGTGTTGCCGACGAGGTAGATCGGGATGCCCGAGCTGAAGCCCAGCAGCAGCATCGCCAGCACTTTCGGCTCGCGCAGGTTGGCCGCGACCAGGCGCCACCCCTTCAGTGGCTTCGGCGCATCCGCCGGCGCGCGCTCAGAGGTCATAGTCGACGCTGAAAGGCGCGTGGTCGGAGAACCGCGGTTCGCGCAGGATCGAACACGCCTTCAGTTTCGACGCGAGCGACGGCGTGCACAGCTGGTAGTCGATGCGCCAGCCCACGTTGTTCGCGCGTGCGGCGCCGCGGTTGCTCCACCAGGTGTAATCCTGGCCTTCGGAGTGCAGCGCGCGGTACGCGTCGACCCAGCCGGAGGTATCGACGCACAGGCCGTTGAGCCACTCGCGCTCGGGCGGCAGGCAGCCGGAATTCTTCTGGTTGCTCGACCAGTTCTTGATGTCGAGCTTCGAACGCACGATGTTCCAGTCGCCACACAGCACGTAGTCGCGGCCGCTGGCGAGCCATTCGTCCAGGTGCGGCTTGAGCCACTCCATCACTTCGAACTTGAAGCCCTGCCGCAACTCGCCCGACGAACCGGACGGGATGTAGAACGACACCACGCTCAGGTTGCCGAAGCGCGCTTCGATGTAGCGGCCTTCATCGTCGAACGGCGACCAGCCCATGCTCGTGCGGACTTCGTCGGGCTCGCGCCGGCTATAGATCGCCACGCCGCTGTAGCCCTTCTTCGTGCTCGCATCCTTGAACCATGCGCGGTAGCCCTCCGGCAGGAACTGCGGACCGGCGAGCTGGTGTTCCTGCGCCTTGGTTTCCTGAACGCACAGGACGTCGGCGTCCTGGGTGCGGAACCAGTCGAAGAAGCCCTTGGTGGCGGCCGAGCGCAAACCGTTGGCGTTGAAGCTGATGATGCGCATGCGCACTCCACGACGATGTGCGCACGATCATAGCCGCTCGCGCCGCGCCGCACGGGCCGGCGTGAAGGGGCGCGGCGCTATCATGCCCGCCATGTCCGCCGTCACTGCCCGCGTCCGCGTCGAACCGATCGTGGATCCCGACTCGCCTGCCGCCCGCGCGGTGCGCGCCCTTCGCGTGGCGCCGGACCAATACCGCTACGTCGGCGACACTGCCTTCAACCTCGGCGACACGCTGCGCGATCCGATGAGCGAGGCGATGGCGGTGATCGCGGACGATGAGGTGGTCGGCTTTTACCGGCTCGATTTCGCGCCCAACGCGGTCGTCGGCCGCTCGCTCGGTTCGCCCAGCGTCGGCCTGCGCGCGTACGTGATCGACCACCGCCAGCAGGGCCGCGGCTACGGCCGCATGGCGATGACCGCCTGCTGCGACGACCTTCGCCTGCGCCATCCCGACCGCGCGATCGTCGTGCTCACCGTCAACTGCATCAACGCGCCGGCGATCGCCGCGTACCTGAAGGCCGGTTTCACCGACACCGGCGAGCTTTTCCACGGCGGCAGCGCCGGCCCGCAGCACGTGATGCTGCAGTTCCTCCATCCGCTCCCCCATCCGCACCCGACGACATGACCCAAGACCATCGCGCCCGTTTCCTCGACCTGGCCCTGCGCGCCGACGCCCTGCGCTTCGGCGAGTTCACCCTCAAGTCCGGGCGCCAGAGCCCCTACTTCTTCAATGCCGGAAGGTTTGACTCGGGTGCCGCGCTTGCCAGTCTGGCGGGCTGCTACGCCGATGCCATCGATGCCCACGGCGTCGAGTTCGACCTGCTGTTCGGACCCGCCTACAAGGGCATTCCGCTGGCGACCGCGCTGGCGTGCGAGTACGCCAACCGCGGCCGCGACCTGCCGGTGGCGTTCAACCGCAAGGAAGCCAAGACCCACGGCGAGGGCGGCAACCTGATCGGCGCCCCGCTCAAGGGCCGACGCGTGCTGATCGTCGACGACGTGATCACCGCCGGCACCGCCATCCGCGAGGCGCTCGGCCTGATCGCCGAAGGCGGCGGCGAGGTGGCCGGCATCGTCATCGCGCTCGACCGCCAGGAAGCCATCGACCCGGCCAAAACACGACGCTCAGCGGCACAATCGGTCGCGGCCGACCATGGCCTGCCCGTCATCGCGGTCGCGACGCTGGCCGACCTGCTGGCGTTCGCGGGCGGAAATGCCGAGCTCGCCGCACAGCGCGAGCGCCTGCTGGCGTATCGCCAGGCGTACGGGAGCGACGAGGCGGGCTGATGCGGTCCGCGATCGGGCAGCGGCCAGCTGGCGCGACTCTTGCATGATCCTGGGAGATTCCCGACGGCTCCTTCGGACTTTGCTGACGTCATGAAACGCACTCTGCCCTTGCTCGCCTGCACGCTGATGCTTGCCACGACCGGCGGCGCCATCGCACAGAAGAAGCCCAACCACACTGCGGCAGTCGTCGGCAAGAAGCTGTACTGCTGGAACGAGAACGGCGCCCGCGTTTGCGGCGACGCGTTGCCCGCCCATGCGGTGGACAGCGCGCGCACCGAGATCAACGCCAAGAGCGGCCTGGCGACCAAGCAGCTGGACCGCGCGCTGACGGGCGAAGAACTCTCCGCGGCTGCCGCGCAGGCGAAGCTGGACAAGGAAAACGCCGCGATCCAGGAGGCCAAGGACCGACGCGACCGCGCCATGGCCGAGTCCTATGCCACTGAAGACGACCTGCGTCGCGCCTTCGGCGAGCGCCAGGCGGTGATGGACGAATCGATCAAGGCTTCGCGCCTGGGCGTGGTGGGCCGTCGCGACACCCTGGTCGCCCTGCTCCGCCGCTCCGGCGAGAACGAGCTGCACGGCAAGCCGGTGCCGAAGCCGGCACAGCAGAACGTCCGCATCCAGCACGACCAGTTGATTCGACAGCAGGAGCTGCTGGTCCAGCAGCTAGCCGAGCGCGAGCTCATCGATGAAGAGCTGGCGGCGGCACTGGAGCGCTACCACGCGCTGAAGCCGACGACGAAGAGTTGATCGCGAGGGCAACCCGGGGACGCATCCCGGTTTTCCCCCTCACAAGCCAGACAAGGAAAAGGCCGACGGTTCGCACCGTCGGCCTTTCTTCTTTCGCCCGTCGCCGCCCTTAGAACGGCAGCGCGAGGTCCGGCCGCAGTGCGAGCAGCTGCGCGCGGAAGTCGGCCTTGATGCGCGCCAGCGCTTCCTGCGAATCCGCATCGAAGCGCATCACCAGCACCGGCGTGGTGTTGGACGCGCGCACCAGACCCCAGCCATCCGGGAAGTCCACGCGCAGGCCGTCGATGGTCGACAGGCGCGCGCCCTCGAACTTCGCCTCGTCGCGGAACCACTCCACGAAGCTGTGCGGGTCGCCGTCGGGCGCGTCGACCTTGATCTCCGGCGTCGAGATGCCGTTGGGCAGCGCATTGAGCGTCTCGCTGGGCGAGCGCGACTGCGCGGCCAGGATCTCGAGCAGGCGCGCGGCGGCATAAATGCCGTCGTCGAAGCCGTACCAGCGCTCCTTGAAGAAGAAGTGGCCGCTCATCTCGCCGGCGAGTTCCGCGTCGGTCTCGCGCATCTTGGCCTTGATGAGCGAATGCCCCGTCTTCCACATCAGCGGGCTGCCGCCATGGCGCAGGATGTGCCCCGGCAGGCGGCCGGTGCACTTCACGTCGAACAGGATCACCGCGCCCGGGTTGCGTTCGAGCACGTCGGCGGCGAACAGCATCAGCAGGCGGTCCGGGAAGATGTTCTCGCCTTCGCGCGTGACCACGCCCAGACGGTCGCCGTCGCCGTCGAATGCGATGCCGACGTCCGCTTCCAGACGCTGCACCATGCGCATCAGGTCGACGAGGTTGTGCGGCTCGCTCGGGTCCGGATGGTGGTTCGGGAAGGTGCCGTCGATGTCGCAGTACAGCGGCGTGACGTCGGCGCCGATGGCGGCCAGCACGCGCGGGCCGATCTCGCCTGCCACGCCGTTGCCGGCATCGACCACCACGCGCAGCGGACGGTCGATCTGCACGTCGGACGCGATGCGCTGGACGTAGTCCTCGGAGATGTCGCGCTGGACCAGCGAGCCCAGGTCGCCCATGTGCAGGCGGTCTTCGGCGATGCGCGCGTAGAGGTCGGTGATGGTGTCGCCGGAGAGTGTCTCGCCGCCGACGACGACCTTGAAGCCGTTGTAGTCCGGCGGGTTGTGGCTCCCGGTGACCGACACGCAGGAACCCGCGCGCAGGTGGTAGGCGCCGAAGTACACCACCGGCGTCGGCGCCAGGCCGATGTCGATGACGTTGCGGCCCGCCTTGCGCAGGCCCGCGATGAGCCCTTCGACCAGCATCGGCCCGGACAGACGGCCGTCGCGGCCGACGACGATGTCGGTCAGCCCCTTCTCGTGCATCAGCGAACCGATCGCGTGGCCGATCAGTTCCGCCACGCCCGCATCCAGCGATTGCCCGACCACGCCGCGGATGTCGTATGCGCGGAAGATGCCGCGGTCGATGGCGATGGAGGGAACGGGTGCAGCGGGCTTGGGCGGGGTCACTGGAGCGGCAGCCTGGATCGGGGGATTGGCCTCAATGCTCTCCGCCAGCGTCTGAACGGACCCTTCATCCAGCTCCTCGGTCCCCTTGCGCTTGGCGGTCAGATGCGGCGCGCGCCACGCCAGGAAGGCCAGCAGCACGAATACGGCCGCGGCAATGAAGCAGCCCAGCGCCTCCATTCCGAAGGGGCCACCGGCGACATCGGGAACCGCCGCGGCGACGCGCAGATCGCTGCCGGGCACCTTGGCAGCCAGCGCCTCGGCGCCACCGGCGAGCGACTTGTCGCCGCGCTCGATTGCGCTGAATCCGCCCTGGCGCAGGGCCAGGTAGCTGTCGTCGGCGACGTCGACCTGGTTCAGGCCGCCGCCGATGCGGTCGATCGGAAGGCGCACATAGGCCACGGCGACGGTTTTGTCCCCCACCCGTGCCGGCGCGGCGAGCGCCAGTTGCGGGCTGCCGTTGTGCTTCACCAGGCCGGAAACGGAGCGATCGGCGGCGATGGCCGCCTCGATCACGCCCAGTCGCCCGTAGCCACCCTTCGGCAGGGCCGCGTACTCGGCGCGGAGATCCAACGGCAGCACGGCGACGTCGCTCGCGCCGTTCCAGCCCTTGGCCAGCTCCTGCGACGCCGCGGCCAGGTCTCCGGCGGTCAGCGCGGCCTGCAGCGTCGGCGTGGCAAGGCGTTCGGTGAGCTGCTTCTGCTCGATGCCAAGCGCCTTGACGGCGCCTTCGACGGCGGCATTGCGCGCTTCCGTGATGGCCAGTTGGCGCGCTCCGTCGCGATGCAGCTGCAGGCCGCTCCACGCGAAGAACGCCGCCAGCAGCACGAACAACGCGACCACTGCCGGCACCAGCACCTTGAGCTGTGCGGCACCGGCAGCGAGTTGACCCTTTTCCAGACCCTTCATTCCCATCCCCTTTGTCAGCGCACGCCGGTGTGGCCAAAGCCGCCGGCCCCGCGCGCGCTGGTTTCGAATTCGTCCACCACCGCAAGCTCGGCCCGCACGATCGGCAGGATCACGAGCTGGGCGATGCGGTCCCCTGGTTGGATCGTAAAAGCCTCACGGCCGCGGTTCCACACGCTGATCAGGAGCGGGCCCTGGTAGTCGGCATCGATCAGCCCCGTGCCGTTGCCGAGCACGATGCCGTGCTTATGCCCCAGTCCCGAACGCGGCAGGATCACCGCGCACATCGTCGGATCGCCCAGATGCATGGCCAGGCCCGACGGGACCAGCGCGGCATCGCCGGGCTGCATCGTCAGCGGCTCCTCGAGCGCAGCGCGCAGGTCCAGCCCGGCGCTGGCCGGCGTGGCGTAGGTCGGCAGCGGCCATTCCCCGCCGAAGCGCGGGTCCAGGATCTTCAGTTCGAGCGTGTGGTTCATGCGGTCCGTCGTGGTGGGTGCGCGGCGTCGTACCGGCGCGAGTGCGGCTGAAGAGACGCAAGCACCGTGCCAACCGCGTCAGGCGGGAATACGTTGCGCGATCAGTTGGAGAAGGTCGTCGGCCAGCGCGGTTTTCGGCGCCGGACCAAGCACGTGGCTCGCGCCATCGACGGCATAGACCGTCAGCATGTTGTCGTCGCTCTCGAAACCGCTGCCCGACACGCCGACGCGATTGGCGGCGATCAGGTCCAGGCGCTTGTTTTCGAGCTTGCCGCGCGCGTAAGCCTCGACGTGGTCGGTTTCGGCCGCGAACCCGACCACCAGCCGCGGCCGCTGCGGATGCGCGGCGATGTCGGCCAGGATGTCGCGCGTGCGCACCAGCACCAGGTTCAGCGTGTCCTGGCCGGCGGTCTTCTTGATCTTGTTCGACGCGGCCTGCGCAGGAGCGAAATCCGCGACCGCGGCGGCACCGATGTAGACGTCGGCCGGCAGTTGCGACAGCACCGCCTCGTGCATCTGCGCGGCGGAGCGCACGTCGATGCGCGTCACACCCTCCGGCGTGGGCAGCGACACCGGCCCGGCCACCAGCACCACCTGCGCGCCAAGGCGCGCGGCGGACTGCGCGACGGCAAAGCCCATCTTCCCGCTGCTGCGGTTTCCGATGAAGCGGACCGGATCGATGTCCTCGTACGTCGGACCGGCGCTGACGACGACACGCTTCCCGCGCAGGCGTTCGACGGCACTCATGCGAAGGCCTGCCCGAGCGCCGTGACAATCTCCGACGGCTCGCTCATGCGGCCCGGCCCGGACTCGCCCTCGGCGAGCGGCCCGTCGTTCGGCCCGACGACCTGCACGCCGCGTTCGCGCAGCGTCGCGATGTTCGCCTGCGTCGCCGGATGCAGCCACATGCGGTGGTTCATCGCCGGCGCGACGGTGATCGGCGCAGTCGTCGCCAGACACAGCGTCGCGACCAGGTCGTCGGCGAACCCGTGGGCCAGTTTCGCCAGCGTGTTCGCCGTTGCCGGCGCGACCACGATGCGGTCGGCCCAGCGCGCCAGTTCGATGTGGCCCATCGCGGCCTCGGCGGCGGCATCCCACAACGAGGTGCGCACCGGACGCCCGGACAGCGCCTGGAAGGTGGTCGTGCCGACGAACTGCTGCGCGTTCTGCGTCATCGCCACGGTCACTTCGCAGCCGGTCTCGCGCAGGCGGCGCACCAGTTCGGCCGATTTGTACGCGGCGATGCCGCCGCATACGCACAGCAGGATCTTGGTTCCGCGCAGGGAGCGGGGCTCGACCATCTGGAAAATACCTACCGCCGAATCGGCGTTTAGCTTACCCGAACGACCTGCCCAGCCCGCCTGTGCGCACCGCGCAAACACGATGGAATACGCATTCGGCGGGCGGCCGTCACACGAGCGCGGCGGGGTTCCAACAAAGGTCCCGGGTTCGTGGTGCGGCTCCGGCGGCGGTGCTCAGTGGTGCATCGCGTCGCAGCGGCGCAACGGCGGCCGCCCGCCCCCTCATCCTCCGGGCACTCATCGTCATGCACCCAACGTCTCGCTCCATGCCAATTCGCGAATGGCCGCCCGACGAACGCCCCCGTGAGCGTCTGCTCTCCTACGGTGCGAAGGCGCTTTCCGACGCACAGTTGCTGGCGATATTCCTCGGCTCCGGCCTCCGAGGCCGCGACGCGGTGACCACGGCGCGCGACCTGATCAAGGCACACGGCCCGCTCCGCGCCCTGCTGGAAAAACCGCCCGCCGCGCTGGTGAAGCTGCCGGGGCTGGGCCCGGCGCGCGCCTGTCGGCTGGCGGCGGCGCTCGAACTCGGCCACCGCCTCCTCGGCGCTGAACTGCAACGCGGCGCGCTGCTGACCGACCCGCACGCCGCCGGCCAGTACTTCGCACAACGCCTGCGTGGACGGCCGCACGAGGTGTTCGCCGTGCTGTTCCTGGACACCCGGCACCGCGCGATCGCCTTCGAGGAATTGTTCCAGGGCACCATCGACGGCGCCCACGTCTACCCTCGCGAGGTCGCCAGGCGCGCGTTGGCCCTGAACGCCGCCGCGGCCATCTGCGGCCACAACCACCCGAGCGGCAACCCGGAACCGAGCGGATCCGACCGCACCATCACCGGCCGCCTGAAGGAGGCGCTGGCGCTGGTCGATGTGCGCCTGCTGGACCACATCGTCGTCGGCGACGGCACGCCGGTTTCGCTGGCGGCCCGGGGATGGCTGTGAACGGCCGGCCCGGCGCGCCTGCTCGCGTACAATGCGCGGTCCCGCAGCACCCCGCAGAATCCCGTGAAATCCACTCTTCGCGCCCTCGTGGCGCAGGCCATCGACGCCCTTCGCGCCGCCGGCACCCTGCCGGCCGATCTGGTTACGCCCGAGTTCGTCATCGAGCGTCCCAAGAACGCAGGCCAGGGCGATTTCTCCACCAACGCCGCGATGTTGCTGGCCAAGCCCGCGCGCTCGAATCCGCGCGCCATGGCGCAGGCGCTGCTCGATGCGCTGCCGGCCACGCCGGACCTGGCGAAAGTCGAGATCGCCGGTCCCGGCTTCATCAACTTCCATGTCGACGAAGGCGCGTGGCGACGCCAGATCGGCCAGGTGCTGGAACGTGGCGCCGCCTACGGCCGCAACGAGACTGGCAAGGGCCATCGCGCCGGCGTGGAATACGTGTCGGCCAACCCGACCGGTCCGCTGCATGTCGGCCACGGCCGCGCAGCGGTGATCGGCGACTGCATCGCGCGCGTGCTCGATGCGAACGGCTGGAACGTGGCGCGCGAGTTCTACTACAACGACGCCGGCGCGCAGATCAACAATCTCGCCATCTCCGTGCAGGCGCGCGCGCAGGGTCGCGGGCCGGAGCATCCGGACTGGCCGGAAGACGGTTATCGCGGCGACTACATCAAGGAAGTCGCGGCGTCCTACCTGCGTGGCGACAGCGTCGAGGTGGAAGGCCACGTCGTCACGGGCGCGAAGGACGCGAACGATCTGGACGCAATCCGCCAGTTCGCCGTCGCCTACCTGCGTCGCGAACAGAACCTGGACCTGGAAGCCTACGGCGTGTCGTTCGACGTCTACTTCCTGGAGTCCTCGCTTTACACCGACGGCAAGGTCGAGGAAACCGTGCGCGAACTCGTCGCCCACGGGCACACGTACGAAGAAGGCGGCGCGCTGTGGCTGCGCACCACCGACTTCGGCGACGACAAAGACCGGGTGATGCGCAAGTCCGACGGCACCTATACCTACTTCCTGCCGGACGTCGCGTACCACCTCAGCAAGTGGCAGCGTGGCTACGAGCGCGCGATCACCGAACTGGGCGCCGACCACCATGGCTCGCTGGCGCGCGTGAAGGCCGGCCTGCAGGCGCTCGACTGCGGTATCCCGCAAGGCTGGCCGGAATACGTGCTGCACCAGATGGTCACCGTCATGCGTGGCGGCGAGGAAGTGAAGCTTTCCAAGCGCGCCGGCAGCTACCTCACGTTGCGCGATCTGATCGACGAAGTCGGCCGCGACGCGACGCGCTGGTTCCTGATCGCCCGCAAGCCTGATTCGCAACTGACCTTCGACATCGATTTTGCGCGCAGCCAGTCGCTCGACAATCCCGTGTATTACGTGCAGGTCTCGCATGCGCGCATGCACGGCCTGATGCGCCAGCTGAAGGAGCGCGGACTGGGCTTCGACGCAGCGAATGGCCTGGCGCAGCCGCTGGACCTGGACGACGTCGCCGCCCGCGAACTGATCGCCACGCTGCTGCGCTACTCCGACGTGGTCGAAAGCGCCGGCCGCGACCTTGAACCGCACCAGATCGCCGCGTACCTGCTCGAACTGGCGCAGACCTTCCAGACGTACTACAACGACCACCAGTTCCTGGTCGACGACGCCAACACCCGCGACGCGCGTCTCGTGCTCGCGATGGCGACGCGGCAGGTGCTGGCGAACGGTCTCGAACTGCTGGGCGTAAGCGCCCCCGAGGTGATGTAAGTGGCGGCAAAGCGAGGCAAGTCCCAGGCACGACGCAATTCGGGCGGCGACAGCGGCCTGCCCGGCTGGGCATGGATGGTGCTCGGCGTCCTGCTGGCAGTGGTGGCGATCCTGGTCGCGCCGAAGTACTTCAAATCCAGCGGCGACGGCTTCTTCCGTCCGCAGCCCAATCCCGACGCCCAGCCGGCCAAGGTGAGCGGCTCCGACGAGGAAGCCATCGCCGAGGAAACCGCTCCCGCCCCTTCGAAGGGCAAGGGCAGCGAGAAGGGCGCGCCGGCCAAGAAAGACACGGACTACGACTTCTACACGCTGCTCCCGGGCCGCGAAGTGCCGATGACGGACGCCGAACTCGCGGCCAGCGAGAAGGCAGAAGCCAAGCGCGCGGCCGAACGCGAGAAGCAGCCGCGGCCGGCGGACGACGACGCCGAAACCCCGGCGACGCCCGCTTCAAGCACGCAGGCCGCCGCTTCGCTGCCGCGCCCTGTCGACGCCGATACCGTTCCGTCGCGCACACCGACGCAGGGAAACACGCCGGCCCCGGCCGCTAGCACGGCCTCGGCTGCACCTTCGACGACGAATCCTTCGACGACCGATTCGAACAAGCCGGTCGCCAGCGCATCCACCGACGACAACACTCGCTACCTGCTGCAGGCCGGCGCGTTCCAGGCGTCGGGCCAGGCGGAAGAAATGAAGGCGCGCATCGCGATGCTCGGCCTGAGCGCGCGCGTCGAATCGGCCAGCATCAACGGCAGCACGGTCTACCGCGTGCGCATGGGGCCTTACGGAACCGCCAGCGATCTCGCCGACGCCAAGCGCAAGCTCGCCGGTGGCGGGCTGCAGGGCATGGCGATCAAGGTCAAGTGACCGCGCCGGTCGCGGGCACCCACCCGCGACCGCATACAACCGAATCCGGAGATCGACGGTCCGGCGCCTCGCTTGCGAGCGCTGGTCGGATCCACGCGTCAGCAACCAGAGCCGCGACCGCGATCACCGCCTCCGGCACCGTCCCCAAGCTAGACTGCCGCGATCCCGCAACGGGACCTCAGGGGAACGGATGGAAAAGCGCATTCTGTCGGGCTGCATCGCCGCGCTGATCGGCCTGATGCTGTTCGCCTCCGTCGGCTTCATGCTCGGCGCGAAGCTCCATCAGATCTGGGCGACGCCTTGGGGCGAGCTGCCGCTGTTCGATATCGCGGGCGTGTTCGTGTCGATGGCCGTCGGCGGCGCGATCGCCGGGCGCCGCTTCGTGTGGTTCGCGATCGGACTGGTCGCGCTCATCTGGGTGCCGATCGTGTTGATGCTCGTGTCGGTGCAACCGGAGATCACGCTGGCACGCGTGCTGCGATTCAACCGCCTCGCGATCGGCGCGAACCTCGTGCTGGCGTTCCTGGGCGCGTTTGTCGGCGCGCGACTAGCCGAACGACTGCGGGCGCGACGCGCCGTCGCCTGAGGGGCCTTGCCCCTACCCGCATTCGCAATGCGCGGCGTCAGCCGCCGCGCTTCAACGTGATCAGCGCCGACGTGTCCGACTCACCCTGCCCGCGCTCGATCAGCTCGGCGTAATCGGCCAGCGCCTGTTCGACGGTGCTCATGCGCACGCCGGTGTCGCGCGCGATCGCCGAGACGATCCGCAGATCCTTGAGCATGTGCGCGCACTTGAAGCCGGGGTTGAATTCGTCCCGCAGCATCGTCGCGCCGCGCTTTTCGAGGAACCAGTTGCTGGCTGCGCCCGCCAACAGCGTCGGCAGCAGTTTCTCCGGATCCAGACCCAGCTTCTCGCCCAGCGCGAGGCCTTCGGACACGGCTTCGTTGATGCCGGCGACCAGCACCTGGTTCACCGCTTTCGTCGCCTGTCCGGCGCCGGTCGCGCCCATGTGCGTGATGCGCGCGGCGTAGCTTTCGATCACCGCACGTGCGCTTTCGAACACGTCCGCTTCGCCGCCCACCATCACCGACAGCTTGCCGTTGCGCGCGCCTTCGGCACCGCCCGAGACCGGCGCATCGAGGAAGCCGATGTTGTGCGGCGCCAGCATCGCGGCGCAGCGGCGCGCGGTGTCCACGGCGACGGTGGAATGGTCGATCACGATCGCACCGGGCTTGAGAACCTCGGCGAGCGCGGAGACGTTTTCGAGCACGTCGGCATCGAGCGACACGCACAGCACGACGACGTCGCAGTCGGCGAAGTTCGCCGCCGAACGCGCGGCGCGCACGTTCAGTTCCGCCGCCAACGCATCGGCCTTGGACTGGGTGCGGTTGCCCACTGCGGTGAGCAGACCCTTCGCGTGAAGATAGCGAGCCATCGGCGCGCCCATCGCGCCGAGACCAATGAAGCCAACTTTCATCTGCTTGTTCCGTTTGTTGATTTAGGGGAGCGCCGGCCGTTCAGGGCGTGGCGTTCCATTCGTGCGGTCGCGTGCTGGAAGCCGCGGTGTGGACCGCCGCTCCTGTCGGAAACGGCCCGGCCCACTCCGGCCGGCCGTCGTCCCGCAGCGCGTCCCGCCCGTCGTTCATGCCAGCGGCACGTCGTCGAGGTAGGTGTAACCGGTGAGGCCGCTTTCCAGCGCGGCATCGAGTTGCGCCGCCTCGTCGGCCGGCAGCCCGGCAGCGGAGACCTTCTCGCGGTAGGCCGCGCGCAGGTCGTCGAGCCGGTAGCCGACGTAGTCCAGCATCACGTCGGTGGTGTCGCCGCGGCGCTGCTGCGTGAGCTGGTAGGCGTCGCCGTCGATGCGCACTTCCACCGCGTCGGTGTCGCCGAACAGGTTGTGGATGTCGCCCAGGATTTCCTGGTACGCGCCGACGAGGAAGAATCCGATGCGATAAGTCTCGCCCGGGCGCGTTGCGTGCAGCGGCAGCGAGGTGTCCAGGCCTTCGTTCTCGACGTAGGTCTTCACCGTGCCGTCGGAATCGCAGGTCATGTCGGCCAGCACGCCGCGGCGCGTCGGTTCCTCGTCCAGGCGTTCGATCGGCAGGATCGGAAACACCTGGTCGATCGCCCACACGTCCGGGATCGACTCGAACACGCTGAAGTTGACGAAGTATTTGTCGACGAGGCGATCGTTGAGTTCGTCGAGCAGCTCGCGATGGCTTTTCTCGTCGTAGCTCAGGCGCCGGCGCACGTCGTGCGCGATGGCGTAGAAAAGGTCGTCGATGCGCGCGCGATGCACCAGGTCGAGCTGGCCCAGCGCGTACAGCTGCAGACCTTCGCTGTGGTGGTGCTGCGCTTCGTGGAACAGCTCCACGGGCGGACGCTGTTCCAGCTCGCTGTGCACTTCGCGCAGGTGGCGGATCACCATCGGCTCGTCGTCGTGCACGTCGGGGATGCGGCCTTCCGGCGCTTCCTCGACTTCGGCGACGTTGGCCACCAGCACGGCGTGGTGCGCGGTCATCGCGCGGCCGCATTCGGTGACGATGCGCGGCGGCACCAGCCCGTGCTCGGCGCACGCGTCCGACAGCGGCTGCACGATCGAATTCGCGTACTGCTGCACGCCATAGTTGATCGAGCAATAGCCGCGCGAGCGCGTGCCTTCGTAGTCGATGCCCAGGCCGCCGCCGACGTCCATGTAGCGCACGTTCGCGCCCAGGCGCGAGAGCTCGACGAAATAACGCGTCGCTTCGCGCATGCCGTTGGCGATGTCGCGAACGTTGGAGATCTGCGAGCCCATGTGGAAATGCAGCAGTTGCAGCGAATCGGTCATGCCCGAGTCGCGCAGGTTCTTCCACAGGTCCAGCACCTGGCGCGGCGAGAGGCCGAACTTCGCCTTGTCACCGCCGCTGTTCTGCCACTTTCCGGCGCCAAGCGACGCCAGCCGCATGCGCACGCCCAGGCCCGGCTTCACGCCGAGCGCGGCGGCTTCTTCCATCACCAAAGCCAGTTCGGACGGCTTCTCGATGACGATGAAGGTTTCCATCCCGAGCTTGCGGCCGATCAGCGCCAGGCGGATGTATTCGCGGTCCTTGTAACCGTTGCAGACGATCAGCCCGCCCGGACGCGACAGCGCGAGCACCGCCATCAGTTCCGGCTTGCTGCCGGCTTCCAGGCCGAAACCTTCGCCGCGGTGCGAGGCCAGCGTGCCGGCGACGCCGCGATGCTGGTTCACCTTGATCGGATACACCGCCGTGTAGCCGCCGGCGTAGCCCCAGTCGGCCTGCGCCTGCGCGAAGGCGGCCTGCAGCTTGCCCAGGCGGTCGCCGAGGATGTCCGGGAAGCGCACCAGCAGCGGCAGCTTGGCGCCGTTGGCCTTGGCGGCATCGACGACCTGGGGCAGCGAGATCGCCGGGCCCTTCTCGCCGCGCGGCCGCACCAGCACCTGCCCGTTCGCGCCCGCGTCGAAATAACCCTCCGACCAGTGCGGGATCGAGTAGGTCTTGCGGGCCTGATCTAGCGACCAGTCGGACATCGGCGCGGTTCCGGGGTAGGCGGGGGGACGCGCATTCTACAGTGCGGGGGCGAACGGCCCCGTACCCGCGTCAGCCGGCGTTCGAATCCGGCCCGTAACACGCTCTCCGCTACAATGCCGCCCCCTTTTCCCGCTGCCCCGGTCGTCGACGACGGCGTTCCCGGGCGGCCCTTCCCCTGGGACGCGCGCATGAGCACCAACAC
>Ga0102591_1002721_pt1 | contig 18108 bp, 24 predicted proteins | sample AraplaCol_mCL_r2_2_FD_76860 | JGI IMG/M metagenome (GOLD analysis project Ga0102591, IMG submission 76860) | Arabidopsis root microbial communities from North Carolina, USA - plate scrape MF_Col_mCL_r2 (SPADES assembly) (version 2) | ecosystem: Host-associated > Plants > Roots > Endosphere... | reverse complement strand
CGCCTGGCGCGCTACAACGTCACGGCCGAAGCGTTGTCGGGCGAGGACGACAAGGTGAAGTACTTCGAAGGCACGCCGATCCCGACCAGCCTGGTGCTGGTGATCGTGCTCGCCATCGCCGCCTCGCAGGGCGCCATCGGGCCGAACCTGTGGCTGGGCATGGTGCAGCTGGGGCCGTGGCAGTTCCATCCGCTGGTGCTGATGTTCGCGCTCTCCGGCTCGCTGATGATCAGCAAGACCCTGCGCATCCCCAAACCCTGAGCCAGCGCCCGCCGTCGCGGCGGCGAAACACGGCGTTGGTACCATGACCGCCTTCCCCGACGGCGGTGATGGCGATGCAGGGCGTTGACGATTTCGAAGCGTGGAACCGGCGGTACTGGAACGCCTGGGGCGACGCACTGCGTGGGACGCAGCCGGCCGGCGGCGCGGCCATGCCGGGCTGGAACGAGGCGATGGACTGGTGGTCGCAGTTCGCACGCGGCGGGATTCCGCAGGCCAACGAGGCGGTGTCGCGCTTCAACGCGCAGGCGCAGGGCTGGTTCGGCCAGATGCAGCAACTGGCCGCGCAGTTCGCGGGGCGGCAGGCCCACGCGGGCGACATCGCATCGGCGTGGAAGCAGGCGCTTGGCGGCGACGGCGCGAATCCGTTCGCGCAGGTGTTCGCGAACATGCCCGGTAGCGCGCAGACCGATCCGTCGAGATTCTTCGAAGCATTCGCGCCGTGGCTGCAGTCGATGCAGCGCGACGGGCATCCCTGGGACAGCAAGTCATGGCTGGCGTTGCCGGCGTTCGGCTTCGCGCGCGAACACCAGGAGCGCTGGCAGCAGCTCGCGCAGGCGCAGGTCGACCTGCAGCAGCAAAGCCAGGCCTACCAGACGCTGCTGGCCGAAGCCGGGCAGGACGCGTTCGCGCGCTTCGAACGCAAGCTGGAGGCGCGCAGCGAGCCGGGCAAGCAGCTCGAATCGGTGCGCGCGTTGTTCGATCTGTGGATCGACGCGGCTGAGGAGGCGTATGCCGACATCGCGCTGTCGCCGCGTTTCCGCGACGCCTATGCGGCGCTGGTCAATGCCCAGATGACGCTGCGTGGCCGCATGCAGAAGGAAGTGGAGCAGCTGGGTTCGCAGTTCGGCATGCCGACGCGCACGGAAGTCGATTCGGCGCATCGCAAGATCGTCGAACTGGAACGCGAACAGCGACGCCTGCGCGATGCGATCGAGGCGTTGGCGCGGCAGGCATCGCGGCCGGAGCCGCGCAGTGCGCCGGAAACGCCGCCTGCGCCGCCGAACTCTCCTGCACCGAAGCAGGCTGCAACGAAGCCGGCGGCAATCAAGAAGGCCGCCACGAAAGTTGCGAAGCACACCGCGAAGAAGGCCGCACCGAAGGCCAAACCCAAGAGGACGCGCTGATGGACGGTTTCGGTCCGCTGGGTTTCACGCCCGATTCGCTGGCGCAGGAATCGCTGCGCTTCCAGGCCAAGCTTCGCGCCGGCCTGGACACGCTGCACCAGGTGCACGACATCGACTACGGCGCGACCGCGCGCGAGGAAGTCTGGCGCGACGGGAAGGTCGTGCTGTACCGCTTCCGCGGCAACACGCTCGCCAACGGACGTGCGCCGACCGCGCGCGTCCCGCTGCTGATCGTCTACGCGCTGGTCAACCGGCCGTACATGGTGGACCTGCAGGACGACAAGTCGATCGTGCGCGGTTTGCTGGAGCGCGGCGAAGACGTCTACGTGCTGGACTGGGGCTATCCCGACCGCTCCGATCGCTATCTCGAGCTGGACGATTACATCCAGCGTTACATCGGCGGCGCGGTGGATCACCTGCGGCACGAATACCGCATGGACGGCGTCAACGTGCTCGGCATCTGCCAGGGCGGCGCGTTCTCGCTGTGCTTCACCGCGTTGAACCCGCACAAGGTGCGCAACCTCATCACCATGGTGACGCCGGTGGATTTCCACACCAGCGACAACATGCTGGGCAACTGGACACGCGGGCTGGACGTGGATCTGTTCGTCGACACGCTGGGCAACGTGCCGGCCGACGTCATGAACTGGTGCTACCTGACGCTCAAGCCGTGGCGGCTGTTCGTGCAGAAATACGTCGGCATGGTCGACGTGCTGGACGATCAGAAGGCGCTGGAGGATTTCCTGCGCATGGAGAAGTGGATCTTCGATTCGCCCGACCAGGCCGGCGAGGCGTTCCGCCAGTTCGTGAAGCAGTTCTACCAGGGCAATGGATTCCTGAAGGGCGGCATCGACATCGGGGGCCGCGCGGTGGACCTGCGCAACATCGAGGTGCCGATCCTCAACATTTACGCCGAACAGGATCACCTCGTTCCGCCGGCGTCGTCCCGGGCGCTCGACGGCCTGACGGGAACCGACGACTACAGCGAACTGTCGTTCCGAGGCGGGCATATCGGCATCTATGTGTCCAGCCGCGCGCAACGCGAAGTGCCGCAGGCGATCCACGACTGGCTGGCGCTACGGGCGAAGTAAACCGACGCAGCGCAATCCGGCGCGATGCGTACACATCGCGTGACGAACGTCTGCTTCCGCGCACGTATCCGCGCGGCGTGAACGCTGCGCGTGGCAAAATCGCGCGATCCAGAAGGACGTGCCCGTGACCCGAATTCTCCTCATCGCCTGTCTCGCGCTGCTCGGCGCCTGCGTTTCGCATTCGCCCGCATCCGACGCGCCGGTCGCACCCGCCGCGATCAACGATTCGGTCCAGTGGGAACCGGATATCGCCGCGTTCGAACAAGCCGACAGCGTCGTGCGTCGCCGCCCGGGCGGCGTGGTGTTCGTGGGCAGTTCGTCGATCCGACTGTGGGATTCGATGGCGGACGACTTCCCGGGCATGGCGACGATCAACCGCGGCTTCGGCGGCTCGCGCGTGCGCGATTCGACCTATTACGCCGACCGCATCGTCACGCCATACCAGCCCAGCGCGATCGTGTTCTACGCCGGCGACAACGACCTGTTCGAAGGCCGCACGCCGCAGCAGGTGCGCGACGACTTCGTTGCGTTCGTCGACAAGGTTCGCGACGGATTGCCGAACGCGCGCATCGCCTTCGTCTCGATCAAGCCCAGTCCGTCGCGCGCCGAGCTGCTGCCGCAGATCCGCGAGACGAATGCGCTGGTGCGCGATTTCGCGAAGGACGCGCCGAACGTGGATTACCTCGACGTTTTCCTGCCGATGCTCGATGCGCAAGGGGAACCGCGCGAGGAGTTGTTCGTGGCCGATCGACTGCACATGAACGCGAGCGGTTACGCGATCTGGGCGGGCGTCGTGCGTCCGTGGCTGGCGAAGGCGGAATAGGGCGATGACCGCGTCGCGCGCGGTGCGGTCGATGCTGGTCGGCGCGATGCTGGCCCTGCTCGCCGTGTCGGCGTCCGCAGAACCGCCGCCGCAGGCGCAGCGCGAGATCGAACAGCTGATCGACGCGCTGGGCCGTTCCGGCTGCGAGTTCCAGCGCAACGGCAAGTGGTACCCGGCCGGCGAGGCGCAGGCGCACCTTCGCCGCAAGTACGACTACCTGCGCAAGCGCGACCTCGTCGCCAATGCCGAGCAGTTCATCGAACGCGCCGGCACGCAGAGCAGCATGAGCGGCAAGGCGTACGCCGTGCGTTGCCCGGGCCAGACGGCGGTGCCGTCGGCGCAATGGCTTGGCGCGCGGCTCTCCGGACTCCGTCACGCAACGCCCTGACCTCCGGCGCTAGACTCGCGTCGTCGGCACGACAGCCAACCGAGCACGCGCCATGAACGTCACCCGCACCCTGTACCGTTCCCGCCACGACCGCATGGTCGCCGGTGTCCTCGGCGGCATCGCCCGACGCTTCGGGTGGAATTCGACCCTGGTGCGCGTGCTGTACGTGCTCGGGTCGATCGCCTCTGCCGCGTTCCCGGGCTTCCTCGTCTACCTGATCCTGTGGCTGCTCATCCCGGAAGGCGATTGACGCGCGCGGCAATGCGCTAGGCTTTCGCGCATGCCGATGCTTCGACGAATGCTGATCTGGTTGGGCGCGTTGTGGACACTGCCGAACACGCTGCTCGGCCTGTTGCTGGGCGCGATCGGCCTCGCGTTCGGTGCCCACGCGCACTGGCGCCGGCGCGAGATGGCGCTGGTCTTCCATCGCTGGCCGTGGGGCCCGGGTGGGGCGATAACGTTCGGCAACGTGATCCTGCACACCGGCGACGATCTGGATTCGCCCTGCGTCACCTATGCGCATCGCGCAGGCCACGCGCATGAAGCGCCGATCGTACTGGCTGACCACGAGCGCGCGCACGTCTTTCAATACCTCGCGCTCGGGCCGCTCTTCCTGCCGCTGTACCTGTTGTCGGGCGGGATCAGCGTTCGCAACCGCTTCGAACGCGCGGCCGATCGTTATGCAAGTACGGGACGCGGATGGTGGCCGTGGTCGACGTCGTCGTGACGACGCGCGTCATTCGAACGAGACCAGGTGTCCGTCGCTTTTCCATGCGGCGAAACCACCGGCGAGCGGCCGCACCCGCTTGAAACCGCGCTTGTTGAGCGCGCGCGCGAGCACCGCGGCCGAGGCTTCGTTCGGGCAGTCGCAGTAGACGATCACTTCCTCGCGCGGCATCAGCGGCGCTTCGGCGACGGTCTGCACGAAGATCGAGCCGGGAATCCAGCCGGTGGCCGCGCGCTGCGGTTCGGACCGCACATCCAGGATGAGCGGCGGCGACTCGCCGTCCATGAGCTGGCTCAACTCGGCAGGCGTGATCCGTGCCATGCGCAGCTGGCGCTGGAACATCCGACGACGCCACAGCTTCCACAGCACGAAGATCGCGATCAGCACCAGCACGACGGGAATGGTCATCCGGCCCAGTGTTTCCAGGCGATCGAGCACGCTGTTCACCGCTTTGTGGAAAACCGCGCCGAGCGCCACTGCGACGCCGGCCCACAGCACGGCGCCGATTCCGTCGTACAGCAGGAAGCGGCCCGGCCGCGTGCCCGTTTCACCGGCCAGCGTCGTGGCGACCGCCGCGAAGCCGGGAATAAACTTGGCGACGATCAGCGACGGCGGACCCCATCGGCCGTAGATGCCGCGGGTCATCAGCACGCACGAATCCGGCGACAGCGAGAGCCGGCACATCAGTCGCAGCAGTTTCGCGCCGAGCCGGCGTCCGCCGATGTACCAGAGCCAGTCGGCGATGACCGCCGCGAGCGCAGCCACGACGATGATGGGCCACACGCTCTCGCCCCGGTCGGTCGCGAGCGCGGCGGTCAGGATGATCGGCGGATATGCAGGCACCGGAATGCCGCCCTGGTCCAGCAGCACGCTGACGAAGACGACGAGCAGGCCGTAGACGGCGATGAGGTGGAGGAGGGTGTCCATGAGGCCGCGGCGGCCCGGGCGAGCGGGGGAGATGCGGCCATGGTAGGCGCGCCGCCGGGCGCCGGGTAGCGCGCGGCGTGCACCGCTGCGTGTCGCAGGTGCGAACTTGTGCGCGGTCAGCCGATGGCGAAGCTTGCCCGGGTGCGGCCAAGGCGCAGGCCGTTCGGGCCGAAGCTCTGTTCGACGAAGGTCACGCGGGCGTCCTCGACCAGGACGATGGAGCTGCAACGCGTGCCATAGCGTTCCCCGCGCACGAACGGGGGCGAGAGCAGGCGTTCCAGCGGAAGGCCGACGCCGGTGTCGGGCAGGGTGTCGTCGGGGGCGGGCGTCGTGTCGGCGAGGGCGTCGAACAGCGGCGCCAGGGCGTCGTCGTCGGTCCGACCGTCCTGGCCCGAGGCGCTTGCGAGCCAGCCTTCGAGCGCCCGCGTCGCGTGGCCGCTCTTGGGCCAGGGGGCGTCGAAATCGCCGTTCGACATGGCATGCAGGCCCGGCTGGACCTCGTAGGTCCGGAACCCGGGGTAGTTGCTGGCGAACGCCAGCCGCGTCCCGTCGAAGCCCAGCAGATTGAACCGGCCGAAGCCGGCCGCCTGGGGTGCCAGGTCGGCCAGAACCTCGACGCTGTGGTCGTCGGCGGCGAATTCCCGCACCAGCGCGCCGCGCGACCGCGGCATGGGCCCTTCGGCGGTGCCCGCGCGCACGTTGGTGACCGCGGCCAGCCGCCCGTGGGTGCTCGCCATCAGCCAGCTCCCGCCCGCGAGCAGGTCGCGCCCGCCGTAGAGGACCGGATCGGCGGGGTCCACGCCGGCCGGCGCGGCCAGGCGATCGTGTGCTTCATCGCGGTTGGCGATGAGCGCCAGCCGGTAGCGGGAATGTTGCTTCCACGAAAGGGCAATCAGGCACATGCGTGTGTATTGGCAGGAGGAATGGAAGTTGCGTTCAGCTGAGGTGGCAAGGGCAGTGTAGGGATAGTCCTACAAAGCGGCGCAGCCCCCGCTGACTGTGTACGCGCGGAAACCTTGGCAGCCTATGAACCTGTCCCCGCACGTCCACGCCGCACGTCACCGGCCGGGAGGAACCCTTCGATGTACCGCGTCGAACTATCGCGCCACGACGGCGGCGCGCTGCACCAGCAGATCGCCGAAGCCAGCGCAGATTACGCCAGCGCCGAAGCCGCGCTCGCCGCGGTGTTGCCGAAGGCCAAGCGTTGTGCCGAGCGCAGCCGCCAGGCGTTGTGGTTGCGAATCTACGACGAGCGCTCGCGCGTGGTGTTCGGTACGCTCCTGCCCTGAGCGGCGGCGCGCCCTGTCTGGACTTGCGTCGCCCACCGTCTCCACCGGAGGACGTCATGGGCAGAAAGGAATTCGAAGCTTCCATCGCCGACGGCGGGCATCACCGCCTGGCGCAGATGATCGGCGAGTGGGAAGGCACCTTCCGGCTCTGGTTCCAGCCCGATCACATCGCCTGCGAAGCACCGCAGCGCGGCACCATCCGAGGCATCCTCGACGGCCGCTTCCTGCTGCACGAATACCGCAGCCGTTTCGGCGACGACCCGATCGAAGGCGTCGCAATCTACGGCCTGCACCTGGACGACAACGCATACGAATCGGCGTGGGTCGAAAGCTTCGGCACCGGCACCAGCATCATGTTCTCCGCCGGGCCGGCCACGTCGGAGCACTTCAACGTGCTCGGCAGCTACGGCGATGGCAAGGGCGGCCCGCGCTGGGACTGGCGCACCGAAATCGAACAGCCCGGTCCCGACGAACTCATCATCACGATGACCAACATCTCGCCCCAAGGCGAGGCGGCGAGGGCGGTGGAAGTAAGGTATCGGCGCGTGGTCAACGCGGGGTTGTAACCATGCTTCGAAAAACGCGCTTCAGGTGCCGATCGGGCGCAGCCTGAGCGCGACGCCATTGGCGGCAATGGCGAACGATTCCGTATCGATGCGATCCACGGCCGCGCCATCGCTCAGGTGATACGAGCGCAGTCCTTCCACGACGCGTCGTTCGCCCGCACCGCGCGCTTCGATCAAAGTTCGCCGCACGTGGATCGTGTAGCGATTGCCCGCGTCGTCATAGGCGCTGAAGGTGTCGTTCGGCATGTCCCACTTCCCCGGTGTGGTGCGGCGGGTACGATCCGCTTTGGCTGTCTCGTGGGGTGAGATTGGACGCGGGAGATTGGGCGAACCGAATGCGCCGATCGAAGTCATTGCCAAAACGAATGGAGCGGGCACAAAAAACCCGCGATGGCTCGCGGGTTTTCGTCTGGTGCCGGAAGTGGGACTCGAACCCACACGCTTTTAAGGGCGGCGGATTTTGAGTCCGCTGCGTCTACCGATTCCGCCATTCCGGCGCGGCCGTGCAGTATAGCCGAGGGGCGGGCTCGCGACAGCCCGGCTTGCAAGGGCGCCTAGAGACTCAATCCGCCGTAGCGGGCCATTGCGGCGGCGAAGACGAGGATCGCTGCCAGCAGGATCAGTTCGAAACGGACGATGGCACGCATGCGGGCAGTTTCGGCCGCGTCTGGCAGGAAGATCGGATTGGAGGCCAGCGCCTTGCGCCAGCGCAGGAAACGCACCGTGGGCAGGATCGAGAGCAGGCCCACCAGCACGAACGCGCCCATCTTGGCGTGGAACCACGGGTTATGCAGGTAGAAGTCGTAACCCTTGATGCCGAAGATCACGCGACAGATTCCCGCCGCGATCAGCGCCATCGCACAGAGGCCGTAGCCCATGTCGATGCCGGCCAGGCGCTGCAGCGTGGAGCGGTCGATCGTGCCGCGCAGCAGCACCGATTCGGCGACGAGCATCGCGATCAGGCCGAAGACCAGCAGGTGGTGCAGCGAGGCGAGGATGAAGTCGGTCAGCACGTGGGGCGCTCCTGACGATGAATGCGCCCTACGCTAATGGCATCGCACGGCACCGCCTAGGTGCCGAAGGTCAGGAATGTGACGTTGGACGGGCGTTTGCCCGTCTTCGTCAGGCGGCTTCGTCGGTGCTGAGCGTCTTGGCGACGCGCGAGAACCATTCGCCCTGGTCCGGCACGAACATCGCGCACGACTCCATCGCCGCCTTGTAGATATGCAGCGAAACCGCCACCGCTTCGGAGCTCATGTTCCGGATCGTGTGGTACTCGTGCGGCGGAATCAGACTGCCAGCGCTGCCAGGGCCGGCGTGCATGCCACCGGCCGCGCGGAAACGGAAACGGTCGCCTTCGCGCTCGAGCAGTTCGTACTGGGTGATCTCCAGTTCGCCGTCCCACACGCCTTCCACGCACCACAGGCCGCAATGGTCGTGCACCGGAGTGCCTTGGCCGGGGCCCCACGTCATCGCGACCACGCTGTAGCCGTGGTCGGGGCTGCGGTAAAGCTCGCGGCGCGCGTAGTGATCTTCGATAGGCTCATGGACGCAGGCAGGCAGCTGCACGTCGCGGTCGCGGATCATGCCGCACAGGGTAGTGCGAAGCGCCGCGGTGACCGCGTGTTCGTCGCCGGTGGCAACCGCGGCGTCGATGGCGGCGACCAGCTTGTCGTGGCCGGGAAAGTGCAGGTCGGGCAGTGTGTCATGGGCGTTCATGCCGCCGATTCTACCGCGCGGCCCACGCCGGCTTTCTTGCGTTGCGTCAATTCGTGCCGGTACGCCCGCATGACCGCGCCTAGAGGGTGTTCAGGAACCCCGCGACCGCCGGACCGAAGCGCGCGATATCCACCAGGAACGCATCGTGTCCCTGCGGCGAAGGCAGCGGTATGAACGTTGCGTCGGCACCGCCGGCCCGGAGCCCTTCTGCGATTTCCTCCTGCTGCTGCAGGGGAAAGAGGATGTCGGTGTGCACGCCGATCGCGAGCGCCTTCTCTACGCGGATGCTCGCAAGCCCCGAACGCGTGTCGGCTTCGCCATTCGAACGCGATGCGCAGTATTCGCCGATGTCGAACCAGTCCATCGATCGGCTCAGGTAGAGATAGCAATTGGGATCGAACCGCCGCACGAAGCGTCGCGCGTGTCCTTCCAGGTAACTTTCGACCTCGAATTCCAGGCCGAACGGATCTTCCTCGGCGCGATCGGAATCCAGCCGAACTCGACCGAAGCGGCCGTCCCATTCCAATGCCGAGCGATACGTGATCACGCCCAGCTTGCGCGCCATGCGCATGCCGGATTCGGGGTAATGCGCGTCGTCGTACTGGCCGTGGTTCCAGTTCGGATCGAGCCGGATCGCCTCGCGCTGCAGCGAACGGATGGCGATGGAGAACGGCAACGCCTTCGCCGCGCCGGAAATGTTGATGTGGTTGCGTGCCACGCCCGGATGTCGCAGCAGGAACGCCAGCGCCGTCATGCCGCCCATCGAGTTACCGATCAGGCACGCGATGCGATCGATGCCGAGCCCGCGTACGAGATGCGCCGCGGCGTCGGCACCGTCTTCCACGGAAAGGTCCGGAAAATCGAGACGATAGAGGTCACCCGTCTGCGGATTGATCGACGCCGGGCCGGTCGAACCCTTGCAGCTGCCCAGCGAGTTCACGCAGATCACGAACCAGCGGTTCGTGTCGATGGGCTTTTCGGGGCCGAGCATCGGTTCCCACCAGCCCGGTTCCGGATTGCCTTCGTTGCTGGCGGCGTGCGCGTCGGGCGAGAGGCCGGTCACGATCAGCACCGCGTTGTCGCGCGCGGCGTTGAGCGTGCCCCAGGTTTCGTATGCGACGCGGGCGCCGTGAAGCTCTCCGCCGCGCTTCATGGGGAACGGGGAGGGCAGATCGAACCAGCGGGTGCCGGGCGGAATGAATTCAGTCATGGCGCAAGCTTAAACGGCCCGGCGGGGCGGCGGCATCACCGTTGTGCTTGCCGGTATGTCGGAAAATCCGCTTTCCCGCGTCAGTCGGGTACGTCAGGGACGAACCGAATCGATCACCAGTTCGACCACGCCCGACTTGTCCGACGGCTTCGCCTTCGCTTCCAGATCGCCCGACTGCGGCATCGCGTTGCCGCTGGCGGAAATACGCGCGAGCACGTCGACCGTGTCGAGCTGCGAGAGTTTCATCGTCGGCATCGGGCTGTCGCCGTCGTCGAGCACGACTTCGCGCGGGAAGTCCGTCGCCGCCAGCTTCTCGACCGCAACCGGCATCGGCGGACCGCCGGACTGGCGCGCGATGACGAACAGGCTCGCGTTCGGCGGGATCTTCGCGACGAGTTCCGGCGCGACCGTGACCTTCACCTTGAGCCCGCCCTGCGCGGGCGCGGCGGCCGACACAGCGGCGGCGGGCAACGGCGGAAGTCCGGCTTCGGCACGCGCGGCGTCGATCTGCGCGCGCAGCGGCGCGGCGGCCGCGGCGTCGACGACCGCAAGCAGCGGCTCCCATGTGCTCGCGGCTTCGGCGGGCTGCGACGCCTGGCGTTGCGCGATGCCCAGGAACCAGCGCGAACGCTGGTGCATGGGTTGCAGCTCGATCGCGTGGCGCAGCATCGCGACGCCTTGGGCGTCGAAGCGGCGTTCCGGCGTGGCCAGGGCGCGCGTTTCCGCGGCTTCGGCGAGCAGGTCCGGATCGTCCGGCACGAGCTTGATCGCGTGGGCCAGCGCATCGGCGGCCTTCGCGCTGTTGCCCTGCGCGATGTAGGCGCGGCCGAGCAGGCGCCAGCCTTCGACCTGGTTGGGGTCGCGCTGCAGTTCGCCCTCGAGCTTGGCGATGGCATCTTCAAGCGTCCTGGGCATTTCGCGCTGCGCGCTGTCCAGCGCGGCCGGCGTGCCGATGGCGAGGTAGGTCATCGCGGTGGCGAGCGTCAGCCCTGCGATGACCGCAATGCCCGCCACGCGTCGCGTGCGCCACAGCGGACGCAGGACGTACGCCAGCGTCAGCACGGCCAGCACGAGGCCGGCGATCACGAAAGCCCACATCGTTCCGCCCATCACCATTCCTGTTCTTCGTTGCGCTCGTTTGCGTCCTGCCCGGACGGACGCGAGCGGCGACGCACGGCGCCCACCACGACGATGCCGCCGGCGAGCAGTACCAGCGCGGGGCCGAACCACAGCAGCCACGTCTTGCTTTCCACCTGCGGGCGATACAGCACGAACTCGCCGTAACGCGCGACGAGGAAGTCCTTGATCTCCGCGTCGCTCTTGCCCTTGCGCATCAGGTCCAGCACTTCGCGACGGAGATCCACCGCGATCTGCGCGTTGGAATCGGCCAGCGACTGGTTCTGGCACATGACGCAGCGAAGCTCGCTCACCAATGCGTGAAAGCGCTTCTCTTCAGTGATGTCGGTGAAGCGCAGCGGCGTGGCGTCGGTGGCGACCTGCGCAAAGGCAGGGGCGCCCGACAGCATCAGCGCGAGTGCGAGCAAGACTGCACGCATGAAAGCGCCGCGCATCACAGCGACGCGCTCTTGGCGTCGATCTGCGCCAGCTTCGGCAGCAGCTCGTTCTGGATCACCTCGTCGGTGAGCGGACCCACGTACTTCCAGCGGATCGTGCCGCCGGCGTCGACGAGGAAGGTTTCGGGCGCGCCGTAGATGCCCCAGTCGATCGCGGCCTTCCCGTCGTAATCGGTGAGGACCATCAGGTACGGATTGCCGAACTGTTCCAGCCAGCGCAGTGCGTCGGCGTGTTCGTCCTTCCAGTTGAAACCGATGACACGCACGCGCTTGGTTTCGGCGAAACGCGTCAGCACCGGATGTTCATCGCGGCATGCCGGGCACCAGCTGCCCCAGACGTTGAGCAGGTATGGCGCGCCGCGCAGGTCCTTGTCGGTGACCAGGCGGCCGGCTTCGTGCAGTACCGGCAGGCGGAACGCGGGCGCCGGCTTGCCGATCAACGGCGAGGGCAGGGCATCGCGATTCGGATTCCGGCTGAGCAGCACGCCGGCGAAAAGCAGCACGCCGAGCGCGGCGACGATCGCCAGCGGGATCCAGCGCATCGTCGAGTTGCGCGCCGCTGGCGTGTTGCTGGAAGGCGAATCGCTCATCGTGCGGGCTCCGGCGTCGGTTCGTTCGCGGGCAGCGGATTGCGTGCTTCGGCCACGCGGCGGAAGCGCCGGTCGGTCGCCGTCACGAAACCGCCCAGCATCATCAGCAGCGCGCCGGCCCAGATCCACCGCACGAACGGCTTGATGTGCACGCGCAGCGCCCACGAGCCTTCGCCGAGCGGTTCGCCCAGCGCGACGTACAGATCGCGCGTGACGCCGCGCGCGATCGCCGCTTCGGTCATCACCTGGCCGCCGCTGGTGTAGGCGCGCTTTTCCGGATGCATCACGGTGAACGGCTTGCCGTCCTTGAACACGGTGACCGTGCCGCGGTCGGCTTCGTAGTTCGGACCCTGCGAATGCGCGGCGCCGTCGAAGCGGAACGAATAGCCGCCCAGTTCGACCGTCTGGCCCTTCGCAACGGCGAGCTCGCGCTGCGTCGTCAGGCCTTCGGTCAGCAGCGCGCCGACGAGGAACACGGCGACGCCGAAGTGCGCGAGCGTCATGCCGAGCATCTCGGCGGTGAAGCGCTGGCCATTGCTCTGGCTGCGCACGCGCGTCCACACGAAGCGCGCGGTGCCGAACAACACCCACGCCGCGCCGAGCACGCCCGCGGCGACCTTCAACGGCCCCTGCGGTGCCATGAAATACGCGACGACGGCCAGCGCGATCGCGAGGCCCGCCCACGGCAGCAACATCGCCAACGGCTTGGAAACCTGCTCACGCTGCCAGCGCGTGATCGGGCCGAACGGCAACAGCAGCACCAGCGGTGCCATCAGCAGTACGAACATCAGTGCGAAGTACGGCGGGCCAACCGAGATCTTGCCGAGTTCGAGAGCGTCGGCGAGCAGCGGATAGAGCGTGCCGAGCAGCACCATCGCGCAGGCCGTCGACAGCAGCAGGTTGTTCGCCAGCAGCAGCGTTTCGCGCGAGAACAGATCGAACGGTTTGCCGGCATCTTCCGACGACGGCGCCTTCAATGCGTACAGCAGCAGCGAGCCGCCAACGACGATGCCGAGGAAGATGAGGATGAACAGTCCGCGCGCCGGATCGGCCGCGAACGCGTGCACGCTGGTCAGCACGCCCGAACGAACGAGGAACGTGCCCAGCAGCGACAGCGAGAACGTGGCGATCGCCAACAGCAGCGTCCAGCCTCGGAAGCTGCCGCGCTTTTCAGTCACCGCCTGCGAATGCAGCAGCGCGGCGCCGGCGAGCCACGGCATGAAGCTCGCGTTCTCGACCGGATCCCAGAACCACCAGCCGCCCCAGCCCAGTTCGTAATACGCCCACCACGAACCCAGCGCGATGCCGAGCGTCAGGAAGGCCCATGCGACGTTCGTCCATGGACGCGTCCAGCGCAGCCAGCGCGCATCGATCTTTCCGTCGAGCAGCGCGGCGATCGCGAACGCGAACGGCACCGAGAAACCCACGTAGCCCAGGTAGAGCATGGGCGGGTGGATGATCATCCCGGGGTCCTGCAGGAGCGGGTTGAGGTCGCGGCCTTCGGCGGCGGCCGGCAGCAGGCGCAGGAACGGATTGCTGGTGAAGATGAGGAACGCGAGGAAGCCGGCGCTCACCAGTCCCATCACGCCGAGCACGCGCGCGATGACGGTGTCCGGCAGGCTGCGCGAGAAGCGCGCCACTGCGCCGGTCCATGCGGCGAGGATCAGCGCCCACAGCAGCAGCGAGCCTTCGTGCGCGCCCCACACCGCGGTGTAGCGGTACATCACCGGGAGCAGCGAATTGCTGTTCTCGGCGACGTAGAGCAGCGAGAAATCCTGCGTCACGAAGCCGTGCGTGAGGATCACGAACGCGAAGCCCACCAGCAGCAACTGTGCGTAGGCCGCCGGACGCGCGACCGCCATCCACGGCGCGACGCCGCGCTGCGCGCCGGCCAGCGGCAGCGCCGCCTGCAGCACCGACACCAGCAGCGCGAGGATCAGCGCGACCTGCCCGATTTCGCCCAGCACTTACTTGGCTTCCTGCGCGGCGGACGTGCCGCCCGGCGCGGCGACGTCGTGCTTCTTGTGCGCCATGCCCATCTTGTCGGCGACTTCCTTCGGCATGTAGTTCTCGTCGTGCTTGGCGAGGATTGTTTCGGCGACGAACACGCCGCCTTCCATGCGGCCAGTGGCGACTACGGCCTGCTTCTCGCGGAAGAGGTCCGGGAGGATGCCGGTGTACTTCACGGGCATCTGCGCGTCGCCGTCGGTGACGCGGAAGGTGACATCGAGCGAGCCCGGCGCGCGCTTGAACGAATCGGCGGCGACCATGCCGCCCAGGCGGAAACGCGCCTGGCCGCCGGCTTCACCGCGGATCACCTCGGCTGGCGTGTAGAGGTAGGCGATGTTGCGCTGCAGGGCCATCGCGACGAGCGTGGTGGCGATGCCGGCGGCCACGACCAGGGCGATGACCCAGAGCAGGCGGCGGCGACGAACGGGATTCATGCGGGAAGCACTCTCGAAAAGGTCGGCTGGCGGTCGGCTAGCGGGTGAGTTCTGCGTCGCGGCCCGGACGCGCCGCATCGCGCGCGGCACGCAGGCGCGCGCCGCGCAACTCGCGGCGGATCTGCAGCTTCGTGCTGACGAAGTCCCAACCCAGCACGATCACGAACACCGCGTAGGCGGCGATCACGTAGTTCTGATAGCTCATGCGCCGCTCCTCGGGCCGGTGGACTCCTGCGCGAGCTTGCCCTGCGCAAGCTGGGCCACCCAGCCCTTGCCGCTTTCGCGACGCAGGTTGTCGGCGCGCGCGCGCGACAGCAGCGCACCGACGAACCACAGCTTGGTGCCGACGACCATCCAGATCAGCGGGCCGTACATGCTGGGATCCATCTTCGATTCGCCAAACAGGTTGATCGTCTGGCCCTGGTGCAGCGAGTTCCACCACACGACCGAATAGCGGATCACCGGCAGCAGTGCGACGCCGACGATCGCCAGCAGGCCCGCGGCGCGCGCGGCGGCGCGGCGGTCGTCGATGGCGTTGTACAGGCCGATCACGCCCAGATAGAGGAACAGCAGGATCAGTTCCGTCGTCAGGCGCGGGTCCCAGTCCCACCACGTGCCCCACATCGGCTTGCCCCAGATGGAACCGGTGAGCAGCGTGATGAGGGTGAAGGCGGCGCCGATCGGCGCGCAGGCCATGGCCAGGATCTCGCACAGCTTGATCCGCCACACCAGCGCGATGGCCGCGTAGATCGCCATCAGGCCGAAGACGGCCATGCTCATCCACGCGCTGGGCACGTGGATGTAGAGGATGCGGAAGCTGTCGCCCTGCTGGTAATCGGCCGGCACCTGGAACAGCGCGCCGTAGAGGGCCCACGCCATGACCAGCAGGCCCAGGCCGTAGCCCCAGGGCGCCCAACGCGCGGCGAAGCGGTCGAAGTACGGCGGCGAACCGAGTTTGTGGAACCAGCGGATGATCGGGTTCATCAGTTTCTCAGCCCGGTCCGACCGGTCGGCCGGACAGTGGCGGTTGCGGCGGATTGTCGCGTCGGCCGGGAAGACGGCCCTTGATCTGGCTCAAAGCTTCCTGCGTTCTTCCGTCGAACTCAGCTCAGTGCGATGCGGATCGCGGCGGCCGCGGCAAGCGGGGCCAGGACCAGCGCCACCGCCAGTCCGGCTCCGAGCAGCAGCAGCGCCCCGGTCGGATCCAGCCCCTGCGCGGAGGCAGCCACGCTGCCCGCGCCGAACACCAGCACCGGCACGTACAACGGCAGCGCCAGCAAGGCCACGAGTATACCGGAGCGTCGCATCCCGACCGTCAGGGCCGCGACCACCGCGCCGATGAGGCTGAGCAGCGGCGTGCCCAGCGCCAGCGACGTCATGAGGACGCCCAGCTCGCGATGCGGCAGGTACAGCAGTTCGCCCAGGAACGGCGTGGCGATGAGCAGCGGCAGCGCCGTCGTCGCCCAGTGCATGAAGGTGCGCACGCCGACCAGCCAGGCCAGCGGCACCGGCGCGAGCATCCATTGCTCGAGCGAGCCGTCTTCGGCATCGCCGCGGAACAGCGTGTCCAGCGACAGCAGCCCGGCCAGCAGCACCGCCAGCCACATCACGGCGGCGGCGACCTTCGAAAGCGCGGTCTTCTCGCCACCCAGCGCGAGGGCGAACAGCACCACGACGAGCAGCGCGAACAGCGCCGGCTGCAGCGCATCGCCGCGACGGCGCCACAGCAGCCGCGCGTCGCGGGCGAGCAGCGCGCGCGCGGCGCCGATCAGGCTGGGCGTGGTGGACGCGGTCATGCGGCGGCCCCCTTGCTCAGCACCAGCATGCGCGTGCGCACCGGCGGGGCGGCGTAGGCGCCGTGCGTGGTGACCAGCGCGGCGCCGCCTTCGCGAAGGTGCGCCTGGACCATGCGGTTCACCAGTTCGATGCCTTCCAGGTCGAGGTTCGCGTAGGGCTCGTCGAGCAGCCACAGCGGCGCCGGCGACATCCACAACCGCGCCAGCCCGAGCCGCTTCTTCTGCCCGGCCGAAAGCTGGCGGGCGAGGGCGTCCTCGTAGCCCGCAAGGCCGACGATGGACAGCGCGTTGCCGGGCAGCTGGGCGCGACGGCGCCCCTGCAGGCCGCACAGGAAGTTGAGGTTTTCCATCGCGCTCAGGTCGGCCTTCAGCCCCGGAAGGTGGCTGAGATAGGCGATGGCGCGGGCGCGGCGGGCGTGGCCGGCGGGTTCGCCATCCAGGTCGACCTCGCCGCCGTCGGCGCGAAGCAGGCCAGCCAGCACGCGCAGGAGCGTGGTCTTGCCCGCGCCGTTGTCGCCCTGGACGAGCAACGCCTCGCCGGCATCGACGGTGAAATCGAGCGGGCCGAACACCGGCTCGTCGTTGCGCGCGAAGCGGAGGCCGCGTGCGGCCAGCAGCGGCGGGGCGGGACGGTCGTTGGGCGTCATCGGGAAGGCTGGAGGGGCGGCGCCGCGAAGGTCGGCCATTCTATGCGGTTCGTCGAAGCCGCCGCTTGCCGGTGTCGGGCGCCGCCGCGATGCGCGGATGCCGCGCTCAGGCAGGCGTCCAGTCGGTGTGCGCGGCCGCGTCGCCGGCCGGTCGCGCCGCCAGCATGCGCAGTCGCACCGGTTCGCCGGCCGCCCAGTCGAGCACCCCCGCCTGGCCGAATTCCTGCGCCAGCCGCAGCACGGCGCCGGCGTCCAGATCGGCGACCAGCCAGCCCGGTTCGCGCCATCGGCCGTCCGGGTCCTGCGCCCAGGCGGCGTGGCGGGTCGCGCGCAATTCGTCCAGCTGCGTCACCAGCAGTGCGTCGGCCGCTTCGTTGGCGCCGTCCGAACGCGGCTGCGACGCCGGATTCCACGCGGTGATGAACGCGTAGCGCGAGGCCGGGGCGTACGCCTCCAGGTCCAGCGCGGGCTCGCCCACGCGCAGCGGCAGGGAGTCGCCATCCAGGACCACCACGTACTCCGCGGCGGCGTAGGTGCTGGCCAGCTCGGCGGCGTCGACGATCTGCAGTTCACGCATGCGGCCCAGTGTCCACGCCCGCCATGACCGGCGCAATCCGGCGCCGCAATCCAGTCCGATCAAGCGCGTCGATGACACCGGTTGCGGCCGGAGGATGCACAGATGAGCGTTCGTCATGACGCCGCCCGGCACGCGTCCTTACACTTGGCGGTCCGCAACCCCGCACGAGCTTCCCCCGCGATGACCCTGCAAACCAAACTGCCGAAGGTCGGCACGACCATCTTCACCGTCATGTCGCAGCTGGCGATGGAGCACGACGCGGTCAACCTCGGCCAGGGATTCCCGGATTTCAACGTGCCCGAGCGCCTGATCGAAGCGCTCGACCGCGCGATGC
>Ga0102591_1002717_pt1 | contig 18127 bp, 15 predicted proteins | sample AraplaCol_mCL_r2_2_FD_76860 | JGI IMG/M metagenome (GOLD analysis project Ga0102591, IMG submission 76860) | Arabidopsis root microbial communities from North Carolina, USA - plate scrape MF_Col_mCL_r2 (SPADES assembly) (version 2) | ecosystem: Host-associated > Plants > Roots > Endosphere... | reverse complement strand
CGTTCCCGCAGGCCGGGCAGGGCGCCTTGCGCACCCTGGCGGGGTGCTTCGGCTTCTCCGGCGACGACGTCGAAAAGCCCTGCCGCGTGCTGTCGGGCGGCGAGAAGGCGCGTCTGGTCATGGCCAAGATGCTGTTCGATCCGCCGAACCTGCTGGTGCTCGACGAGCCGACCAACCACTTGGACATGGCGACCAAGGAAATGCTGGTCGCGGCCCTGGCGGACTTCGAGGGCACGATGCTCTTCGTCTCACACGACCGCCACTTCCTGGCGGCCCTGAGCAACCGCGTGCTGGAACTGACGCCCGAGGGCGTTCACCAGTACGGCGGCGGCTATACGGAATACGTCACCCGCACGGGCCAGGAAGCCCCGGGGCTACACCCGGGCGGGTAAGAACCGCCTGACCGTTTAGCGGGCGACGAGGGCGCGACGAGATCCTCGCCGAACCGGCGTCAGCTTCCTGTCGCCGGCTTGGTGATCAGGAAGCGCGGCAGCAGGCTGGCCACGACGCGGCGGGCCGCGTCGTCGGGCTGGTCGAGCATGTCGCGCAGGGGCGGGCCGATCAGGGCCTCGCCGAAGGCGCTGAGCGCGATGAACAGCACCGCCGCCCCCATGCCCTGACGGGCCTGGGCGTCCTGAACGCCCATCTTGTCGCTGATCGCATCGACCAGGTTCTGTACGGCGGCCCGCACGGGCTCCAGGTGCGAGAGGTCTCCGGACAGCGCTATCCAGGCGGCCAGACGGCCGGCGCCGCCGGTGGAAAAGGCGTCGAACACCGCATTGACCAGCTCCAGCGGCGCACCCTCGTCGGTGCGCAGGCGGGCGACCGCCTCGTCGAGGGCCTGGGTCAGGTCGGCGACCATCGAGGCCATCAGCGCCGACTGCAATCCGGCCGCCGATCCGAAGTGATGGATCAGGTTGGCGTGGGTCACGCCGATCTCGCCGGCGACCGCCGACAGCGTCACCGCGTCGGGTCCGCCCGACAGCAGCAGGGCGCGCGCCGAGGTCAGCGCTTCGCGGCGCGCCTCCTCGGGCAGGCGTCGACGACGACGCGTGGCGGTCTTTTCAATTGACATCGATGTAAATGACATTCATGTAGATAAGACGAAATTCTTAAGCCCGGACAAGGGGAACCGCAAGTGCAAGCTTCGCCGTCATCACCCGTGTTGCAGCCCGTTGCCGGGCATGAGCGGCTGCCATCCCTGACCGCGCCCCGTCGCGTGCAGCCCGTGCGGGCGGCTCGCGCCTTCGGCCGGCTGGTGGCCGACAAGGAAGACACCCGGCAGGTGTTCGAGATCATGAACGCGCTGGCGGGCCGTTCGATCGACTGGGGCTATCAACGTCTGCTGGAGACACCGGAGGGCGGCCAGCAGGCCTACGCCCAGGTCGAGCTGTCGGACCGGCTGCAGGACCGCGACTGGCTGGCGGGCTTCGCGCCCGGCACGGTCGGCGCGGCCTATCTGGCCTTCATCGACGTTCGCAACCTCTCGGCCTACGGCCTGGCCGACGAGAGCCGCAAGGTGGCCGACAGCGAGATCGAGGCGGCCCATCCCCGCGCCTGGTACGCCCGCCGCATCCGCGACGTGCACGACATCTGGCACGTGCTGACCGGCTACCAGACCGATGCTCTGGGCGAGGCCTGCGTGGTGGCCTTCTCGCTGCCGCAGACGAAAAGCGCGGGTTTTGGCCTCATCGCCGCCGGCGGGGCGGTGCAGTTCATGCGGGCGCGCACCGGCTATCCCTGCGGACGGGCCGTGCTGCAGGCCTGGCGCAACGGCCGCCGGGCGGCCTGGCTGCCGGGGCAGGACTACGAGGCCCTGATGGCCGAGCCGCTGGAAGCGGCGCGCAAGCGGCTGAAGATCCCGCGCCCGAGCGTCTACGAGCAGGTGCCGCCAACCGTGCGCAACGCCTATCTGGGAGGCGCCGGATGAGGCGCGCGGCGACGGGGCTTTTCGTCGGGCTGGCCGTCCTGGCGGCCGCGGCCTCGCCGGCCCTGGCGCAGGACGACGCCTTGGTCGGTCGCTGGCGCACTTCGGCCCGCGACGGGGTGGTCGGCATCGAGCGCTGTGGCGGGGCCCTGTGCGGGCGGGTGCTGGACGCAGCCCCGCTGCGGACCAATCCCGACCAGCGCGACATCCACAACAAGAAGCCGGCCCTGCGGACGCGGCGGGTGATGAACCTGCTGGTGCTGGAGAACTTCACGGGCGGTCCCAAGGCCTGGAAGGGCGGGCCGCTCTACGACCCCGACAGCGGGGACCGGGCAGGAACCGGAACCCTGACCCTGATCGACGACGACACCCTGGCGGTGAAGGGCTGCATCGCGCCGCTGCTTTGCCGGACCCAGACCTGGAAACGCGCGCGCTGAGTATCGGGCGCGCGGGCCCAATGAGTGCCCAGTAACGGGCGGCCCAGGCCGCCGCTTTTCATCCGATGGCTTCGAGGAAGCCGGCGTCGAAAGGGACGCCGGACGGGGGATTGCGACCATGCTGATCTGGATCGGCGCGCTTGCGCCTGTGGTGTTCCTGCTGGCCTTCGTGCAGGGCAGAGCCCTGGCCTGGGGCGCGGCCCTGGCGGCCTGGATCGCGGCGGGATGGGCTCTCGACCTGGTGGGCGCGACGCCGGCCCTGGCGGCGACGGCCGTTGTCGCGGCCTTCACCGCATTGCTCGCCCTGAGGCCGCTGCGCGCCGCCGTGCTATCGGCGCCGGCCATGAAGGCCTTCGGCGCGATCATGCCGAAGATGAGCCCCACCGAGCAGGCCGCCGTCGAGGCCGGCAACGTCTGGTGGGACGCCGAGCTGTTCGCCGGCCGCCCCAACTGGAAGAAGTTGCTGGCCACCCCCGCGCCGAAGCTGAGCCCCGAGGAGCAGCGCTTCGTCGACGTCGAGACCGAGCACCTGTGCGACCTGTCCAACGACTGGGAAAGCACCGCCGTCTGGCAGGACCTGCCGCCGGCCGCCTGGGCCTACGCCCGCGACAAGGGCTTCCTGGGGATGATCATCCCCAAGCGCTACGGGGGGCTGGGCTTCTCGGCCTACGCCCACAGCCAGGTGGTGCAGAAGCTGTCGACCCGCTGCTCGGCGGCCGCCGTGTCGGTGATGGTGCCCAACTCGCTGGGTCCGGCCGAACTGCTGCTGCACTACGGCACGGAGGCCCAGAAGGACCACTACCTCCCCAGGCTGGCGAGCGGCGACGAGATCCCGTGCTTTGCCTTGACCAACCCCTATGCCGGCTCGGACGCCGCCTCGATCACCGACACCGGCGTGGTCTGCCGGGGGACCTGGCAGGGCCGCGAGACCCTGGGTTTCCGCATCAGCTGGCGCAAGCGCTACATCACGCTCGCCCCCATCGCCACGGTGATCGGCCTGGCCTTCCGCGCCGTCGATCCGGACGGCCTGCTGGGCCTGGGCGCCGAGCCCGGCATCACCTGCGTGCTGATCCCTCGCGAGCATCCGGGCGTCAATATCGGCCGCCGCCACTGGCCGCTGAACGCGGTGTTCCAGAACGGCCCGATCACCGGCGACGACGTGTTCGTGCCGATGGAGATGGTGATCGGCGGCCAGGCCCAGGTCGGCCATGGCTGGCGGATGCTGATGGAGTGCCTGGCGGCCGGGCGGGCGATCTCGCTGCCGTCGTCCAATGTCGGCATGTCCAAGCTCGCGGTCGGCATGGTCGGGGCCTATGTGGCGATCCGCCGGCAGTTCAACATGCCGATCGGCGCCTTCGAGGGGGTGCAGGAGCCGCTGGCCCGCATGGCCGGCCACCTCTACGCCGCCGACAGCGTGCGACAGCTCGCGGCCGCGGCCCTGGACCAGGGCGAGAAGCCGTCGGTGGTCTCGGCCATCGCCAAGTACCACGTCACCGAGCGCGCCCGCATCGTCGTCAACGAGGCGATGGACGTGGTCGGCGGCAAGGGCGTGTGCATGGGCCCCGGCAACTTCCTGGCCCGCGCCTATCAGCAGATCCCCATCGCCATCACGGTCGAGGGGGCCAACATCATGACCCGCACCCTGATCATCTACGGCCAGGGCGCGATCCGCTGCCATCCCTACGTCCTGACGCTGATGCGGACGACGCAAGGCGGCGACCTCAAGGCCTTCGACGCGGCGCTGTTCGGCTATGCCGGCTTCCTGTTCCGCAACCTGGCCCGATCGGCCGCCTTCGCCCTGACCGGCGGCGCGCTGATCGCCGCGCCGGCCGGCGCCGCGCCGCAGCTGGCCCGCTACTATCGCGCCGCGACCCGGTTCTCGACGCTGCTGGCCCTGGCCTCGGACCTGTCGATGGCCACGGTGGGCGGCGCGCTGAAGCGCAAGGGCGCGCTGACCGGACGGTTGGGGGACCTGCTGTCGCAGCTGTTCATCCTGTCGAGCGTGCTCAAGCGCTTCGAGGACGAGGGGCGGCCGGCCGAGGACCTGCCGTTCGTCCACTGGGCGGCGCAGGACGCCCTGTCGCGGGCGGCGATCGCCTGGACGGCGCTGCTGGCCAACCATCCCAGTCGCGTGGTCGCCGGGCTGCTGGGCCTGGTCGGCGTGGGCCTCTCGGGCCTGACGCGCGGACCCAATGACGATGTCGCCTCCGCCGTCGCCGGTCTGATCCAGCGCCATGGTCCTGCCCGCGATCGCCTGCTGGCCGGGTCGTGGACGCCGCGCATCGAGGTCGATCCGATCGCCGCGACGGCCGTGGCCTTCGATCTCCACCCGCAGGTGGAAGCCATCGAGCGTCGCCTGAAGCCCGCCATCGTCGCCGGGACGATCGCCCGCGCGCCGCAGAACCTGACCCTGATGGACGCCTGGGCGGCTGACGCCGAGGCCAAGGGCCTGATCGACGCCGCCGAACGCGACCTGATCGGCCGCTTCGCCCATCTGGCCGACCAGGCCATCCAGGTCGACGACTTCCCGCAGGACTTCGGCCTGGGCGAGGGCCTGGCCCGCCGCAACGGGATCAAGGGCGCGGCGCGCGCCAAGAAGGAAGGGGTGGCCTGATGCCCGACCGCTATCTGGAATTCGCCAGCAGCGGCCTGGGCGGCTGGGTGGTCGAGGCCCTGGGCCTGCCCAAGCCCGCGCCGCTGCTGCGGCGAGGCGAGGGGGAGGCTCCGCCGACCTTGCCGCTTCTGCTGGGCCCGCCGACGGCGGACGGACGCATGGGGCCGGTGCTGGAGCGGCTGGCGGCGGCCTCGGGCGTCGAGATCCATCAGGCCTGGACGCCGGACGTGCGCTATGGCGGCCTGGTATTCGACGCCTCGGCCTGTCTGGACGTCGCCGCGACGCAGGGACTCTACAGGTTCTTTCACCAGGCGATCCGCTCGGTGGCCGAGCATGGCCGCATCGTCGTGGTCGGCATTCCGCCCGAGACGGCCAAGACGGCCGAGGGCGAAGCGATCCAGCGCGGGCTGGAGGGCTTCGTGCGGTCGCTGGCCAAGGAGGCGCGGCGCAGCATCGCCGTGCAGCTGCTGTACGTGACGCCCGGCCGCGAGGATCAGGCGCAGAGCACCCTGGCGTTCCTGCTGTCGCCGCGTTCGGCCTATGTGTCGGGCCAGGTGATCCGGGTGGGCGCCGCCGCCGTGGCGGCCGATCCCGCCGTCGGCCACGCCGGCCGCCAGGTGCTGGTCACGGGGGCCGCCCGAGGGATAGGCGAGGCGATCGTCCGACTGTTCGTCGCCGAGGGCGCCAAGGTCACGGCCCTGGACGTGCCCAGCGCCCAGGACGACCTGCGGGGCCTCGCCGCCGAGCTGGGCGTCGATCCGCTGGCGCTGGACATCACCGCGCCGGAGGCGGCCGGGGTGCTGCTGAAGACGGCGCGAGCCCGGGGCGGGTTCGACGTGGTGGTGCACAACGCCGGCATCACCCGCGACCGTACCCTGGGTCGGATGGACGAGCGCGAGTGGAACAGCGTCATGGCCGTCAATCTCGGCGCGCCCCTGGCCCTGACCCGCGTGCTGCTGGAGGCCGGCGCTGTGCGCCGCAACGGCCGGATCGTGGCGGTCTCGTCGCTGAGCGGCGTGGCCGGCAACATGGGCCAGACCAACTATGCGCTCTCAAAGGCTGGCTGGATCGGCGCCGTCGGTCGGATGGCGCGCGACGGGCTGGACCACGGGATCACCGTCAACGCCGTGGCGCCGGGCTTCATCGAGACCCGCATGACCGCCGCCATCCCCTTCGCCATCCGCGAGGCCGGGCGGCGGATGAACAGCATGGGGCAGGGCGGCAGTCCGGTCGACGTGGCCGAGACCATCGCCTGGCTGGCCCACCCGGCCAGCGGCGGCGTCAACGGCCAGGTGGTCCGCGTCTGCGGCCAGAGCCTGCTGGGGGCCTAGACCATGTCCAACGCCGAGCCGGTGTCGCCCCTGGGCCTGGCCTGGGGCGCGGCGCGAGGGCTGCTGCGCGCCGGAACGGTCAGCGACCTGCCGTCCGTCAGCCTGCACGCCGATCAGGTCTGGGTGCGCGCCGAGGCCGTCAGAGCCTATGCCGAGGTCTGTGGCTTCGGGCCCGAAGCGGGTGTGCCGCCGACCTTCGCCCACATCCTGGCCTTCCCGTTGCAGATGCGGATCATGCTGGCGGCGGGGTTTCCGTTCCCGGTCATGGGCCTGGTGCACATCCACAACCGCATCCGCCAGCGCGCGCCTCTGCGCATCGGCGAGAGCCTGACGATCAGCGCCCGCACCGGCCGGCTGATGGCCCACGACAAGGGCCAGGCCTTCTCGCTGGAGACCTGGGTCCTGCGCGACGGCGCGACGGTGTGGGAAGGAACGAGCGTCTATCTGCGCCTGGGCAAGCCCGGCCGCGGCGAGCCCGCGCCGGTGCTCGACGTCGGCGAGGCGAGGGCGCCGGTCGAGACCTGGCAGGCTCCCGCCGACATCGGCCGGCGCTACGCCCGGGTGTCGGGCGACGCCAACCCGATCCACACCTCGCCGCTGGGCGCGCGGCTGTTCGGCTTTCCACGGCCGATCGCCCACGGCATGTGGGCCAAGGCCCGGGCCGTGGCGGCCCTGACCCGAGGCCAGGCGGTCGAGGCGATCGAGATCGAGACGGCCTTCCGCGCTCCCCTGCTGCTGCCCGGCGAGGCCCGCCTGTCGAGCGGCCCCGCCGGCGCCTTCGAACTGACGGACGCCTCGGGCGGCCGCACCCATCTGCGCGGGCGCCTGATCAGCGCGCCCCAACCACAGGATCCTTCCCCATGCTGACCTTGCCCGCGCCCCGGCGCGTCGCCGTGATCGGCGGCCGCCGCATTCCCTTCGCGCGTTCCAACACCGCCTATGCCGAGGCTTCCAACCAGGACATGCTGACCGCCGCCCTCCAGGGCCTGGCCGACCGCTTCGACCTGCACGGCCTGCGGCTGGGCGAGGTGGCGGCCGGCGCGGTGCTCAAGCACTCGCGCGACATCGCCCTGACCCGCGAGAGCTTGCTCTCGACCACCATCGGCCACGACACGCCCGCCTATGACGTGCAGCAAGCCTGCGGCACCGGGCTGGAGGCGGCGATCCTGGTGGCCAACAAGATCGCGCTCGGCCAGATCGACGTCGGCATAGCCGGCGGCGTCGACACCACCTCGGACGCGCCGATCGCCCTCAATGAGGACTTCCGCAAGGCGCTGCTGGCCGCCAATCGCCAGAAGACGACGGGGGCCAAGGTCAAGGCCCTGGCGGGGGCAGGCCTGACCGCGCCGTTCCGCCCCGAGCCGCCGCGCAACGCCGAGCCACGCACAGGCCTCTCCATGGGCGAGAGCTGCGAGCTGATGGCAAAGCGGTGGGGCATCGCCCGCGAGGAGCAGGACGCCCTGGCCGTCCGCAGCCATCGCCGCATGGCCCAAGCCTATGACGACGGCCTGTTCGACGACCTCGTCACGCCGTTCCGGGGGCTGAAGCGCGACAACAATCTGCGACCCGACATCGACCCGGCCAAGCTGGCGACGATGAAGCCCGTGTTCGACCGCGAGCACGGCACGCTGACCGCCGCCAACTCCACGCCCCTGACCGACGGCGCCTCGGTGGTGCTGCTGGCCAGCGAGGACTGGGCCAGGGCGCGCGGCCTGCCGGTGCTGGCCTACCTGCGGGCCGGCGAGACGGCGGCGGTGGACTTCGTGGGCGGCGACGAGGGCCTGCTGATGGCCCCGGCCTACGCCGTGCCGCGCATGCTGGGGAAGCTGGGCCTGACCTTGCAGGACTTCGACTACTACGAGATCCACGAGGCCTTCGCCGCCCAGGTGCTGTGCACGCTGAAGGCCTGGGAGGACGACGACTATGCCCGGGCACGCCTGGGGCTGGAGCACGCGCCCGGGGCCATCGACCGCGAGAAGCTGAACGTGCACGGCAGCTCGCTGGCCGCCGGCCATCCGTTCGCCGCCACCGGCGGTCGGATCCTGGCCCACCTGGCGACCATGCTGGACCGCAAGGGAAGCGGCCGGGGTCTGATCTCGATCTGCGCCGCCGGCGGCCAGGGCGTCGTGGCGGTGCTGGAGAAATGACCGGCGCGCCGATCATCGAGGGCGTCGTGGGGGCGAACGCCGAGCAGCTGTGGGTCGAGCGCTTCTGGACCCGCGCCTATCGCCCTGACGTGCCGGCGACGATCGACGACGAACTGGCCCTGTGGCGGTCGGTCGGCCAGCTGTTCGAGCACGACGCCGCGCGTTTCGCGCAACGCACCGGCTTCGTCAGCATGGGCTCGGGAGTCGACTACGGCCGGGCTCTCAAGGACGCGCGGGCCTTCGCCGCCTGGCTGCAATCGTCGGGCGTGCGCCAGGGCGAGCGGGTGGCGCTGATGATGCCCAACTGCCTGCAATATCCGATCGCCCTGTTCGGCGCGCTGATCGCCGGCGCCGTGGTGGTGAACGTCAACCCGCTCTACACGCCGCGCGAGCTGCGCCACCAGCTGGAGGACAGCGGCGCGGTCGCCATCGTGGTGATGGACATGTTCGCCCATACGCTGGAGCAGGCCATCGAGGGCACGGCGCTGCGCCATGTCGTGGTGACCTCGATGGGCGACATGATGGGGCTGGCCAAGGGGACGGCGATCAACATCCTGATGGGCCATGTCGAGAAGCTGGTCCCGAAGTGGCGGCTGCCCGGCGCCCTGCGCTGGCCGGCGATGATGCGGCGGGCGCGGCGGCTGCGGTTTCAGCCCGTCGAGGTGCGCCCCGAGGACCTGGCCTTCCTGCAGTATACCGGCGGCACGACGGGGGTGGCCAAGGGGGCCATGCTGACCCACCGCAACATCCTGGCCAACGTGCTGCAGGGCCGCGCCTGGATCATGACCCAGATCCCGCCCGACCAGGCGGTGGGCAACGTCACCATGCTGCCGCTCTACCATGTGTTCTCGCTGACGGCGAACCTGCTGATGTTCGTCGGGGTGGGCGGGCGCAACATCCTGATCGCCAATCCGCGCGACGCCAAACGGGTGGAGTGGGTGCTGCGCAAGGAGCGGTTCGCGGGGCTGGCGGGGCTGAACACCCTGTTCGCCAGCCTGCTGAAGAACGACGCCTTCCGCGGGCGCGATTTCTCGGAGCTCAGCCTGACCATCGCCGGCGGCATGGCCACCCAGCGGGCCGTCGCCGAGGAATGGGAGCTGGTCACCGGCTGCCCGGTGATCGAGGGCTACGGCCTGACCGAGTGCTCGCCGATCGTCTGCGTCGGCTACGTCGACCTGGAGCAGCCGCAGACCATGGCCTTCGACGGCACGGTGGGCCTGCCCGTGCCCTCGACGGAGGTGCGCATGCGCCGCGAGGACGGAAGCTGGTGCGGCGTCGATGAGCCGGGCGAGCTGTGCGTGCGCGGGCCGCAGGTGATGAAGGGCTACTGGAACCATCCAGGCGAGACGACGCGGGTGCTGTCGGCCGACGGCTGGCTCTCGACCGGCGACGTCGCCGTGATGCAGGCCGACGGCCGCGTGCGGCTGCTGGACCGGCTGAAGGAGATGATCCTGGTCTCGGGCTTCAACGTCTATCCCAGCGAGATCGAGGACGTGGTCGCCGCCCATCCCCTGGTCGACGAGGTCGCCGCCGTCGGCGTGCCCGATGCGGTGCAGGGCGAGCGGATCAAGGTGGTGGTCGTGCCGCGCTCCGAGGGGCTGACCGAGGAGGCGTTGATCGCCTGGTGCCGCGAGCGGTTGACGGGCTACAAGGTGCCGCGCATCGTCGAGTTCCGCTCCGAGCCGCTGCCGAAGACGGCGGTGGGCAAGGTGCTGCGGCGGGAGTTGCGGTAGGGGCGCGCTGCGCACTCTCGCGACCGAGTAAAAGCGCGTGTCATCCCGGCCGTAGCGCAGCGGAGCGCCGGGACCTCCCACGGCTCCAATTGCATGCGTGGGAGGTCCCGGCTCTGCGGATCGCTGACGCGCTCCTACGGCCGGGATGACAAGATCAGAAGCTTGATCCTCATCCTGAGCTCGTCGAAGGACGAGGATCACGCACGGCGCCGGCCATTCGCGTCACCACCACTCCGAACAGCGCCGCCAGCGGGAAGGCGGCCACGCCGTAGACGGCGGCGGGCAGGCCGACCTCGGGGCGTTGCAGCACCGACTGGGCGATGACGATGGCCAGGGCGGCGTTGTGCAGGCCTACCTCGAAGGCGCTGGCGATCGCCTGGTCGCGGGGCACGCGCAGCAGGCGCGGCACGACGAAGCCGAGGCTCAGGCTGGCCAGGCAGAAGACGACGGTGACGCCGGCCAGGGCCAGGATCTCGTCGCGCAGTTCGGCGAGGTTCGAGGTCACGGCGCCGATGACCAGCACGGCCAGGAACAGGCTGGAGGCGATGCGCACGGGCTTGTCCATGGCCCGGGCGAAGCGCGGCTTCAGGCGGCGCGTCAGCATGCCCAGCGCCACGGGGACCAGCACCACCAGGAACACCTCGACCGTCTTGTCCAGCCGCAGGCCGACCCGCCCGTCGCCGGGCTCGAACCCGGCGATGGCCAGGTTGACGACCAGCGGCAGGGTGACGACGGCCAGCACCGAGTTGATCGCCGTCAGGCTGACGTTCAGCGCCACGTCCCCGCGGAAGAGGTGGCTGTAGAGATTGGCCGCCGTCCCGCCCGGTGAAGCCGCCAACAGCATCAGCCCGACCGCCATGGCCGGCGGCAGGTCGAACAGCAGCGCCAGGGCGAAGGCGACGATCGGCAGGATCAGCACCTGGCAGGCCAGGGCGACCAGGGCCGCGCGCGGCTGGCGGGCGACGCGGGTGAAGTCGGCCGGGGTCAAATCAAGGCCCAGCCCGAACATGATGATCCCCAGCGCCGCCGGCAGGCCGGTGGTGATCAGGGGCGAGGCCAGGCCCTCCAAGGCTCAGACCGCGCCGGCCAGGGCCAGGCCCGCGGCCCGTCCGGAGAAGATGCAGCCGCCCAGGAAGGTGCCTTCCAGGGCGTTGTAGCCGTGCAGGCCGCCGCCGCCGAAGCCCGCCGCCTCGCCGGCCGCGTAAAGTCCCTCCAGCACCTGGCCGTCGGGGGTGAGCACGCGGCTGGAGAGGTCGGTCTGCAGGCCGCCCAGCGACTTGCGGGTCAGGACGTGCAGCTTGACCCCGATCAGCGGCCCGACGGCGGGATCGAGGATCCGGTGCGGCGCGGCCGTGCGGGCCAGGCGGTCGCCCAGCGACCTGCGGCTGTTGTGGATGCCCATCACCTGCAGGTCCTTGGCGAAGGGATTGGCGATCTGGGCGTCGCGGTCCTCGATCTGGCGGCGGACCAGAGCGGCGTCGAGCAGCGGCGTCTCGGTCAGCCCGTTCATCTTGGCCACCAGATCCTCCAGGCGTTCGGCGACCACGAAGTCGGCGCCGTTGCGCTTGAAAGCGTCGACCTCGGGCGGCGCGCCCTTGCCCAGGCGCGACTTCAGGAGCGCCAGCCGCCGGCGGTTGGTGATGTCGCCGTTCTGCTCGGAGCCGGAGAGGGCGAACTCCTTCTCGAGAATCTTCTGGGTGACGATGAACCAGCTGTGGTCGTGCTGAGCCAGGTCCGGCGTCGTGCGCAGGTGGCGCAGGGTGGCGACGGTGTCGTAGCCGGGCAGGGCGGGGAAGGGCAGGCGCCGGCCCAGGGCGTCGAACCACATCGACGAGGGGCCGGGCAGGATGCGGATGGCGTGGCTGGGCCAGATCGGCGCCCAGTTCCGCACGCCTTCTACGTAGTGCCACATGCGGTCGCGGTTCACGAGACGGGCTCCGGCGTCGCCGGCGATGTCGAGCATGCGGCCGTCCACATAGGCCGGCACGCCGGTGATCATGCTGGCGGGCGCGGTTCCCAGGCGTTCGGGCCAGTAGCGGCGGACCAGGTCGTGATTGCCGCCGATGCCGCCGGTGGCCAGCACCACGGCCTGGGCCTTCAGCGTGAAGTCGCCGATCACCTCGCGATTGGACGGCGCGCCGCGCGGGGCGTCATCGGGGGCCAGCACCGCGCCGGAGACGCCCGTGACCCGACCGCCCTCGACGACCAGGTGATCGACCCGATGGCGGTGATGGAAGCTGAGCTTGCCGCTGGACGCCGCCTGCCGGGCGTTGTCGGCGAAAGGTTCGGAGACGCCCGTGCCGGTGCCCCAGGCGACGTGGAAGCGAGGAACGGAATTGCCGTGGCCCCTGGCCTGGCCGGCCCCGCGCTCGGCCCAGCCGACCATCGGCGTCAGGCTGATGCCGTGGCGACGCAGCCAGTGGCGCTTCTCGCCGGCGGCGAACTCGACATAGGCCCGGCCCCAGCGGATCGCCCATTCGTCTTCGGGCAGGGAACCGTCCAGCCGGTCCCAGCCGGCGCTGCCGGTCCAGTCGCGCCAGGCCAGGTCGAGGCTGTCGCGGATGCCCATGCGCCGCTGCTCGGGCGAGTTCACGAGGAACAGGCCGCCGAACGACCAGAAGGCCTGGCCGCCCAGGTTGGCGGGGTTTTCCTGGTCGAGCAGGGCGACCCGCTTGCCGGCCCGGACCAGCTCGTCGGCGGCCACCAGCCCGGCCAGTCCGCCCCCCACGACGATGACGTCGGCATCCATGTTTTCGCCCTCCCGATCGGCGCTGAACCTTGGCTGTTTTTACAGTGATGTAAATATTAATTCGAGGTCAGGAAACGGCCTGATCGTCCGACCAAGGAGGGCCGTGGAGAGCGGCCTTCGGCACGCGACGCCTTGCCCCGAAAGGCGCGCCGCCAGACTGCCGTAGCGTAACTGAACATCGATGTAAGTAATGTATTGACATGCTAGTGAATAGGTAGATCGTACAACCCAACCGTGGGGCGGAGCCGCCATGCCGCGCGGAGATTGATGAGGGGCGGGGGAAACGTTCACCGGGCCAGACGCAGAGCTGGCCGGGGCAGGGGAGGATAGGGCATGGCTGCAAAAGCCTGCGTGCGCGCGCGTCTGGCCGTCACCGCATCCGCCATGGCGCTCGCCGTGGCGGCGGGGCCGGCTTTGGCGCAGGACGCCACGACCCAAGTAGAGGACATCGTCGTCACCGCGCAAAAGCGCGAGGAGTCCATCCAGCAGGTGCCGATCGCCGTAACGGCCCTGTCTTCGGAAGCGCTCAACGAACGCAAGATCGAAGGCGGCTCCGAACTGATGCGCGCCGTGCCGAACGTCTCGTTCTCGAAGGCGAACTTCAGCATGTACAACTTCTCGATCCGCGGGGTCGGGACCAAGGCGATCTCGGCCAGCAGCGATCCCGCCGTGGCCGTCAGCTTCAACTCCACGCCGCTGATCCGCAACCGGCTGTTCGAGCAGGAATACCTGGACGTGGCGCGGGTCGAGGTGCTGCGCGGGCCGCAGGGCACGCTCTACGGCCGCAACGCCACGGGCGGCGTCGTCAACATGATCCCGAACCTGCCGGGCCGGGAATTCGAAGGCTCCATCAAGGGCGAGGTCGGCAATTACGACAGCCGGCGTATGCAGGCCCTGATCAACGTGCCGATCGGCGAGACCTTCGCCCTGCGTCTGGCCGGCTCGGCCACCAAGCGCGACGGCTTCGACTACAACAGCTTCAACGACACCAAGGTGAACGACCGCGACCTGTGGTCCACCCGCCTGTCGGCGGCCTGGGAGCCGACCAGCCGCCTGCGCACCAACGCGATCTGGGAGCACTTCGAGGAAGACGACAACCGCTCGCGGACGGGCAAGCAGCTCTGCACCACCGATCCGGGCCCGACCAAGGTCGGCGCCGTGACGATCACCTCGGCGCTGCTGCGCAACCGCCTGAGCCAGGGCTGCCTGCCGGGCTCGCTGTACGACGACGCGGCCTATGGCGTGCCCAACGGCGGCGCCTTCGCGCACATCTTCCTGGCCTCGGTGTCGCTGGGCCAGAACGCGGCCAACCAGACGGTGTTCGCCGTGCCGCTGGGCACCGATCCCTATGCCGGCCTGACCCAGTCGAAGGACCTGCGCGAGATCGCCACCAGCTACGACCCGGTCTTCCGCGTGAAGAACGACGTCTTCCAGTTCAACGTCGAGTTCGACCTGACCGACAAGCTGAAGCTGATCTCGCAGACGGCCTACGCCAAGGACGACTACTACTCGACCCAGGACTACAACCGCTTCGTCTCGAACCCGATCTTCAGCAGCACCGACGGGCTGCGGGACGTGCTGGGCCAGCCGATCGTGGGCAAGTCGTTCCTGTCGGGCGGCTACTACACCGACCCGCAGCTGGGCACGTCGAACCGGATGGTCTCGGCCGACCTCAGCCGCTCCGACAATCGCCAGTGGACCCAGGAACTGCGTCTGCAGTCGTCCTTCGACGGGCCGTTCAACTTCAGCCTCGGGGCCAACTACATCGACTTCAAGTCGGCCGACGACTACTTCGTGTTCAACAACGTATTCACGTTCCTGGCCGAGTACTACTACAACGTCGACGTCACCCTGCCGAGCAACCAGGGCCGCCAGACCGCGCCCTGCACGCCGACCACGGCCAAGGAATGCGTCTATGTCGACTATTCGTCGCTGGATAACCTGGCGGGCGACGGTCACAACTACTTCCGCAGCAAGAACGCCATCCACACCCGTTCGTGGGGCGTCTTCGGCGAGGCCTATTACGACCTCTCGCCCACCTGGCGGCTGACCGCGGGCCTGCGCTACACCGACGACCGCAAGGTCAGCACGCCCTATCCCAGCCAGCTGCTGCTGGGCGCCGACCGGGGCACGCCGGGCACGTCGTCGGGCGGCTATGTCAGCCGCGGTTATCCGGCGCTGCCGGACATCGACCAGCAATGGGACGCGCTGACCGGCCGGCTGGTGGTCGACTGGAAGCCGGACTTCAGCTTCACCGACGACACCCTGATCTACGCGTCCTATTCGCGCGGCTACAAGGGCGGCGGCGCCAACCCGCCGCGGGTCGACATCAACCCGACGGTGATCCAGTACCAGCCGCTGGCCGAGACCTTCGATCCCGAATACGTCAACGCCTTCGAGATCGGGACCAAGAACACCCTGGCCCACGGCATGGTCCGCTTCAACGCGACCGCCTTCTACTACGACTACAAGGACTACCAGGTCTCGCAGATCGTCGACCGCATCTCGCTGAACGAGAACTTCGACGCCCGCACCTGGGGCGTGGAACTGGAGACGGTGTTCCGGCCCACCCGCGACTTCCGGCTGGACGCCAACCTCGGCTACCTGAACACGCGGATCGCCGACGGCGAGGGCTCCATCGACGTCATGAACCGCACCCAGGGCAACGCCGACTGGATGGTGCTGCGGCCTTGGCTGCAGGTGCCGTCCAACTGTGTGGCGCCGACCAAGTACGTCGAGACCGTCCTGTCCCGGCCGTTCCCGGTGGAGCTGACGACCCTGGCCCTGCAGGCCCTGTGCGGCGGCTCGCTGCGGACGGGGACGTTCAACCCGAACTTCACCTCGACCCTGCCGTTCTGGCGGCTCTACGGCTTCACCTACGACCCGCTGACCGAGGCCCCCAACGGCGGCCGCGGCTTCGAGGCCGATCTCAGCGGCAACGAACTGCCCAACGCCCCGAACTGGACCGCCAACATCGGCGCCCAGTACACCTTCCACAAGGACGACTGGGCCCTGACGCTGCGCGGTGACTACTACTACCAGGGCAGCAGCTACGCCCGCGTCTACAACACCGAATACGACCGGCTGAAGTCGTGGGACAACGTCAACGTCTCGGTGACGCTGGAGAAGCCCTCCGACGGGCTCGTCTTCCAGGCCTACGTCAAGAACCTGTTCGACAAGACCCCCATCACCGACAGCTTCACCAACAGCGACGACACCGGCCTGACGGCCAATGTCTTCACCCTCGATCCAAGGCTTATCGCGGTCAGCGTGTCCAAGCGCTTCTAGGCCCTCTCGGTGACTCGCCGCCCCGGCGTTCGGGGCGGCGATTTTTTCGCCCGACGCTCTTGAGAGGGAGCGCCGGGCGCTGGCGCGACTCTCGATTTAAGTCATTGAAAATACTGTATTATTTTGTTTGACTCCCTCTGCATTTCGCAGTTGCATCACCCCGCCGCCCCAATGCGCGGTTGCAATAAAAAACATCGGAGGAAGACGTCATGTTGAAGACCGCTTCTGTTCTTGCCGCCGCCGCCCTCGGCTTCGCCGGCCTGGCCGGCGCCAGCTCCGCCTCGGCCGCGACCATCGCCCCGGCCGGCGGCAGCTTCACGCTCACCGGCACCCTGACCCTGAGCCAGACGACCACCGTCAACTGCGCCGTCACCCTGACCGGCACGGTCGACTCGTCGGGCAGCTTCGCCACCATCACCGGCGGTTCGTTCGCGCCGGGCAGCTGGCAGTGCGGCTGGCTGGTGGTTCCGTCGGGCTTCCCCTGGACCGTGACCCCGAACTCGACCACCCAGATCACCGTGTCGGGTATCGCGGCCAGCTCGATCGCGGGCAGCTGCTCGGGCACCGTCAGCCTGGACTGGAACAACGCCACGCCGGGCAGCGCGACCTTCAAGGCCGCCCCCAACAACCAGATCGGCGGCAGCCCCAGCGTCTGCACGCTGGTCGGCACGCTGACGGCCAGCAGCTCGACCCCGCTGTCGATCTCCTAAGCCCAGGCTCCGGAGATCGGTTGGATTTCGATCCACCCCTCGACTCGCCGGGAGCCTTCGGGTTCCCGGCGTTTCTTGCTTTCAGGGAGCGGCGGTTCCGCTCCTGCGACAGGTCATTCGGGAGAAGACGTCATGTCGAAGAGCGTTTCCCTGGCGGTCGCCGCCAGCCTCGCGGTCGCCGGCCTCGCATCCTCCGTCTCGGCCGCGACGATCCTGCCCAACAGTCCCACCACCACCGTTCCGATCAGCTTTTCGGGAACCCTGACCCTCAGCGGCGCAACCACGCTGAACTGCGCGGTGAGCCTGACCGGGGTCGTCAATCCGGGCGGGGCGAGCGCGAGCATCACCGGGGCGTCGTTCGCGCCGGGCGACTGGCAGTGCGGCTGGCTGGCCCTGCCGCAGGGCCTTGCCTGGACCCTCACGCCGATCTCCTCGACCGTCGTCACCCTGAGCTCGTTCGGGTTCATGGACGGGGTTCACGACTGCCTCGGCACGGTGGTCGCCCAATGGTCCAACCCCGGCCGGCTGGTCTTCTCCTCGACCTACGTTCCCGCCAACGCCGGCTCGCCCGGCCCCTGCTACGTCACCGGGACACTCAGCAGCATCCCGACGCTGTCGATCTACTGAGCTCTTCATTTCCCGCCCATTTGCCTGGAGATCGATCATGTCCAGACGTTTCATCACTGCAGCGGCCGGGATCCTGGTCATGGCCGCCGCCGCGGGCGCCGCCCAAGCCGCCACGTTCTTTCCGAACGATCCGGTCAACTCCACGCCGTTCACGATGACCGGAACGCTGACCCTTCATCAGTTGACGACCATCAACTGCCAGGTAACACTGTACGGTGCCGTGAAGCCGGGCGGGGCGTCGGCCGAGATCTCCGGCGGCTCGTTCAGCGCCGGCGACTGGCAATGCGGATGGCTCGTCTCTCCCACCGGCTTCGCCTGGACCGTGACCCCGGACAGCGTCCTGCCCGCAAAGATCACCATCACCAACGCATCGGCCGTGACCATCGCCGGGTTCTGTTCGGGAGTCCTGCCCTCCGTGAACTGGAACAACAGCATTCCGACGGGGGTGGTCTTCTCCAGCGCCTCGTTGCCAGGCTCGCCCGGGGCCTGCACCATCACCGGCACGCTGAACAGCGCCCCGTACGTCTACATCATCTGACGGCCAAGCCGGCGCTTGACGCCGCG
>Ga0102591_1002716_pt1 | contig 18134 bp, 17 predicted proteins | sample AraplaCol_mCL_r2_2_FD_76860 | JGI IMG/M metagenome (GOLD analysis project Ga0102591, IMG submission 76860) | Arabidopsis root microbial communities from North Carolina, USA - plate scrape MF_Col_mCL_r2 (SPADES assembly) (version 2) | ecosystem: Host-associated > Plants > Roots > Endosphere... | reverse complement strand
AGGTTGGGGGACTGACGCCACCGCAAGCGCTCCGCAAAGCACGCTGTAAACGAAAGGCCCGGCGCAAGCCGGGCCTTTCTCTTTGCGTACTCGGATCTCGTAGCCCGAGTAAGCGAAGCGCACCCGGGTTGAGCGTGACAGTTCCCGGGTGCGCTTCGCTTACCCGGGCTACGACGGCGGCACGTTCCGCAGGATGGGTTTCATCGCCGGTCGTTCGCACGACCACGCGGCAGTGCCGCGCAAGCGGTCGTGCTCACCCCGATATCGCCAACCGCTCCTGGTGATAACGCCGCACCGCCATGAACCACAGCAGCGCCGCGACGGCGAAACCCGTGCCCAGGTAGATCCCCCAGGTACGCATGTCGATCGCCTCGCCGCGGATCACCTTCAGCAGCATCTGGTTCTGCGCGAGGAACGGCACCATGAACTGCCACGCCTGCGTCTTCACCGGGTTCACGATCAACGCGATCGTCGGGATCATCGGCAGCAGCATCAGCCACGTCATATGGCTCTGCGCTTCCTTCAGGCTCTTCGCGGCGGCGGCCAGGCACGTCAGCAACGTCGTGCCGATGAACACCATCGGCAGCAGGATCAGCAGGATGCGGCCGATCGACGCGAAACTCACGTCGAGCATGCGGCCCACGCCCGTACTCATCTGCGCGCTGATCTTGAACGCGACCAGCGTCAGCAGCAGCGACAGCAGGCCCATCGCGCACGCCGCGGCGATCTTGCCGCTGACGATCGCGCCGCGCGATGCGGGCGTCGCGAGCAGCGGCTCGAGCGACTGACGTTCGCGCTCGCCCGCGGTCGCATCCATGATCAGGTACGCGCCGCCGATGAAGGACATCAGGATCAGCAGGTACGGCATGATCGCGGCGAGCATCAACCCGCGCTTGGCTTCCTCGGTCGCCAGATCGCGACTGCCCACGCTCACCGCGCGCACGACCGCCGGATCGATGCCGCGCGCGAGCAACCGCAGCGAACCGACCTGCCCGCTGTAGCCTTCCAACGCGGCACGCACGCGCGCGCTCGGGATCTCGCTGTCGCGACGCGTCGTGTCGGCGACGATCTCCACCAGCGCCGGCTTCCCCGCACGCCAGTCGTTCGCGTACGTGGGCGCGATGCGCAACGCGACATCGAACTCCTGCCGCACGATCGCCGCATCCACGTCCTCGGGCGCCTTCACCGCGCGAATGCCCTGCGTGCCCAGGAACGCGACCAGATTCGGCGCGCGCTCGATTCCCACCGTCGGCACTTCCAGCGTGCGATCCAGCTGCGTGCGCGCGCGCGATTCGGCGAGCGAACCCATGCCGATCATCAGCACCGGATACAGCAGCGGACCCAGCAATAGCGCCAGTGCGAGCGTGCGACGGTCGCGCGAGATGTCGCGCAACTCCTTGCGCATCACCGAGAACATCGTGGCGAGCATGCCGGGACGGTTCGTCCTCATCGAATCCGCGCTCATGCGTGCAGGCCCTCTTCCGAACCGATCGCCTTCACGAACGCGTCTTCCAGGTTCGCTTCCCCCGTCTGCTCGCGCAGTTCATCCGCCGTGCCGGCCGCGACAACCTGGCCCTTCGCGATGATGACGATGCGATCGCACAGCGCGGCGACCTCCTGCATGATGTGGCTGGAAAAGATCACGCAGCGTCCCTCCGCGCGCAGGTGTTGCAGGAAGCCGCGCATCGCGCGCGTGGTCATCACGTCCAGGCCGTTGGTCGGCTCGTCGAGGATCACGTTGCGCGGATCGTGCACGAGTGCGCGCGCGATCGCCGTCTTGGTGCGTTGTCCCTGCGAGAAACCTTCGGTGCGACGATCGAGGATGTCGTGCATCTGCAGCGCATCGGCCAACACCTGAGTGCGCTGTTCGATGTCCTGCTTCGACATGCCGTGCAGTTCGCCGAAGTAGGCGATGTTCTCGCGCGCGGTGAGTCGCTTGTATACGCCGCGCGCATCGGGCAACACGCCGAGCGCGCCGCGCACCGCGGCCGGATCGCGCGCCGCATCGATGCCGTCGACCAGTACCTGTCCGGCGTCCGGCTTCATCAGCGTGTAGAGCATGCGCAGCGTCGTCGTCTTGCCGGCGCCGTTGGGGCCGAGCAGACCGGTGATCTCGCCGTCGCGCGCGGTGAAGCGCACGCCTTCCACGGCGCGCACCACGCCGGTCGGCGTCTTGAAACTCTTGTGCAGATCCTGGGCGACGATCATTCGGTCACGGCTCCCATCCGTTGTATCCGGTGAACGGCGGCACGTAGCCGATCGAGTCCAGGCACTTGCCATCGAGCGACTTCGCGTCGAGCGACTCGATGAACTGCCCGACGAGCTTCGGCATGCAGCCGGTCGCGCCGACGTTGTGGCCTTGCCCGCGCAGCACGAAATGGCGGCCGTTCGGAAGCGTCTTCAGCACGCGCTCGCCGTACGTCGGCGGCGTCACCGGGTCCATCTCGCCCGACATCAGCAATGCCGGCACGTTCGAACGCAGCGGCTTGTCGAAATCCGCCGGCCGCGCGCCATGCGGCCACGCCTTGCATGCGGCGAAGAACGCAGGGCCCGTTTCGGCGCCGAGCACCGTGTCGGCGTCGGCGGGATCGGGCGTGTAGCGATCGGCGTCTTCGGCGCAGATCACCGACCACTGCATCGAACGCGACATCTGTCCGTCCATGTTGCGCGTGACCAGCTGCGCGAGCGCCATCAGCGGTGCGTACTCGCCGCGATCGGCCTCGTCGATCACCACCGGCATCAGCGACATCATCTGCGGCATGTACGAGAACATGTGCGTGAGTCCGACGACGGTGTCGGCGGTGAGCGTGTCGCGGCGACGCTGCGCGGTGGCGGGATCGCGGAAATCGACCTGCACCGGCGCGGCTTCCAGGCGTTCCTTCAAGCCGCGCAGCTGCGTGCGCAGGTCGCGCGGATAGCGCTCGCGACACGTCGGCAGTGACTGGCAATGTGCCGACTGATGTTCGAGCGCGCGTTCGAACGTGCGTGCGAACTCGCCGCCGACGACCAGGTCGTTCGGCGCGACGCCATCGAGCACCAGCGAACGCGTGTGCGTCGGGTACTTCGCCGCGTACTGCTGCGCCACGCGCGTGCCGTACGACACGCCGACCAGGTTGATCTGCGGCACGCCGAGCGCAGCACGCACCGCGTCGAGGTCGCCGATCGCCTGCGTCGTCGTATAGAAGCGAGGATCGGCCTTGCCTTCCAGTGCCTTCGCGCAACGTGCCGCGTAGGTGGCGATGGCATCGGCATCGACTTCCTCTTCCGTCGAAAGCTTCAGCTCCGCGCCGTTCGAATCGCGGCAGACCAGCGGGCTGAGTTTGCCGGTGCCGCGCTGGTCGATCAGCACGATGTCGCGGTGCTTGCGCACATCGCGCAGGGCGACATCGACTTCGGTCGCGTACTCGGTGGCCGCCTGGCCGGGACCGCCGGCGAGGAAGAACACCGGATCCGGCGCCGTGGTGCCCTTGTCGCTGGCGGGGAGCCACGCGATGTTCAGCGGGATCTGCCGGCCATGCGGCTGCTGCGGGTTTTCCGGCACGTCCAGCGTCGCGCACTGTGCGTTGATGCTGGAGGACGCGAGCGCACCGGAGAGCGTGCAGGGTTCGAACGCGATGGTGCCGAACATGCGGCGCCCGGCGTCGGTGTCCTGCCGTGGTCCCGCGGCTTCGTTGCCCGAGGTGCAGGCGGTGAGACAACACAGCGCCGCGAGTGCGGCGATCCATGCAGGGCTGGTACGCATCGGGTCCCTCGTGCGACGTGGAGACCGCCAGCATGCCAGAGGCGTCGGGCACTTGGATTGCACCCGGTGAGTCGCTTGGGGATCGGAACGCGCGTCCGAACAGACCGTCATCCCGGCGAAGGGGCGGGATCCAGGCCGATAGCGCGTGGCCAGAAACCAACGTCATTCCAGCGAAAGCTGGAACCCATGTTGATTCTCGGGTGGTGCGTGACAGTTCCCGGGTGCGCTTCGCTAACCCGGGCTACGACAGACCCGTCCCGTCGTGCGATGCAGCGCCCTACTTGCTGCTGACGTACTTCTCGCGCCGGACCTGCGGCACCGGCAATCCATAACCCTTCAGCGCTTCGAAGCACGCATCGACCATGTTCGGATTACCGCACAGGTAGGCGATGTCGCCGGTCGCGTCCGGCGCGAACTCGGCGAGGAACTGCTGCACGTAGCCGTGGCGCACGTCGGCGTGCGCATGCGGCGAATCCGCGGCCGGCAGCTCGCGCGAGAAGCACGGCACGAAGCGGAAGTGATCCGGATACTTGTTGGCGAAGGCGCGGAACTCCTCGCCGTACAGCAGCTCTTCGGTGTTGCGCGCGCCGAACAGCAGCACCACCTGCACGCCGCGTTCGCGGATCAGCGCGTCCAGCTGCGGCAGCATCGCGCGGTACGGCGTGACGCCGGTGCCGGTGGCAATGAGCAGATAACGCGAGTTCGCATCGGCCGGCATCAGGCAGAAACGGCCGAACGGGCCGCTCGCATCCACGTGGCCGTCGGCCTCGAGGCCTTCGAACAGCGCCGTCGCCGCACCGCCCGGCACGTAGCTCACCGCGATCTCCACCGCCTCGCCCGGACCCAGCGCGCGGTCGTGGATGGTCGCCAGCGAGTAGCTGCGTTTGGTCGCGGTGCCGTCGGCGTACTGGAAATGCACCTGGATGAACTGGCCGGGGATGAAATCCAGCGGCTGGCCGTCGTCGCGCACGAACGTGTAGTGGCCCACGGATGGGGCCAGCATGCGGCGGGAAACGAGTTTGAGCGGGAAGTGCTGGATGGCCACGTCGATACCAGGCGTGAAACAAGGATCGTGATGCAACAGTGTGTGGCCGGAGCGCCCACACGCGGGCGCCTATACTACCGTCTATCGCCGCGAGGCCGCGGCGCAGGCCTTCACCGATGACCCCTGCAAACGCATCCACGTCCGCTTCACCGGGCGCTCCCGCCCTCTCCGTCCGCGACCTTCGCAAGACCTACGACGCCGGCCCCGGCAAGCAGGGCGTCCAGGCGCTCAAGGGCGTGTCGCTCGACGTCGCGCCCGGGGATTTCTTTGCCCTGCTCGGCCCCAACGGCGCCGGCAAGAGCACGCTGATCGGCATCGTCAGTTCGCTGGTGAACCTCAGCGAAGGCCAGGTGTCGATCTTCGGCGTCGACCTCGCGCGCAACCGCGACGCGGCGATGCGCCTGATCGGCCTGGTGCCGCAGGAACTGAACTTCAACATGTTCGAGAAGCCGGTCGACATCCTCGTCAACTTCGCCGGCTTCTACGGCGTGCCGCGCGAGGAAGCCCTGCGCCGCGCCGAGATCGAGCTCAAGCGCGCGCACCTCTGGGAGAAGGCGACGGTGATGAGCCGCACGCTTTCCGGCGGCATGAAGCGGCGGCTGATGATCGCGCGCGCCATGATGACGCAGCCGAAACTGCTGATCCTGGACGAACCCACCGCCGGCGTGGACATCGAAATCCGCCGCGGCATGTGGAAGACGCTGAAGGAAATCAACGCCGCCGGCACGACGATCATCCTCACCACGCATTACCTGGAGGAAGCGGAAAGCCTGTGCCGCAACCTCGCGATCATCGACCGCGGCCGCATCGTCGAGCAGGGCCCGATGAAGGCGCTGCTGGCGAAACTCGACGTGGAAGGCTTCCTGCTCGACATCGACGGCACGCTGCCCGCGCAGTTGCCGCTGATCGAAGGCACCACGCTGACCGCGACCGACGACCACACGCTCGACATCGAGATGCCGCGCGCGATGGACCTCAACCGCGTGTTCGCCGTGCTCGGCGACGCCGGCATCCGCGTGCGTTCCATGCGCACCAAATCCAACCGTCTCGAGGAACTGTTCGTGCGTCTAACGGGTGAAAACGCACAGGACGGCATCACGCAGGCGCCGCCGGAGCAGGTGGCATGAACGACATGACGAAGACCTACCTGGATATGTCCCCGACGCAGCGCAACTTCGTCGCGCTGGGCACCATCGTGCGCCGCGAGGTGAACCGCATCCTGCGCATCTGGGGCCAGACGCTGGTGCCGCCGGCGATCACGATGACGCTGTACTTCCTGATCTTCGGCGGCCTCATCGGCTCGCGCGTGGGTTCGATGGACGGCATCAAGTACATGGATTTCATCGTTCCCGGCCTGGTGATGATGAGCGTGATCCAGAACAGCTACGGCAACATCTCGTCCTCGTTCTTCGGCGCGAAGTTCGGTCGCCACGTCGAGGAGCTGCTGGTCAGCCCGATGCCGGCCTGGGTGATCCTCACCGGCTACGTCGCCGGCGCCGTGCTGCGCGGCCTGATGGTGGGCGCGATCGTGCTTGTCATCGCGATGTTCTTCACCAAGGTGCGCATGCCGCATCCCTTCATCACGCTCACCACCGTGATCCTGGGCGCGACGATCTTCTCGCTCGCCGGCTTCGTCAACGCGGTGTACGCGAAGAAGTTCGACGACATCGCGATCGTGCCGACCTTCATCCTCACGCCGCTGACGTACCTGGGCGGCGTGTTCTATTCGGTGAAGCTGCTGCCGCCGTGGGCCGAGGCGATGACGCATGCCAATCCGATCTTCTACATGGTCAACGCGTTCCGCTACGGCCTGCTGGGCGTGTCCGACGTGCCGGTGTGGGTGGCCTACGCGCTGATGCTGGCCTTCGTCGCCGCACTGGCGAGCCTGGGCCTGTGGCTGCTCAAGCGCGGCGTCGGCCTGCGCAGCTGATGCGCATCCTCGTGCTTGGCGCCGGCGGCACCGGCGGATACTTCGGCGGACGACTGGCGCAATCCGGCGCGGACGTCACCTTCCTCGTGCGGCCCGCGCGCGCGGCGCAGCTGGATGCGAAGGGATTGCAGATCCGCAGCCCGCTCGGCGATGCGGACCTGCGCGTGGCGCACGTCGTCGCCGACGCGCTGCCCGCACTGGCGAAGGCGCAGCCGTTCGACATGGTGCTGCTGAGCTGCAAGGCCTACGACCTCGACAGTTCGATCGACGCCATCGCGCCGGCTGTCGGCGAAAACACCTGGGTGCTGCCGATCCTCAACGGCCTGCGTCATTACGCGCCGCTGGACGAGCGCTTCGGTGCGGAACGCGTGGTCGGCGGCCTGTGCTTCATCAGCGCGATGAAGGGCGCCGATGGCGAGGTCCGCCATCTCGGGCAGCCGGCGTCGATCACCTTCGGCGAACGGCAAGTCGAATCCGACAGCGCCCGCACGGCGGCCTTCGCGGCGTTGTGCGCGCAGGCGAACATCGACCACGTCCGCTCGATGCGCATCGCACGCGACCAGTGGACCAAGTTCACCTTCCTCGCGACGCTCGCCGCCGCGACCTGTTCGATGCGCGCGCCGGTGGGCCGCATCGTCGCGGCGCAGGGCGGCGACACGTTCGTGCGTGCGCTGTATGCCGAATGCCTCGCCGTCGCGCGGGCCGAAGGCGAGCCGATCGAGGAAGCCGCGCAGACGACCGCGCTGGCCACCCTTACCGCGCCGGGTTCGCCGCTGAAGGCGTCGATGTTGCGCGACCTGGAGGCGGGTCAGGCGGTGGAGGCGATGCAGATCGTCGGCGACATGTACCTGCGCGCGCGTGCGACCGGGATGGACGCGCCGATGCTGGGAGCGGCGTGGGTGCATTTGCAGGCTTACGAGACTGGGCGCACCGCCTGACGCCTTGTAGCCCGGGTGCGCTTCGCTTGCCCGGGCTACAGGAGCTACGGGGCGGGCCTATCGAACCGGTACCCATACCCCGGCAGCGCATGCAGGTAGCGCGGCTGCTTCGCGTCGTCGCCCAGGGCCTGCCGGAGCACGGCGACGATCTGGCCCAGCGCGCCGGGCGGCAGGTCGTGATGGCCCCAGACCTCGTCCAGGATCTCCTCCGGCGAGAACACCTGGCCCGGCGACCGCGCCAGCAGGCACAGCACCGCGAAGGAACGGGCGTCCAGCAGCTGCAATTCGCCGGCCCGCAGCAGGCGCCGGCCCCTCAGGTCGAGCGTGATGTCGTCGAATTCGAGCAGGGGCGGGTCGGGGCAGGTCATCGGGACGGCGGCGGAACACACTTCCACCGATACGGTACGCGCGATCGAAGCCGGCCCCCTAATCCCGCCTACGAGCGGTCTCAACGTTCCGGCAGACGGAAGAATGCCCGCGCCGTCGCCGTGGTGATCGCCGCCGTGGTCGCCACGTCCTCGCCGCGATCGCGGGCCAGTTCCTCGACGATATGCGCCAGGAACATCGGCTCGTTGCGCCGATGCGCCGGCGCCGGCCTGATCGTGCGCGGCAGCAGGTACGGCGCGTCGGTCTCGATCATCAGCCGGTTCGCCGGGATGTGCCGCACCAGCTCGCGCAGGTGCTGCCCGCGACGCTCGTCGCAGAGCCAGCCGGTGATGCCGATGTGCCAGTCCTGGTCGAGGTAATCGAACATCTCCTCGCGCGTCCCGGTGAAACAGTGCACCACGGCCGGACCGAGGCGGCCTTCGAAGTTGCGCATCATCGACATGAAATCCGCATGCGCGTCGCGCTGGTGCAGGAACAGCGGCTTGCCCGTTTCCACCGCGATCTGCAGCTGCATCTCGAACGCGCGACGCTGCGCCGGGCGCGGCGAGAAGTCGCGGAAATAGTCCAGCCCGCATTCGCCCACGGCGACGACTTCGCCATGGGTGTGCAGCTCGCGCATCTCCGCATCGCATTCGGCGGTGTACTCGCTCGCGTGGTGCGGATGCACGCCGGCGGTGGCGAACAGCTCGCCGGGATGCCGTTTCGCCAGCGCCAGCGCCATCGGCGAGTGCTCGCGGCTGGCGCCGGTGATGACCATCTGCGCCACGCCCGCCTCGCGCGCGCGGGCGAGCACGGCGTCGCGGTCGTGGTCGAAGGAGTCGTGGGTGAGGTTGGCGCCGATGTCGATCAACTGCACGGGAATGGGGAATGGGGAATAGGGAGTGGGAAAAGCATAATGCCCGCGACGTCGCGGCCGACGATTCCCGGCTCCCCATTCCCGATTCCCATGTCTTTCCCCATCGACCCCCTGCTGCCGCAGATCCGCGCCAGCCTCGCCGAACACCCCCGCCTCGTCCTGGAAGCGCCGCCCGGTGCCGGCAAGACCACGCAGGTGCCGCCGGCGCTGCTCGACGAGCCGTGGCTGGCGGGCCGGAAGATCGTGATGCTCGAACCGCGCCGCGTGGCCGCGCGCGCCGCGGCGAATTTCATGGCGCGCCAGCGCGGCGAGGACGTCGGCGGTACGGTCGGCTACCGCATCCGGTTCGAGAACCGCGTATCGGCGGCCACGCGGATCGAAGTCGTCACCGAGGGCATCCTCACGCGCATGCTGCAGGACGATCCGATGCTGGAAAGCGTCGGCGCGCTGCTGTTCGACGAATTCCACGAACGCCACCTGTCGGCCGACCTCGGCCTCGCGCTGGCGCTCGACGTGCAGGCCGGGTTGCGCGAGGACCTGCGCATCGTGGTGATGTCGGCGACGCTCGACGGCGAACGGCTGGCGAGCTTCCTCGACGCGCCGCGCCTGAGCAGCGCCGGGCGCAGCCATCCCGTATCGGTCGCGCATTTCGCGTCGCGTCGCGATGAAGCGTCCGAGCACCAGACGCGTCGCGCGATCGAACATGCGCTGGCGCAGCATCCGGGCGACGTGCTGGTGTTCCTGCCGGGGCAGCGTGAGATCGCGCGCGTCGAGACGCTGCTGCAGTCGCAGGCTGCTGCCGACATCCTCACTCTCCACGGCGAACTCCCCGTCGAAGCGCAAACGCGCGTGCTGCAGCCCGATCCCGACGGCCGCCGCCGCGTCGTGCTCGCCACCAACGTCGCCGAATCCAGCATCACGCTGCCCGGCGTGCGCGTGGTCATCGACTCGGGCCTCGCGCGCGAACCGCGTTATGACCCCAACAGCGGCTTCGCGCGTCTGGATGTGGTGAACATCGCGCAGGCCTCGGCCGACCAGCGCGCCGGCCGCGCGGGCCGCGTCGCCGACGGCTGGGCGTATCGCCTGTGGCCGGAATCGCAGCGCCTGGAACCGCAGCGCCGGCCGGAAATGGCGCAGGTCGAGCTCGCCGGCCTCGCGCTCGAACTGGCCGCCTGGGGCGATGCCGACCTGCGTTTCGTCGATGCGCCGCCCTCCGGCGCGCTCGCCGCCGCGCGCGAACTGCTGCAGCGCCTGGGCGCACTCGAAGGCGGATCGATCACGCCGCTGGGCCGGCGCATGCTCGCGCTCGGTACGCATCCGCGACTGGCGGCGATGCTCCTCGCACCGCGCGATCGCGCCGAGCAGGCGCTGGCATGCGACCTCGCCGCGCTGATCGAAGCGCGCGATCCGCTGCGCTCGCGCAGCGATTCCGTTGCCGAACGCTGGCAGGCGCTCGCCGCGTTCCGCGCCGGACGCGTCGCGCCGGACGCCTCGCGCTCGTCGCTGGCGGCGCTCGACCAGGCCGCGAAGCAGTGGCGCCGTCGCCTGCGACTGGACGCCACGCCGCTATCGGACGCGCCCTCGCACCAGCTCGGCGACGTGCTGCTGCACGCGTTCCCGGATCGCATCGGCCGCCAGCATTCCAGCGATCCGTATCGCTACCTGCTCGCCAACGGCCGCAGCGTGAAGCTGTTCGACGATTCCACGCTCTACGGCGAGCGATGGATCGTCGTGAGCGAGCTGCGCGACGAAGCCCGCGATGCGCGCGTGCTGCGCGCCGCGCCGCTGGACGAAGCACGCCTGCGCGAGGACTTCCCGCAGCGCTTCGTCACCGCCGATCGCGTGGTGTGGGACGCCAACACGCGCGGCATCGCGGCCGTGCGCGAAACGCGCTTCGACCGCATCGTGATCGAAAGCAAACCGCTGGCGAAGCCCGATCCGGCGCGCTATGCCGACGCGCTGGTCGACGCCGTGCGCCAGCTCGGCCTGCGCGCGCTGCCGTGGACGCCATCGCAACAGCAGTGGCGCGCGCGCGTGCGTTGCCTGCGTGCGTGGATGCCGGATCTCGACGGCCTGCCGGATCTCTCGGACGCAGCGCTGCTCGATTCGCTGGACGAATGGCTCAAGCCCGCGCTCACCGGCAAGACGCGCCTCGACGCGCTGGACGAGCAGGCGTTCGGCGAAGCGCTGAAATCCACCACGCCATGGGCGATGCGGCAGAAGATCGACGCGCTCGCGCCGACGCGCATCCAGGTGCCGTCCGGGATGGAACGCGGAATCGAATACGGCTTCGACGAAGAAGCCGATGCGCCCATCGCACCGGTGCTGGCGGTGAAGTTGCAGGAACTGTTCGGCCTGGCGGATACGCCGCGCATCGCCGACGGCCGCGTGCCGCTGACGCTGCACCTGCTCTCGCCGGGCGGGAAGCCGCTGCAGATCACGCAGGACCTGAAAGGCTTCTGGGACCGCACGTACCCGGAAGTGAAGAAGGAAATGAAAGGCCGCTACCCGAAGCATCCGTGGCCGGACGATCCGTGGAGCGCGACGGCGACGCATCGGGCCAAGCCGCGCGGGACGTGAGGGTCGAACCGCACAAGCCACGGGCCCTCGCTACACTCCCCTTATGACCGCGGCCGCCATCGAAACCCCAGCCTTCCTGCCCTTCAAGCTCGACCTGATCGGCCGGCGCGTGCTGTGGCTGCGACTGGACGAGGCGCAGCGGCGCGAGGCGGCATTCCTCGACGATCGCGCGGTTCCGCCGAATGCCGAAGGCGGCTGGGCCCCGCTCGAAACACTGCTCTCGCGCAACATCGACGACACCCCGCCCGCACACGCGATCTTCCACATCGGCCACTGCGGCTCCACGCTGCTGAGCCGGTTGATCGATACCTGGCCCGACGTCCAGGGCCTGCGCGAACCGCTGCCGTTGCGCACGCTTGCCGAAGCGTGGCCGACGCTCGACGAAGCGACCTCGCGCCTCTCGCCGGACCAGGCCGAAGACGCGCTGCGCGCGCTGTGGGCGCGCTGGTCGCAGGCGCTGTCGCCGCATTCGCGCAGCGTGGTGAAAGCAACCAGCAGCTGCAACGGTCTGATCTCGCCGCTGCTGTCGCAACAGCCGCGCATGCGCGCGGTGCTGATGGACATGCCGCTGCGGCCTTACCTTGCGACCTTGCTGAAGTCGCCGAACTCCGTCTTCGACGCGGCAAGCGCGGCGGGCGAACGCCTGCGCTACCTGCAGCGCCACGGCGTCGCCACGCACCTGTCGCTGCACCAGATCCCGCTGCATCGCCAATGCGCGCTGGGCTGGTTCGCCGAGCAGATGCGCTTCGACTCGCTCGCGAAAGGGCGATACGAAGACCGCGTGCTCCGGCTCGATTTCGAATCGCTGCTGGAAGAACCCGCGCGCGAATTGCATCGCGTCGCCGCGCATCTCGGACTGGATACGACGCGCGTGGACGACGCCGTCGCCTCGCCCGAATGGGGTCGCTATTCGAAGGCGCAGTCGCATGGCTACGGACGCGACGACCGCAGGCACGATCTTGGCCTGTCGATGAAGACGTTCGGCGAGGAGATCTCCGACGCGGAAGGCTGGATCGCGGCGATCGCGGCGAGCTGAATCGCGATCCCAGGCCGCCCCGGGTGCAGCCTTCGGCCTTATCCGGGGTACGAACGCCCGGCACGGATGGCGAAACACGCTTCGAGTAAGCTCCGCCCATGTCGGATTTCTCCGTCCACACGCTGCTCGACACTGGCACCGTCAAGGTGCGCGACGTGTTCTGCGCCGGAACCTGCCGGCATCGCAGCGCGGAGGAATGCGCGGCCAGCACGCACCTGGTGTTCCCGTATCGCGGCCTGTACGCGCGCCACGTCGGCCAGGACCAGTCCGTCGCCGACGCCAACCACGTGCTGTTCTTCAACGCGGGGCAGGGCTATCAGGTCAGCCATCCGATCGAAGGCGGCGATGCGAGCCTGGTGCTGGTGATCTCGCCCGGCCTGCTGCGCGAGTTGTCACCGCGCGACCTGCTCGAACGCCATGACGATCCCACCTACCGCCTGCAATCGCTGCGCATCGATCCGCGCGCGCAGGCGCTGGTGGCGATGCTGCGCCACAGCCTGCGGCACGGCGGCATCGAACCGCTGGAAGCCGAAGTGCTCGCGGTGACGCTGATCTCGCGCAGCCTCGGCCCGCGCACGGCGCACGAAACCACGGCGACGAACGCGCGGCGGCGTCTGGTCGATCGCGTGAAGGTGCTGCTCGCCAGCGACCTCGGCCGTCAGTGGAAACTCGCCGAGATCGCGGAGCACATCGGCGGCTCGCCGGTGTACCTGACCCAGGCGTTCGCGCAGGTCGAAGGCATTCCGCTGCATCGCTATCACCTGCGGCTGCGGCTGGCGCGCGCGCTGGACCTGCTCGGCCAGAGCGAGGACATGTCGGCGCTGGCGCAGGACCTGGGCTTCTCCAGCCACAGCCATTTCAGCGCCGCCTTCAAACAGGCCTACGGGCGCACGCCGACCGCGTTCCGCGCGGCGAGCCTGATCAAGAGCGCCTGACACGCCAACGGCGCGACGCCCCACACGCGATCGCTAAAGATTCCGACAGCGCCGCCCCGGCGCAAATGGTCCGATGGACGTGCCCGGAACGACCGGGCCCACACCGGAGCGTGTCATGAGCGAGAACACCTGTGCCGTCTGCGATTACCCGCTGGACGAGAACCGCGTCGCGGTCACCATCGGCGGCCGCACCGTCGAAGCGTGCTGTGAGGAATGCGCGGAAAAGCTTCGCGAAGCCGAGCGGAGCGCGTGATGGACGCCGCCACCTTCTTCGCGCCGCGCCGGACGGTGCGCACGCCGTCGGGCGAGATCAGCTATGTCGAACGCGGGAACGGACCCGTTGCCCTGTTCGTGCACGGCGTGCTGCTCAACGGCTACCTGTGGCGCCACCAGCTGGATGCCCTGTCCGATGTGCGCCGCTGCATCGCCGTAGACCTGCTCGCGCACGGCCACACCGATGCCGTCGACGGACAGGACGTATCGGTCACCGCCAACGCGCACATGCTGGCGCAGTTCCTCGATGCGCTGGGCATCGACCGTGTCGACCTGGTCGGCAACGACAGCGGCGGCGGCATCTGCCAGATCTTTGCCGCGCTGTATCCGCAGCGCCTGCGCAGCCTCACGCTGACCAACTGCGATGCCCACGACAACTGGCCGCCGGAAGCGTTCGCGCCATTCGTCGCGATGGTCGCGGCTGGCGGTTTGCCGGGCACGATCGCGGCGATGGTCGGCGACAAGTCGGTGTATCGCGACGCGCTCGCGCCGGCCTACGAGCGGCCGCAGGACGTGCGCGACGAGACCATCGATGCGTACCTGCAACCGTTCGCGACATCGAAGCGGCGCCTCGCGCAGCTGGAGCGTTTCGTCAACGCGTTCGATTGCCGGCATACGCTGGAGATCGAAGACGGCCTGCGACGTTTGCAGGCACCGACATTGATCGTCTGGGGGACCGACGACGTGTACTTCCCGCTGGAATGGTCGAACTGGCTGCGCAAGACGATTCCCGGCACGACACGGCGGGTGGAGTTCGAAGGCGCGCGGATCTTCTTCCCGGAGGAACGTGCGGCGGATTTCAACCGCGAACTGCACGCGCATTTCGAGGCAACCGCAGACGCGGCGCCGCGTGCGCGCGACAACGCAAAGGCATAGGACCTCCTGATGGAACTTCGCGACTTTGCTTCGAACGCGCCGATCGTCGTATACGGCGCCACCGGCCACACCGGGCGCTTCATCGTCGCCGAGCTGCTGCGTCGCGGCCGCACGCCGGTGCTGTGCGGCCGCGACGTGGTGCGGTTGGCGCAGATGGCACGCGAACACGCCGGGCTGGTGTGCCACGTCGCCGCCATCGACGATGCGGCCGCGCTGGACATCGCGTTGCAAGGCGCGGCGGCGGTGATCAATGCCGCCGGGCCCTTCCTCGATACCGCCGGGCCGCTGCTCGACGCCGCGCTTCGCAACGGCGTGCACTATTTCGATACCAGCGCGGAGCAGGGCGCGGCGGCGCATGTGTTCGAACAGGATGCGCGGGCGCGTGAGGCCGGCATCGTCGCGATGCCCTCGGTGGCGTTCTACGGTGCGTTTGCGGACCTGCTGGCAACCGTGGCGATGGACGATTGGCAACAGGCCGACGCGATCGACATCGCCGTCGGCCTGGACAGCTGGCATCCCACGCGCGGCACGCGGATCACCGGCGAGCGCAATCGCGCCGTGCGATGGATCGTGGAGGATGGCGAACTTCGTCCGCTGCCCGATCCGGCGCCGACCCGCGCGTGGGACTATCCCGCGCCGCTGGGAATGCAGGACGCGGTGATGCTGACGTTGTCGGAAATCGTCGCGATCGCGCGCCACCTTCGCGCATCGAACGTGCGTTCGTACATGAACATGGCCCCGCTGCGCGACCTGCGCGATCCGTCCACACCGGAACCCGTGGCGAGCGACGCGCTGGGCCGTTCGTCGCAGCGCTACGTGCTGGACGTGTGTGTGCATCGCAACGGAGATCTGCGCAGGGCCATCGCGGAAGGGCGCGACATCTATGCGGTGACGGCACCGTTGATCGTGGAAGCCGTGGAGCGTGTGCTCGCCGGTCAGGTGGAACGCCCGGGCGCGTGGGCGGCAGGCGAAGCGTTCGATGCAGCGATGTTCCTGGCCGCCTTGGCCGGCGAGCATTTCGAGCTCACGCTGGAATACGAGGAGGAGGACCGGACGGAGGTTTCAGCGACCTGATGCTCGTCTACACGAGGCACGGGCACCGAGCCCCGAGCCCCCGAGCCTTTGTAGCCCGGGTAAGCGAACGCGCACCCGGGGTGCCCGATTCGTTTCACGTCGCTGCGCGCTTGCGATCGCAGGTAATGGCGAGGAGAAGAACGCTGACAAACCCACCGTAGGATGGGTTTCGCACCGCGAAACCCATCAAGCCCTCTGCGAACGGCGATGGGTTGAGCTGCGCTCAACCCATCCTACGAGGTGCGTCTTGCTCTCCGCCGCGCGATCCGATGCACGCCGTCGACTTACACGCCGTCGCCTTACGTATCCGCCCACATCCGGAACAGGTTCGTCCGCAGCGACTCCAGCAGCACCTGCAAACGCTGGCGATCGCCGCCGCTCGCGGCCAGCGCGCGTGCTTCCTCCAGCTGCACCAGCAGTTCGCGCTGGTTGCTGTCGGCGACCCAGCTCTGTAGCCAGGTGATCGCCGCGATGCGCACGCCGCGCGTCACCGGCGTCACGCGGTGGATGGTCGTGGACGGATACAGGATCGCGCTGCCGGGCTCGAGCTTGTACGACAGCTCCTGCGCACCGAGCTGGATGGTCAGCTCGCCGCCGTCGTACTCGGACGGATCGTTGAGGAACACCGTGCACGACAGGTCGCTGCGGATCGGGGGGGTCGAAGGAAACAACGCTTCGTCGACGTGCCAGCCGTAATTCATCCCCGGCTCGTAGCGAACGACCGTCGTGCGCGCCATCGTGCGCGGCTGCGCGAACACGCGCAGTTCGCCGAAACGCATCAGGGCGTCGCGGGCGATCAGCGCGATGCGCTGGTTCGCCGGGTCTTCCTGCGGGGCCTGCAGGTTCTGCTTGATCGTCGAATCCGGATTGGTGATCCGCCCGTCGGCGAAGCGCACCTGCGGCAGCAGCTCGCGCACCGCCTGCAATTCCGCGGCGGAAAGCACGTTGGGCAGGATCCGGATCATGGCGATGCGTGCTCGGCGGTGGTGGCGGTCATCATCGGCATTCAGCCGGGGGCCGGCAACCACGCCGCGCGCTCACGCTGTTTCAACGATGGCTTGCCGACACTGGACCCCGATCCAGCGACAGGCTTTCCAACATGACGAAGCTGACTTCGATCCCCGAACGCGCGCTCGACCTGGCTTCCCTGGTCGGCGACAACCTCCGCAATGTCGGGGACAACCTGCGCCATTCAGTGCCCTCGTTGACCCAGAACGCCGGCGAATGGCTGCAAACAGGCGTGAAGCTGGGCGCACTCAAGAGCGGCGCGCGCGTCGCGGGCGGTTTCGTGCGCCGCAACCCGGTGCTGATCGCCGCCGCCGTCGCCGGTGCCGGCCTGCTCTGGTACGCGGCCAAGCGCCGCGCCCAGCGCGTGGAAGCGGAACAGGACGAGCACGCGATCGAAGGCGCATCGCGCCGCGTCGAGGCCCGTCGCGGCACCGGCCGTCGCGCGCCGAACCCGCGCCGTACGTCGTCCTCGCGTGAGCCGTCGCGCGTGGAGCATTGACGAAGCCCGGCGACACCGCCGTGGGATGGGTTTCGCGACCCATCCTGCGGTATGGGTTCCCGCGCTTACGCCACCACCGGCGTCGGCACTTCCGGCAATTCGATGATGAAGCGCGCGCCGCCATTGCGGCGCGCCTCGTACCACAGCTGTCCGCCGGCGCGCGCGATGATGCGCTTGGCCAATGACAGGCCCAGTCCGCTCGACAGCCCGTCGTAACGCGGATCGTCGTGCAGCCGCACGAACGGCTTGAACAGCTCCTTCTCGCGCTCCGGCGGAATGCCCGGGCCGCGATCGGCCACGACCAGCTGCCAGTACCCCGGCGCACCCGCGCGCGCGGTGAGCAGCAGTTCGGCGTCCGGTGCGTACTTCATCGCATTCGTGACCAGGTTTTCGGCCACCTGGCGCAGCACGCGCGGATGGATGTTCACCTGCGCCATCGTCTCGGGCAGGCGCAGTTCGGCGCGGATGCCGCGCGCTTCCAGCTGCATCTCGTAGCGCTTGTGCAGCCAGCTCAGGATCTCGCCCAGGTCCGCGCGACCGGGCGCAGCGTCGTCGTCGGCGCGCTTGTCGGACTGGCTTTCCAGATAGTGATGGATGTAGCCCAGCGCGTCGTCGGCGCTCTCGTGGATCATTTCCAGGTAGCGCGGAATGCGCTCGGCCTTGCACAGCCCGCTGCGCAGCAGCTCGGCGGCGAAGACCACGCTGCTCAGCGGGTTCTTCAGGTCGTGCGCGACCAGGTTGACCAGCTCTTCGCGCTCGCGGGCGACGCGTTCGAGGCGGTCGCGCGTCAGTTTCAGCCCGACGTGCGCGTTGACGCGCGCCAGCAGCTCCTCGGGCAGGAAGGGTTTGGTGACGTAATCGACCACGCCGGCGTCGAAGGCGCGCAGCAGCAGGTCGCGGTCATGGGCGGCGGTGACGAAGACGACCGGCACCTGCAACGGACCGAGCTCGTGCA
>Ga0102591_1002715_pt1 | contig 18136 bp, 19 predicted proteins | sample AraplaCol_mCL_r2_2_FD_76860 | JGI IMG/M metagenome (GOLD analysis project Ga0102591, IMG submission 76860) | Arabidopsis root microbial communities from North Carolina, USA - plate scrape MF_Col_mCL_r2 (SPADES assembly) (version 2) | ecosystem: Host-associated > Plants > Roots > Endosphere... | reverse complement strand
CCTCGAAGCCATTGGGATCAACCCATACCAGTAGGAAAAGGAACGATATCTCGTGGCCCTGCAAGACAGCCCCGGCGAGATCATCGATCTCGGAAGGCCCCTCCGCGGAACACGGTTTTTCGCAAGCCATGCCGTTCGCAAGAACCGGCCCGTGGTGGAGGATTTCGAAGCTTTCGCAGCCGAGGACGGCTTGAATGACTGCCTCTACTGGCGGATCGGCCTGCCTGGCGCGAAAGCCGAAGCTACCGATCTCCCCGATGCCATGAAGCGGTTCAATGGCCGGATCAATATCGAGTTCACGGAGTTGCGAAAGCGCTTCAACTTCGAGCTTCTATTGCTTGTCGTCCACCCCCGATACGATTCCGTCTCTGGTCTCTTCGATCTTCACGCCCATTTCGTCGCTCGGGTGTCACCCGATAACCGCGAAGCTGTCCGCAGACGTCTCATGACGAAATTCTCGAAGACCGATCTTCCCGACAGTCCGATCCGAAGGGGTGCGGCCATTGCGACATATATGCTCTGGGGCATATTTCGGAACAAGGTCATGATCACCTGGCCGGATCATGCGCTGCGGGCCGCGTGGAGCCTTACGCAGAGCCGCTTCCGTTTCGTTAGAACAGGAGGGGCATTTGCGCGATGGAGAGCATCCCTGCGACCTCCAGAACAAAAGTTGGAGCGGAAATTGGGAAAGGCCCGCAGGGCGCGAAATCGTGCGGAAACCGCCGATCCCCGTAAGCGGGTATTCACTGGCGATCGTTTGCTTTCAAAAGTCATGGTCAAAGTCCGAGGCCTCAGGATCGCCGCGCTTCTGTTCGAAGTGACCAGAGACGAAGACGCTGAACTCGCGGAGGCAGGCCCCGCGGGTGTCGGGCCTATGTATTCCTCAGCGCCTATCTCCATAATTCAGGAATCCCAGGACAGGGATACTGAAGGCCCGAATTCAAGTGACCGACAACGCGCAAACCCGTTCTGGGATGTCCTCCGGACGCGACAATCTCGGTTTGGAAAGGTGATCCGCTCTTGGGGAGCCAACATCGGCGAATTCGCCCTGTCCGTCGTCAGACCGCTCCTATAGCAGGCCGTAAAAGCATGATGTCAGTAGATCGCTACAAGACCCGGAGCGCCTTCTTGCCATTCTCGCGCAAGCGCCCATCCGGCCCAACGTGCCGATAAAGTGTCTGCCGGGATATGCCCAGTTCTTTACAAAGTTCACCGACCACGGTTTCCGGCTTGCCCATCGACGCCTGTGCCAGTCTGATTTTGGCTGTCGTCATCGAAGCTTTCCGACCGCCGACACGACCCCGGGCACGAGCGGACGCCAACCCGGCAATCGTTCGCTCCCGGATCAGTTCGCGTTCGAACTCGGCTAACGATGCGAAGATTCCGAACATCAATTTCCCCTGCGCCGAGCTGGTGTCGATTGGCGTCTGATCTGACAGGACGCGAAAACCGATGCCACGCTTCGACAGATCATCCACCGTGGCCACCAGATGTCGGAGATCGCGACCAAGGCGGTCAAGCTTCCACACAACGAGTGTGTCGCCGAACCGCAATGCCTTCAGACAGGCATCGAGTCCGGGCCGACCATCTTTTTTTCCGGACACGAGGTCTTCATAAATCATCTGAGCTTCGACGCCGGCGAGCAGCAGTGCGTCTTTCTGAAGGTCCAGCACCTGGCTGCCGTCTGATTTCGAAACTCTCGCATACCCCATCAATTCGCCCATAGAACCTCGCCTTTCAATCCGTCGCGCAAACGGTCGTTTGTGAGACACAGGATGAGACCGGCTTTCATCGGCGGCAAACGGTCATTTATCCCGTCATTTTTTCTATGTACCGCAAACGTCGGCGAATCCCCTTTCAAGGCTAGTCAACCGAACGCTTGTTCCGGCAAGCGTCGATATTTCTGCCGGACAACCCGGCTGCCGTTTTCGTAATGAACTCTATCCAAGCGACCAGGCGAGCGCGCTGCATAACGCTCTTCCGCCTCGAATCGATTGGAAGGCTTTTGCGCCCGAAGTGAGTTATGCCCGACCCTACGAAAGCCTCTAGTTGGTACGGAGGCGGACGCGAGGAATTGAATCGGAATGCGACGCCGGGCGCAGTCGATCCCGGTTCCCCTTTCGGGCCGCTATGCTTGAACCTCCTACGGCTGCGCTTCCTTCCGGTCGTTGCACGCGCGAATTCCCAAACCGCGGCTCTGCCGCCGCTATGCTCGGTTCTCCGATATGCTCCATTTTTGCTTTGGGGCGCGGTTACGCGTCGGAGGGGAATGACGGGAAAAGCGCCTAACCGTGCTCCACGGCCCTGAATAGTGGCGTGTACAGAAGTGTTGCGGTCGGAGATGAGGCAAGACGCAACAGATTCTGTTACCCATCCCATATGCCGCAGTCTGCCACTGTGCTCGCTCGGTCAACGGCTCGGCCGTCCTCCGCGTGGCTCCGGCCCTGCCGGGTGACGGACGCTGTGCGCCATGGCAATGCGAGGTATCGGGACGAGGGATTTCGGTTCCGCCCTGCGGGCGGGTTCAATCTAACCTCCGGGAGATCGAACAAGGGATATCGAAAAAACGATGAAGGACGCGAGGGGAGGCACGGCGGGGCAAACCGAGAAGAAGCCGAACACGACAAAAGTTCGAATCTCGAATCAAATACTTCGAAACTCGAACGGATCGCATCGAAAGTCGTACGGTCGAGGCATCACGTACTTCTACGTAGCGTGACGGGAGGCTGCCCGGTGATGCGGGAATGAAGGGACTGAGTCTGTGCTCGCTCCGACGTGAGAATGGTTCGAACGTCGAAAGGTTCGCTTCGAAATTCGAACGGAATACTTCGAGAATCGAAACATCTTTTCAAAACAGGATTACCGTACGGTTCGAGTTTCGAACGATTGATGTTTCGAACTTCGAGGTGGCTGGCGCAGTGAATCCGACCGCTAATATTTGAGACATCAGGTTAAGGGACGATCCGGGATGAACCGGGGTTCTCGGTCCGGTTCCTGGGCTCGATCTCGGTTTCGTGTTAAGTTTCATCTCATTGAAACGGCAACGAAAACGGCAATCTGATATGATCTCGAAACTCAAAACGATCCCAGGATTGACCTTCAATCTAATCATCGAGGAAGTTAACGAGCGCGATCCGGCCGGTCGTATTCTCCTTTACGTGGCATCCATTTATCTCCAGGTCCGCGGCACCTCCCGGCTACACCTTGTTCGCCGTTCCCGCGTTCCCGGCTCGGCCGCGCACCTGGAACGGGACGCCCAGCTCGGCCGGATTGGCGTCGGCAGCGTCATCGACGTCCCGCGGATGGACACCCCGGCGGTTTGAATCGACGACCTCGGCATTTGCGCCGGCGGCATCCAGAGTCCAGAATCTTGCGAGAAGACAGAGAGGGTAGCCAGCAATGGCGTGTAGCCACGCCGACTGGTCAGGGGGAGCCCCCCGTGAACCCCCTCACGCCCCTCGGGGCATGGGAAAGACGGCCACATGCGCACCCGAACGATCCGACTCCGCGTTAACGATGACGAGGCCCTGAGAATGAAAGACCTCGCAGTTTCGCGTGGGCTTTCACTCTCCGACCTGATCCGTCGTGCCGCGCTCGGCGTCCGCATGCCCGCCCGATCCTTCGACCAGACCCATGCCGCCTTGCTCGGCCGGACGCTTAGCGAGCTTGGCCGGATCGGGGGCAACATGAACCAGCTCACCCGGCGTGCAAATGCCGGGAGGTTGACGGGGCACCACGCTGAACTTTCCGAAACCCTCGCGGGAATCAACGCGCTGCGCGAGCGCATCCGGAACATGCTTTCATGATCGTCCAGACTACAAGGATCAGCCGGGAAGGCGGCGTTCAATATCTCGCCCGGCACCTACTCGACAAGACGGACCAAAACGACCGTATCGAAATCCTCGCGGGCGACAGGAACGCCCTGCACGACGCCCAGGCAATAGCTAACGTCAAACGCTGCCGTTACAGCATCCGGCACCTCAGCATTTCCCCGGAAAAGGAAATGTCGCCCGAGCAACTTGCGGAGTTCGTCAGGGCGATCGATGCGGAATTCGAAATCGGCCCTGACCGGCCCCGGCTTCTGGTGCGCCACACCAAGAAAGGCCGATCCCACTTCCACATCGCGATCGCGGAAGTGGACCCGGTGTCGCTTCGCGTCCTGGATTGCAGCCAGGATTTCGCGCGTCTTGAAAGCGTCGCCCGGCGCTACGAGGCTGATCACGGTGAGCAGGTCCAGTCTAGCAGGTCAGATCGCCGGGAAGCTCAGGTTGAGAGCTTTTCCGACGTTGCGCGCAAGAGGGCCGAACGGACGTCGCCGACTTTCGATCGAACGAAGCTCAAGGCCGCGTTCGCCAGAGGTGCCTCCGCCTTCCTCGCCGAGGTGAAAGCCCAAGGTCTTCGGATCGCGGAAGGCGACAAAGGTGCGATCTTGATCACTAGCTCCGGTGGCTTCGTTGCGGCTGCCAGCCGCGCCGCCGGCGTCAGGAGAAACGAGTTTCAGACACTCATGGAGGGACTACAAAATGAGCGACTTCCCGGAAAACAGACCCAACCACCTTCAACTGCTCGCGACGGTCGAACACAACACCGAGCGGCTTCTGCCACTTCTTTCGTTGCTGGAAACGACCGAGGAAGGTCCGGACAGGATCGACCAGTTAACCGAACTGCTCCGTCTCATTCTGGACGCCCAGCAGCGGCAAGCCACGGCGTTGAAGTCCGTCCTGGACAGGCTCGATCGTGTATCCCGGCGCTGACTGGCAGCCGCCGGGAGGACATCATGCTCGCCCGGCTGAACAAGGAACTCGAGGACCTGATTCGCCGCGCGCGGGAACTCGCGTCCTGGATCATATCGGCCCTCGAGCCGGAGTCTCGCCGCTTGGCACAGCGGATCGAAGATGTCCGGAAGAGAAAATCATTTCCGCCGCCGGCCGCAGCCGCAAAGGCTCCCGTGCTGTCGTATGATTATCGGAGGAGGCCGACGCCATGATTGATTTGAAATCCAAGACCTCACAAAGGAAGAGACGCCGAACATGCTGGGATAGGCTCAGGGCGAGACGATTAGAGTCTCGACGTCGCGGCCAAGCTGATCTTGCAACATCCGTCGTGATGCAACTCCTTGCCCTCTTCGCGATGCTCTTCGGTCGGATGCCGCTTGTCCCGAACATTCCGATGCCGGTTCCCTACACCCCACCGCCGCTCTCGCCAGGCGAGGCATACCGCAGGGGTGTCGCCAGACGTCTTGGAGTTCCATCGCGCTATGTCGATATCGTCCTCGCGCAAGGCACCGTGCCCTATCCGGTCCTATTCGAGCATATTCGGCGCGGGGGGAAGAGCCGTGACGATGCGTTGAGCCTGCTTCGGGAGCGTGCACCCGAGTCTTGCCGAGACTGGCTCGATTATGTCCGTGATTGGGGTCTCTGGTCGCAACTCATGCTTTGCTATGTCCGCGACGGCCTGGACGAGGACACAGACGTCAGGCTCCTGAAATCAACCCTTGCCTGGCTCGAAGTCCAGAATTCGGAGGCCAGTGTCCCCGGCCCGAACGGCGCAGGAGCTTCGGCAACGCCGGGAACTGGTCCTGACAAATCGGAGCCAGAAGACGACCCCACGCCCCCGAGGCCGTAAGAGCGGGGATAGCCACATTCAACGCTTGCCATTCCCCTTTCCGTTCTGCACTTTCTCGGTGAAGTCGATGTGGGGTCAGATGGTGATACCGGATTACGAGACATTGATGCTTCCGATCCTCAAGCTGTTTGCCGAGGGCGCACCAAACGTTGCCGCATGCGTTCCATCCCTGCAGACACAGTTTGATATTTCCGACGACGAGGCCGCAGAACTCATCCCCAGCGGCCGAACGACCGTGCTGCAGAGTCGGGCGCACTGGGCGCGGACTTATCTGGCGAAGGCCGGGTTGTTATCATCGCCACGCCGCAATCAACATGTCATCACCGACCTTGGTCGGCAGGTTCTCGCGTCCACTCCCTCGAAGATCGACAACGAAATGCTCGCCGGCTTCGAGGGCTTTGCCGATTGGATCGAGCGCTCCCGGCGGGGGAATGACGTCGAGCCTGCGCTGACCGGCATACCTGCCACCTCTTCAATCGTAGACGTCACGCCCATCGACGAGCGCCAGACGCCGGAAGATGCCATGTCGGCCGCGGCATCTCTATTGGACGCCGCGCTGCGCGACGAACTGCTTGCCGTCTTGCAACAACTTTCCCCGCAGCGTTTCGAGCGCCTCATTCTCGATCTACTTATCGCCATGGGATACGGAGGCGGCGATATCGCGAACGGGCTGATGACGAAGCCCACGGGCGACGGCGGGATTGACGGCATCATTCACGAAGACGCGCTCGGCCTGGACGCCGTCTATGTTCAGGCCAAGCGATACGCTCAAGACAACAAGGTTAGCCGGCCCGATGTCCAGCGCTTCATCGGTTCGCTGACCGGAGAAGGGGCGACCAAGGGGGTCTTCGTGACGACGTCAGATTTTTCGAAAGACGCCCACGACTATCTAACGCGAGTCCAGCACCGCGTTGTCCTCATCAACGGACAACGGCTAGCGCGCCTGATGATCCAGCACGGCGTCGGCGTGCGCGTACGCCAGACATACAGAATTCAGAGCATTGATGAAGACTATTTCGCAGACGTCGCCGGGTGACCGAGTTCGATCGCAACAGAATATTGGAAGACCACAATCCTTTGCATGACGACTCAACTCCTGTCCGTTATTGATCGTCACTAACAATCTCCGATCCCGCAATGCGAGGACCGGCATAAGAACATTGGAATGGAGGACGTCGCCGGATGAACGCCGTCGAGATCGAAGAAGCCGTGTCCGTGCTCGCCGGCGAGCCGTTTGATGCCGCCGAGTTCCCGTTCGCCTTCCTCGCCGCATTCGGCAACAAGGAAACCGCCATCAAGCGGCTACGGAATACCTCCTCAAATGCTTCCGACATTGCTGGTGGCGTTCTACAGAAGCCACATATCCACATGGCGACGTGCCTCACGGGGACTGTTGGCGAAACCCTTGTGGCGTTGCGCAATAGTCCCAAGACAGCGTCGAACAAAGCCAGGTTCATCCTGGCTACGGACGGGGTGAATTTCGAGGCCGAAGACCTCACAAGCGGCGAAACGGTCGCCTGCGCCTATCCTGAGTTCCCGGATCATTTCGGTTTCTTCCTGCCGCTAGCGGGCATCACCACCGTCAAGCAAATCCGTGAAAGCTCGTTCGACATCCGCGCCACCGGGCGGCTGAACAAGCTCTATGTCGAACTTCTGAAGGACAATTCGGATTGGGCGACGGCGGCGCGGCGTCCGGACATGAACCACTTCATGGCCCGGCTGATATTCTGCTTCTTCGCCGAGGACACCGATATTTTCAACGGAGAAAGCCTGTTCACGGCGACCGTCGAGCAGATGAGCGACCGTGATTCCGGCAATACCCACGAAGTTATCAGCACGCTTTTCCTGGCGATGAATACCCGGATCGAGAAGCGTGCAGCAGAGAAGCTACCGCGATGGGCCGACGTCTTCCCCTATGTCAACGGTGGCCTGTTTTCCGGCAGCATGGAAGTTCCGAAATTCAGCAAGATCGCCCGTTCCTACCTACTTCATATAGGCGGACTGAACTGGAAGATGATCAATCCTGACATCTTCGGGTCAATGATCCAGGCCGTGGCGGATGACGAGGAGCGCGGCGCGCTTGGCATGCACTACACCAGCGTGCCGAACATCCTGAAGGTCCTGAATCCCCTGTTCCTTGACGACGTGCGCGAGAAGCTCACAGAGGCCGGTGATAACCCTCGCAAGCTTCTGAACCTTCGCAACCGCTTGTCCCGGATCAGGGTCTTTGATCCCGCCTGCGGCTCCGGCAATTTTCTGGTGATCTCCTACAAGCAGATGCGGGAAATTGAAGCCGAGATCAACAAGCGCCGCGGCGAACCGGATCGCCGTACCGACATCCCGCTCACGAACTACCGAGGGATCGAACTTCGCGACTTTCCTGCGGAGATTGCGCGTCTGGCGTTGATCATCGCGGAGTACCAGTGCGATGTCCTTTATCGAGGTCAGAAGGAAGCCCTGGCTGAGTTTTTGCCGCTAGACGCCGAGAACTGGATCGTCTGCGGCAATGCTCTTCGGCTTGACTGGCTGAGCGTGTGCCCACCAACGGGAACAGGCGTCAAGCTTCAGGCCGATGACTTGTTTCATATGCCCACTGACCAGGCCCAAATCGATTTCCAGAACGAGGGTGGAGAGACTTACCTCTGCGGCAATCCTCCATACTTGGGCTCAACGTGGCAAACAAACGAGCAGAAGCTTGACCTTAAATCGATCTTCGATGGGCGAATCGACAAGAGCGAAAATTATCCGCAGAATCTATGGCTCGGCCGATTTTATCAGGGGTGAGATTGTCTATTGCCTGTGGATCGCAGAGGAAAACTTGGCGGAGGCTTTGAGCTACTCCAGTGTAGCCGATCGAATAGAGGCTGTGCGGAACCTTAGACTTGCCAGCCCCGACAAGAGCGCCAATCAGATGGCAGCTCGCCCGCACCAGTTTCGAGAAATGAGGTCTGCAACACGGCATACTATTGTTTTGCCGAGAATAACTTCGGAGAATCGAGAGTATTTGCCAGTCGGATTAATTGATGCTGATGGCGTTGTTAGTAGCCAAAGCTTTGCAATTTTTGACGGCCCGCTATGGCTGGTTTCCATAATCAGTTCAAAACTTCATCTGACCTGGATTGCCACCGTTTGCGGGCGAACCCGCACAGATTTCGCGTACTCTAACACCTTAGGCTGGAACACTTTCCCAATCCCACCGCTGACTGAGAAGAACCGAGCTGATCTTGTTCGTAGCGCCGAAGAAATACTCTTGGCTCGCGAGGCTCACTTCCCTGCAACGATCGCCGATCTATACGACCCCGACACCATGCCTGCCGATCTGCGCGCTGCTCACGAGCGCAACGACGAGGTCTTGGAGCGCATTTACATCGGTCGCGGCTTCCGGAACGATACGGAGCGGCTGGAAAAGCTCTTTGAACTCTATACGAAGACGACTTCTTCCGAAGGCGCGAAACGCAAGGTCGTGCGGCGATGAACGGCACCAAAGGTTACAAACCAGGCGGAGATGCGCAGGCGATATCGCGTATCGCCACTGAATACTACGGCAGCCTGCGAAACATGTTCGAGGTTCATGGTTGGCCAGAGCGGGGTAATCAGATGATGCCCGCCCAACAAGCGCATGTAGCAAACACCTATGGGTCGGTTCGTGCCTTCGAGGAACTTCATCGTCGAACGAACGCCCTTATGTTTCCCATGGAAGCCATATATTCGAAACCGCCAGATGTCTGGCTGACAAGTTTCTATGGATTCAAGCCGGAGGAATGGGGGTTTCTTGGTTTTACCGAAGAGTCTGCGCGCCGTTCATTCATCGAACGCAGTCGACCGGGAGTGCTCGTCGCAATATACGCCGCCACTTCGCGAGCACCGAGCGACGAACGCGGCAGCGTCGTAGGAATTCTTCAATGCTCCCATCGCACAGGGCATGCGAAAGAATTTATCGCGCCGACTGCGTGGCTTCAGAAGGACGCCAACCCCGAGAGCAAAGGGAAGTGGAATTATGCAGTGAAAGTTGAGCGGGCGTGGCGCGTCACGCCTGAGACTCGAATGCCGGTCAGGCAGTTCGCTCCGGATGCCACTGCTAATGAGGCTTGGCAGCATATTGGCTCCCGAGGCGAACGGCTTACGCGGAGAGAAGCAGACAATATCCTCAAACTTGACCTCCAGGAGGTTGCCGTCTTCGGTGAGACGCCAATTATTGATTCTGCTCCAGGCAGCGCGCGACAGATACTTGCGCCCACCAAGGCTGGTCCTGTTTCGCAGAGCGCCTTCATCGTGCGGGAGGCTGAAGGCCCGAAACATCTCTACATCTTAAAACTTCGGGGCGATGCCGACGCATTTCTCGGTGAGCGAACCAACGGGCATTTCGTCGTGAAAGCGGGCTTCTCCTGCAGTCCGAAGACCCGACGCGACACGCTCAATTCCGCCTTCCCGAATTTCGCCTTTGAATGGGAGGTCCTGTATTCCGGGGTAGATCATGGAATGGCAGCTTACCCTACATCTGATCATGCTAAGGCCGGGGAGAAAGCCATGCAGACCGAATTATGCGAGTCTCCACACGCCCGGTCGCTTGGGGGCGAATTCTTCCTGGCACACCCGGATCAAATCACCAAGGCATGGGATGCCGGAAACAAGGCCGCCAAGGAGTTCACTAAATGAGTGGCAAGACGATTCCCTCCGTTTCAATGCGCACCGCCGGAACTGGCGCATCCACCAAGGCCAACGAGCTTGGTATGCGCACCATGCAAGAGCGCGCTTATGAACGGCGCGGCGAGCAATATCTGCTGATCAAGTCACCCCCGGCGTCGGGCAAGTCGCGCGCGCTGATGTTTATTGCGCTCGACAAGCTCCACAACCAGAATCTCCGCAAGGCGATCATCGTCGTCCCAGAACGATCTATCGGCGGAAGCTTCGCCGACGAGCCGCTGTCGAAATATGGCTTCTGGGCCGACTGGGAAGTGAAGCCCCAGTGGAACCTTTGCAACGTGGCTGGCATCGACAATTCGTCTGTCGCGAAGTCAAAGGTGAAAGCGGTTGGCCAATTCCTTGAAAGCGACGACCACGTTCTGGTCTGCACGCATGCGACGTTCCGGTTTGCCGTCGAGGAACTCGGCGTCGAGGCCTTCGATGATTGCCTGATCGCGGTCGATGAGTTCCACCATGTCTCGTCAAACCCGGACAACAAGCTCGGCGCACAGCTCGGGCAGTTCCTGTCCCGCGACCGGGTGCATCTGGTCGCCATGACGGGGTCTTACTTTCGCGGTGACGCCGAAGCAGTGCTTGCCCCGCAGGACGAGTCGAAATTCGTTACCGTCACCTACACTTACTATGAACAACTGAACGGCTACGATCACCTAAAGTCTCTCGACATCGGCTATTTCTTTTATTCCGGCCGCTATCTGGACGCCATTACCAAGGTTCTGGACCCCAACCTCAAGACCTTCGTGCTTTCCCGGGAGTTGACGTTTGGGATATGCACGATGGACAAGGTGAAGGAAGTCAACGAGATCATGGATGCGCTCGGCAGCTGGGAGGGCGAAGACCCCGCGACCGGCTTCCATCGGGTCCGGCTACCTGAAGGGCGTCTTATCAAGGTCGCCGACTTAGTCGACGACGAGCCGGTTCGGCGCGACAAGGTCGTGTCCGCATTGAAAGACTACGCGCATCGCAACAACCGCGATCATGTCGATGTCATCATCGCCCTCGGCATGGCGAAGGAAGGTTTCGACTGGATATGGTGCGAGCACGCTCTGACCGTGGGCTATCGCGCCAGTCTCACCGAAATCATTCAGATCATCGGCCGCGCCACCCGCGATGCCCCCGGCAAGACCTCGGCGCGCTTCACAAACCTGATCGCCGAACCCGACGCGAGCGAAGAAGCTGTTGTCGATGCTGTCAACGACACGCTGAAGGCGATCGCCGCGAGCCTGTTGATGGAACAAGTCCTTGCGCCTCGGTTCAACTTCACGCCCAAGAATGCCGAGAGTGGCCCGCTGCCGGACTTCGACTATGGCGGCAAGGGCTATGACCCCAAGGGGACGAATGTCGGCTTCAACGAGGCGACCGGTCAGTTCCATTTCGAGATCAACGGCCTTGTCACGCCGCAGAGCAACGAGGCCAAGCGCATCTGCCAGGAAGACCTCAATGAGGTGATTACTGCCTTCGTTCAGGACAAGCCGGCCTTGGAGAAAGGGCTGTTCGATCGTGAAGAGACCGTGCCAGAGGAATTGACACAGGTCCGCATGGGCAAGATCGTCAAGGAACGCTATCCGGACCTCAGCAATGTTGACCAGAAAGCCATCCGGCAGCACGCCATCGCCGCCCTGAACCTGACCCAAAAGGCCAAGGCCATCGCCGCGGAAATGGAAGACGCCGGGCAGCTGAAGGGCGGATTGGCGTTGATCGATGGTGTCCGGAAATTCGCGATGGACGTCCGCAATCTGGATATCGACATGATCGACAGGATCAATCCGTTCGATGCTGCCTATTCGATCCTCGCGAAATCCATGAGCGAGCATACCTTGAAGCAGGTCGCCGCGGTCATCGCTAGTAAGAAGGTCAGTATTCCCTACGAGGAGGCGCGAGACCTCGCCCTTCGTGCCCGCAAGTTCAAAGAGGAGCGCGGCCGAGCGCCGGACATTACGTCACCGGACGCATGGGAGAAGCGACTGGCCGAAGGCGTCGCGGCATTGAAACGTTTTGTCGAGCAGAAGCAGAATGGTTGATATTTCCGACGAAGACCTCCTCGCCGAACTTGACGCGGCACCGGAGGCCAAGAAACAGGCCGCCCAAACGCCACGCGAGGAACGCATTATCGCCGGATTTGAAGACATCGTCCGGTTCCGAGAAAAGCATGGCAGTGTGCCCCAGCACGGAGAATCGCGTGATATTTTCGAACGCCTCTATGCCGTCCGACTTGATCGGCTGCGCGAACGGGAGGATTGCCGCGCGCTGCTGCAGGAATTCGACCGGTATGAATTGCTGGCGGCAGCTGCGGCATCAAAGGACAAAATCGAAGACCTCGATGACGACGCCCTTCTCGCCGAACTGGGTGTCGAGCCGATTGGGGAGGTGGTCCTCACGAACCTCACTCATGTAAAACCGCGAGCAGATGTTCGCGCAGCTGAAGACGTAGCCAATCGCAGTGCCTGCGCTGACTTCGACACCTTCAAACCGCTGTTCGCCCAGGTGCAGCGGGACTTGGAGTCCGGGGTTCGGCAGACGCGTCCATTCGAGCTAAAGGCAGAAATCCAACCGGGTGCCTGGTTCATCGTCGGCGGACAGAAGGCCTATGTCGCAGAAATGGGGGAACAGTTCACGACTGAGCACGGACGAACCGACGCCAGGCTGCGCGTAATCTTCGACAACGGCACCGAGAGCAACATGCTCATGCGCTCCCTTCAGCGCGCACTTAATAAGGACGATGCCGGCCGCAGAATTACAGACCCCATCGCGGGACCCCTCTTCTCAGGAGAGAGGGCAGACGGCGACATCGAGAGTGGGACGATCTATGTCTTGCGCAGCCATTCCGATCATCCTGTGGTGGTGGCAAACCGAGACCTTGTTCACAAGATCGGCGTCACCAACTTGTCTGTCGAGCAGCGAATCGCGGGAGCGCGCCTTCAATCGACATACCTGCTGGCGGACGTCGATGTTGTCGCCACCTATCAACTTTTCAACATCAACCGATCCAAGCTCGAACACCTGCTGCACCGCGTACTTTCTCCGGCGCGCCTAGACCTCATGATCAAAGATCGATTCAACAATCCAGTTAAGCCTGAGGAATGGTATCTCGTTCCGCTGCAAATCATCGATGAGGTGGTGGAGAAGGTGAAGGACGGAACGATTACGGGGTTTGAGTATGACCCTGCCGAGGCGAGGTTGAAGATAGTCCGCTAAGACCTTGGGTCTTGTAGTTCGCTGGCCCACAGAAGACATAGTTCGCAGCCATTGCAAACGCGGCGATTAAGCCGCCTCTAGTCGAAGAACATGCTCGCCAATTTCTGCGACAGTTTTCATCGGACGCAGTCGGAGCTTCTTCTCATCCGCCTGTTCTTCAAGTTCTTGGAGAGCGCTGTCGAGTCTTTGCCACTGCTTGTCACTGACTTGCGGATCGTCCTTTCCCGGACTCTGCAAGATCAATTCATAGTCTCGGTGGAGCATTGTGTCCCGTTCGCGTACCTGCACTGTGTTGAGGTCCCACAGACGCAGTTTCACAAGCTCGAACGACCGGGATAGAGCCGAAACTCGCAACGTACCGAAGTTTGCCACTAGGCGCGACCCTGAATAATCAATTACAGGCTCTTGGTTGGATCGCCGGCTACGACGGCCATTGCCTGCCACAAGATCAGGACTGAAGAATCGCGCGAGCCCGTCTCGCTGGCTCTTAACATACTCGCAAACCATGAAAGGGAGACGATCACCGGAGGCTTCGGTCTCAGTTGCAATCTCCTCCAAGTCGACAGCCACGACGCCTGCTGCACCCTGAGTATACAGTGACGAAAGTGCAACAATCCAACTTTGAGCAATCGCTTGAAGGCTAGCGCCTTCCCCCTCCCTCAACTCGCCCACCATGATCCCGCTTACCGCGGGATCAGGCTTGATGAGCGCCTCATGTGAGCGCTTGGCCAAGTCGTGGCGCAGATAATCCCCGGCGATATGTATCGCGTTTGCAATGGCGACGGCGTCCTCGCCATAGAAACATTTCAGTCGATCAAGCGAGTTCGCAAGCTCAAGATGAAATCCAGTCTCATTGACTGCCGCCACTCCCACGACAAAGCGCTCATAGGACCCGACGATAGGGGCAAAGAGGATCGGTGCCCAATTGGCTTGGACACTGCTGGTCAGCGTCGGGAAGATCGAGGAACTTATAGAAACGTTGCTCATGTCAGAACACCCAACGCCTTACATGCCTGTGCGGGCACCCTCAGAATGCGCTTCTCCAAGAACGCTTCCAACGCGCTTAGATGCGTCGCCGGAAGCAGCTTTGAGATAAGACTGGCGGTGGAAACTTCCGCAAAGTCCACGTTGCCAAGTCCGTCAGAGAGGTTTTTAGCCTCTTGGGCACGGCTGGACTTCTGATCTTTGGAGAGATGGCCGGTCAGCCAATCCGATAGCCTGTTGGCATATTCTTGATCCGGGTCCAACTGCGGAGGCTGCCAGTTTGGACCAGTGAAACTATGACCATGGTCAATAAGCCATACTTCATCTTTGCCCCCCAACAAAAGGTTGCCCGGATGGCGGTCTATATTCGCAATCCAAGCATCATAGGCGTATAGGTGACCTAAATCTCCCCATTTAATAATCTGATCGAGAAGCGCCTTACGTCCGGCAACGTCCGAGCCGGTCCATCGGTAGGTCACATTTGGCACCTTCACGTCTACACTCACAAAAACCAGACGCGCTCCGTCCGGGAGTGAAGGCGCGACTTTCGTTGCCAACACGTCCTGCCTTACCAAGCCGAGAAAGCAATCGGGTATCGGCAGTCCAACCCGGCGAGCCAACGAATGGGCCAACAGTTCGTTGCAAAGCTGTATAAGGTCCAAGTCCTTGATCACGGCCTGCTTTACAGCGCCATCGTCAAGAAGAACCTGCCCCCGAAAGGTTTCATTGACGTTACCTTCCTTGAAACCGATCGCTCCTTTAAGAACGGTCGCGAGCTTTATTGTTGTCATGCAGCTACCCCCTACGCAGGTATCGCAACCTTTGCGGGCTTTTTCAAGCTGGTCGTCTCTCAATAAATGGACGGTCACAGATCGGTTCCAACCGTTGCCAACGTTGACGAGAACTGAAAGGAGGCTGGATACCACTGTACCCAAACCCACGTTTTGGACACTCGTGAATCAATCGTTTACGGCCGACTTGGCAATACTGCATGTCCAAAACCGGATTATCCGTTCGCGCCGATCTGCAGTTGGGCGGGTACCAGCGCACCCGAATTCAGTGGACATTTCATCTGGTATCGCTAGAAGTATCGCTCTCGGTATCGCAATTCGGCAGGTAGGCCAGCGGGTTGCGAGCAATGCATGGAAAACGCGCTAATTGGAGGAGAGTCCCACCCTCTCCGCCATAAATTTCCCGGGATTATTAACGTTTGAGATTACCGGGAGATTGCCGTGACCGGCGGTCAGAATCGCATGCATTCCACGGCCGCACCAGAGCCGTTCCCGAATCAAAACATCGCGCATTGCTTGCGCTGATTCTGCCCGATATCCATTGAGCGAAACAGGCAGGAGACAAATATACCTGGGTGGCTCTTGGTGCGGGATCTCGTCAGTTACCCAGCACCTTCTTCACCCAGGCGCCAACCTCATCACCGCTGCTCATATCTGCCTGCACCAGCCCGTCGATCATGAAAGTCGGCGAGACATGGATGCCGTTCTGCCTGGCATATTTACAATGCCATTTGATCTCCCGGTCGAGATCCGGGATTGCGAAGACTTCTTTCAGCTTGACGCCGCTGTAGCGTTCCAGGCGCTCGATGATCTGGTTCGGCGTCACATCCATATTCGGGCCGCCGGCATGGCGCTCGAATTCGAATTCTTCGCGATGAGCGGCGATGGCTGATATCACTTTCTTTGCTGTCTGCTTGCCGCCTTCCAACGTTGAGGCTGCGATGATGCAGCGGACGAGGACGCCCGAATACATATGCCAAGGTTGCGACTGCAAGCGGATCTTCACGGTGATCTTGTCCTCGCCGGCCTGGCTCAGCAGTTCTTCGAGCTTGTTGAACGCTCTGACCGAGTAGGGGCAAGTCGGCTCCAGAAAGGCTTCGAAGATGCGGGGTCCAGTGCCCCAAGTCAGCGGATCTGCATGCCAGGAAGTGGTCGTCATGGAATTCCTCTCTGAGGGTAAGGTATCCGGAGCAACTTAGGTCACCAGGCTCCAGAAGCCATGCTTCTTGCCGTGCCGACGTTTGAGTTCCGCGACATAGAGGTCATGGGACCTGGTGTTGCCGAAGTCATCGATATGAGGCGCAAAGGATGCACAGTCCGCCAGATGCCTCGCCGCATGCTTATAGCGGCCGGACCGGCCGCTATCGAGCGCGAAATCGATCATGGAGCGCAAGACAATGGTTGCCGCGAGCGGATGTTTCTCCGCCAGAGCTTCGGCTGCCAGCGTCATCAGCTCATAGAGATTGCCATCCAGTTCCGCCTTCCTGCTCACTACAAGTTTTGCCGCCTCGGCAGGCGTCGGCCAATTGAGAAAAAACGCAAGTGCCTGGTGGACGTCAGGAAAAGCCCGGGCATGGACAAATGCCTTCTCCTCGGCCTCGATATCGTCGAAATCAGGCAGCCGCTTGAGGAAAGCCTTGAGGTGCTCGCCATGCAGCGACTGCTCGAAACACGTCCATCTATAGGTCTGTGCCTCCGCTGCACGCCCCAGGGCCTCGAGCGTCTCAACGCGCGCGCGCTGCCATTCGAATGGCATGTCGGCCCTGCCTCTCCTGTCGGCCTCATCCAACGTCTCAAGCGCTTCCTTCGCCCGACCGGCCGAGAGCAGACGATTGGCGATGTCGGCAGCTATCATCGGCGCCTTGCGCGCGTCCTCGGGGTGTTGGCCAATGTAGGCATCAACATCGCCCTGGGCGTCGGCAATTTCCTGCAAGGCTATGCGCACCGTCAGATCTCGCTGAGTGCCGTCGATCTCATCTTCGTAAAGGGGCCCCGCGCTGCCCCAGCCGATGATCTCGCGCTTGTCCTCCGCCGGCATGTCTTTCGGCTCCTTGGACCATTGGACGAACAGGGTTTTCAGGCAATCGAGACCATCCTTGCCGAGAGCTGGCGCCATTGCCGCAATCAGGTTGTCATACTGGCCGTAACCATCGTCTTGCACGGCTTTGAACACCTTCTCGGCCAGGACATTGGAGTCAATCTTGGCGGACGCGGCGATTGCGGCAGCATCCTCGCAAGCCTGATGAAAACTTTGGATGACAGAACCGCTGCTCTCGTTGGATCTCTCAAAGATCGAATTCGCCAGGGTGAGGAACTGCCATATCAGTTCGAAAGCCTCCTGGGGATCATCGGCGGCAACCGTCTCTGTGATCGTCTTGCGCTGCGTTTCCAGGTCGCTCTTCAGCGCCTTCACTTTGCGCCAGTTGATGAGGGTGCGAGCGCGGGCGATGCTGGCAAGCCGTTTTCGTACCTCACGCGCGACCTCGGCGCTGCCGTGATTGCCGGCAAGCTCCATTCGAAGCCGTCGCTTGTGGGCAGCACTGCCCATGCTGATCTCGACCAGCAACTCGGCAAGGCGCTGCGCACCAAGGGATTCAAGATTCTTCGCATTGAGTGTTGTCTTGGCTGCCATCGGTCATCGCTATCGTTTCTGCGATGACCCTACCCTGCAGGCGGTACCAGGCCAAGGTCCGGGAATGTGCACAGGGATAATCCTCTGTGCCTCGCTATTAGCTAAAAACTAACGCTGCCTCGTAACGACTCCTAAAGCCGGTTTTGGCACCTTGTTGCCTGTCGAATATTGCTTCCAAATTTCTCGCTGGGGTTGATTATGAGTCATA
>Ga0102591_1002713_pt1 | contig 18149 bp, 17 predicted proteins | sample AraplaCol_mCL_r2_2_FD_76860 | JGI IMG/M metagenome (GOLD analysis project Ga0102591, IMG submission 76860) | Arabidopsis root microbial communities from North Carolina, USA - plate scrape MF_Col_mCL_r2 (SPADES assembly) (version 2) | ecosystem: Host-associated > Plants > Roots > Endosphere... | reverse complement strand
CCAGAATTAATTCGAATGCTAGAGGCTAGTCATTTTTTTCATGGCCAGTTGATTGAATTGAGAGAAATACTTATTAAAGTGTTATCATCAAAGCTTCGTAGTTAATTTTGCTGGTATATATTACTTAGATAATTTTAGGGTATTTTACACTTCGTTTCCCGGGATGCCAGCCTGCGCTGGCATGACCATAAATATCGATGATGTCATGCCAGCGCAGGCTGGCATCCAGAGAACGAAGCCATAAAAGTTTGAATAATGATGAACTAACAAAATATGCAAACACCCATTCAACTGTACAACCAATACTTAGCTACCCGTGAATTCAAACCTGATCCGCAGCAAAAACAAGCTATTTCTCATTTGCAACGCATTCACGATGAATTAGCAGCCAGTCAAAAACCCCATTTTTTAAATAAATGGTTACCTAAAAAGCGTAAATCTATACACGGCCTTTATATGTGGGGTAGTGTAGGGATTGGTAAAACTTGGTTAATGGATATTTTTTATCAAACGTTGCCTACTGATAAAAAGATACGCATGCATTTTCATCGTTTCATGCAGCAAGTACATGAGCAGCTGAAAACACTACAAGGACAAGCGGATCCCTTAATGCATCTTGCAAAAAAGCTAGCGGCGCAGACTCAAATTATTTGTTTAGATGAATTTTTAGTGACAGATATTGTTGATGCCATGATTCTTGCAAATCTCTTGCGAGCTTTATTTGCTGAAGGAATTACATTGGTAACAACCTCAAATACAGCGCCTGATGATTTATATCCGAATGGCTTCCAACGTGAATATTTTCTGGAAGCAGTAAAAATATTAAAGCAACGGCTAACGGTGTTACATTTAACTACAGCGAATGATTATCGATTACGCGTATTAGAGCAAGCAGGAATTTATCATTATCCCTTGGATAGAACAGCGGAAGATTGTATGCGGAATAGTTTTAAGCAGTTAACAGGAATAGAAGTGATTCCACTGCAACCTGAATCTTTATTTATTGAAGGCCGTAACATTTCGGTGATTGCGCAAGTAAATCAAGTGGTTTGGTTTGAATTTTCGATATTATGTAATGTCCCGCGTTCACAACTAGATTACTTACAAATTGCGCGCTGTTTTCATACTGTGTTATTAAGCAATGTTCCTAAAATTGAGCCACAACAGGATAATGTGGCGCGTTATTTAATTAACTTAGTCGATATATTTTATGATGCAAAAGTTAAGTTAATTATTTCCGCCGCAGTGCCTATTGCAGAGCTTTATACGGAAGGACGTTTAGTTAATGAATTTAAACGAACGCAAAGTCGATTGTTGGAAATGCAGTCGTTTGACTATCTGAAAATGCCACATTTAGCTTAATTGAAATTCAATACAGAAACAAAAAAAGGCGCATTTCTGCGCCTTTCCGTTATAAAAAGATAGATTATTTAACCATATCTTTGAGCTTTTTGAGGGCTCTTGCTTTTACAACGTTACGAGCAGGTTTTGCTTTGAATACGGTTTCTTCGCCAGTGAAAGGATTAATACCTTTACGAGCTTTAGTAGCTGGTTTGTTAATTACTTGTAATTTGAGCAAACCTGGTAATACGAAAATACCTGGGCCGCTTTTTTTCAAGTGACGTTCAATTAACAAGCGTAACTCTTCGATAACGCCGCTAACTTGTTTTGTAGACAATTCAAGATTAGTTGCAATCTCTCTTAACATTTCAGACTTTGTATATTGCTTGCTAACCGCAGAAGCTTTTCTGCTTGCTGGTTTAGCTTTTTTAGCTGTTGGAGCAGCTTTCTTTTTTGGCTTTTTTGGTGCCATTGTTAACTCCTCATGTGTGATAGAAAAAGTTGGGAAAACATAAAATAGCATATTTATAGCTTTTTGCTAGAGGCCATTATCATTTCAAGCAATAAATATCGAATAAAATTTAATTAAATGTAGTCATACACTTTTTTTTACGACTTTTAAAGGGGGGAAGTTAAAAAATGTAAGGCAAGGTAATTATTTCATCACATGGTAAACAATAAATTAATGTTAACTCTACTTGATTTTTACTTAAATAATTGCTCAGCAAGTAAGCTAATAGGATGGATGACTTTAATCGCCGGGTTATTTTTACGTAAAGCAGCGTGAATATGTAACGCGCAGCCAATATTTGAAGTGACGAGATAATCAGGGTTTATTTGACAGATTTGATTTACAATTTTTTCAACTAAAGTATCTGCCATTGCAGGGTGTTCAATCATATATAACCCTGCAGCGCCGCAGCAAGTTGTATTTGCCGCTAATGAAACAACTTGTAATTCAGGGATTTTTTGTAATAATTTAGCAGGCGCATCGGCTTGTTTGACGACATTTTTTAATGTGCAAGGTGTATGTAAAACAGCTTTCTTAGGTAATGGTGTTAAGCACACGGCATTTGGCCAAGTGATGATTGTGAGAAAATGGCTGATATCCATCACTTTACGATTAAAATTTTTGTCAGCATATTCTTGTAAAACTGCCGCACATCCACTGGTAAAAGTTATAATTGCATCTATTTTATTCGTATCAAATGCCTGTGAATTTTGTTGCATCAATTTTTGCGCTGGTTCCGCTTCTCCTGTATGTTGATAGAGCGCACCACAGCAGCGCTGTGAAGGCGGCACACTAACATCATAGCCGCACGCGGTTAATACGCGAATTGCTGCATGCAATGTGGCTTGGTCAACCATTTGATTAATACAACCCGTAAATAATGCAACGTGGCCTTGTTTGCTAATTTGAGCAGGATAATAATTCTGCCAACCTTTAGCTTTAATTGAACTCGGTAGAAGTGAAACAAGGCGAGTAAAACGAAATGGTTTTAATAAGTTTATCCGTTGGCAGAAATGTAAAAAATAAGCTCCCACACGAAATAATGTAGGATATTTAATAGCAATGGCTAAACTACGAGGCACTTTTGTTGTTTTTCCAGTTTTTGCCATCAAGGCGCGCGTATTATCAATCAATTCTCCATATGGCACCTGTGCCGGACAAACCGCTTCACAAGCGCGACATGTTAAACAATGGTCTAAGTAGGTTTGTACTTTTTTAGTGAGTGGAATCTGCTGTTTTGCTAATGCATCTGCTAACGCGATGCGTCCACGCGGTGATTCACATTCATTTTCAGTGATAACATAAGTAGGACAGTGCGGTAAACACAAGCCGCACTTTACACACTGGCCAGCTGCTTGCTGAATTGTTGTTTCAGGTGTTGGACGGTTCGTTGTCATAGTACACTGCTCAGGCTAAACTAATGTTTTCTATTCTAACAGTAAAAATAAAATGTCCTACTATCAAAAACATGCTTTTATTTGCACAAACCTGCGGACAAACGGTAAAAAGTGCTGTGCCGATGGTGGTGCCCAAGCTTTGCAGCAGTATGCAAAAGCTAAAATAGTCGCCTTGGGATTAAACGGTAAAGGTAAAATTCGTATTAATAATGCAGGCTGCTTAGACCGCTGCGAAGAAGGCCCCGTGTTAGTAGTTTATCCAGAAGGCGTTTGGTATCACTACAAAACAGAAGCCGATATCGATGAAATTATTGAGCAACATGTGTTAAATGGCAAAATTGTAGAGCGCTTATTGTTAAATTCTGAATAGGAAAATTATCGCTATTTAAAGCCGTGGGATAATATAATTATGGAATTCACTCATTAAGATAAAAACAATAAATTTAATGTCTATCCTGATAAATTAAAATTAGCACAGTAACCGCACCACACGTTATAAAGCTTGCGCCTACGCTAAGCATCAATAAAAAATCTTGGTGTAGGTACCCATGCAAAATCGTAAAAAATTGAATAATGTTAAAGCCAGCAAAAGTTAGCAAGGAAAGTCCTTCAGTGCTTTTCGTGCGATAAATTTTTATAGCCTGTGGAACAAAAAGTCCAGCATTAATAAACATTCCAACACTAAAAATGATTTCAATAATCGCTGCGATAAGCATATGTAATTTCCTATAAAGTTGAAGGAGCTAACCTGTATTTTCTACCAAGATGAGCTCAAGCTTGTCATTCTTCTTTGCCCCAAGTACCATGTCGATAATTCGTACCGAAAGGGGTTAGCTGTATGTTTCACGGCAGTATTGTCGCCATTGTAACGCCAATGCGAGAAAGTGGCGAGCTGGATTTAGAAAGCTTACGTCAATTAGTGGATTGGCATGTTGCTAATGGCACACACGCGATTGTTGCAACGGGCACTACTGGCGAATCGCCGACGTTAAATGCAGAAGAACAGTTATCAGTGATTCGTACCGTTGTTGAACAAGCTGCACGTCGCATCCCTGTGATAGCGGGTACCGGTAGCAATGCAACCGAAAAAACTATTCAGATGACTCATAAAGCTATGGAAATCGGCGTGGATGCCTGTTTGTTAGTCACACCTTACTATAATAAGCCCACACAAGAAGGGCTATTCTGTCATTATAGTGAAATTGCAAAAGCTGTACCAATTCCACAGATTCTTTATAATATTCCCGGTCGTACCGGTTGTGATTTGTTAACTCCGACGGTTGCTAAGCTATCAACGATACCCAATATTGTGGGTATTAAAGAAGGCAGACCAGAAAGAGCTAAAGAAATTATTGAAGCTTGCGGCAAAAATTTAGATGTTTATAGTGGCGATGATGTTAGTGCGTTGGAAATCATCAAGCTCGGCGGCAAAGGCGTTATTTCAGTAGCGGCTAACCTACTACCTGAGCAGATGAGTGCACTTTGTGAAGCAGCGCTTGCAGGTGATTTTGTGACCGCAGAAAGTATAAATAATAAATTGTTAACGTTATATCGCGATTTATTTATTGAAACGAATCCAATTCCTGTTAAATGGTCGTTAAATCAGATGGGTAAAATTCCAGCCGGAATTCGTTTACCACTCACGCCATTAGCAGAACTATTTCATGGAAAGATGCGTGAAGCGTTAAAACAAGCAGGTATAGCAATAGAAGAGTAAAATATGAAAAGAATTTGTTTGTCAGGTGTCGTATTAACAGGAATAGCCGTAACTTTATGCGGTTGTTCTTCGTTGAATATTTTTAAAAAACAAGATACAGAATATTTATCTAGCACAATAACACCTCCTTTGCGTGTGCCTGTAGGGCTTAATCAAGCCGGAGTAGGTAATGATTATTTAATTCCTGCGCCAGTAAACACTGGGACTATGCAGCCAAATTTAATACCGCCAGGCAGTATGGCTGAGAAATATGCAAACTGCCAAATTACTAAAGATGATATGAAGCGCATTACTAAATTTGTTAAAGCGCCAAATCCAATAGCAAACGCAGCGCCAGTGCCAACTAGTGCAGCGCCTGTCACTGCGGAAACAACCAAGGCTAACGTGCCTGCAGGCATTACATTAGCGGGCGGAGTGCCAGTGTTGCCGTTAAATCAAAGTTCAGCACAAGCATGGAATACGGTTGGTAAAGGTTTAAAACGTGCAGGTTACAAAATTGCTTACCAAGATGAAAAAGCAAACAGCTATTATATTTTAGATATTTTCGCAACCGACGGAAAAGTAACGAAAGCAACGCCGATTTATTTAATAAAATTAGAAGATTCATCAGCAGGCAATGGTTATGCTTATGTGCTTGATCAAATGGCAGGCCCGGTTAAGCCAGAAGTTGCTGAAACTGTTTTAGAAAAATTAAAAGATGGTATTGCCGGAAAAGGACCTTCTTTCTTCTCAACCATGTTTTCACCCGTTAAACGCTGGTTTACAGAAGCGTTTTAAGTTCCAATTAGGAGAGGTACCGAAGTGGCCATAACGGCGCCGACTCGAAATCGGATGGGGGCTTTACCGTCCCACGTGGGTTCGAATCCCACCCTCTCCGCCATTTTAATCTCGCTTTGTTAAAACGAAACTAACGACAGCTCCAATTAATGTAATATACCAGCAGATATACACCCATAATAAAAAAATAGGGATGGCTGCAAACGCGCCGTATAAGAATTTATAGGTTGGAAAATAAAGTAAATAAACGGCAAAACCAAATTTTGCTATTTCAAATAAAATGGAAGCGACTAAAGCGCCAAGTAAACCTGCTTTAAGAGGCACTTTGCGATTAGGCACGGCGATGTAAAGCAAACTAAAGGCAATGATACTGAGCGAAAATGGTAGAAATGCAATGATCGGTTTTGTTAAACCAATATTGTCTGCCAGTTTAGTCATCAATGGAAAAGTAGAAATTAAATGTGAAGTCGCCACAAAACTTACACCGATTAAAATAGGTGATAATGTTAAAATCGTCCAATATAGAAAAAAAGCAGACAGCCAGCGGCGTGGCGTACGTACTTGCCAAATAGCATTTAGTGTTTGTTCTAATAAAAATAACAATGAAACAGCAGTAACAAATAAAAAACATAAGCTGATGGCGGAAAGCTGCGCGGCATTTTCAACAAAGCTTGCTAAATAATGCTGAATAGTTTGGCCAGCTGTTGCAACAAAATTGTTAAAAATGAAATTTTGAATAGTTTGTGCGACTGCTTTAAATTCAGGAAATGCTGCCAGCATTACAAAGCTTACCGTTAGCAAAGGCACTAAGGACAACAAACTAGTAAAACTTAAAGCGGCGGCGCGATAACTACAACCCACTGCATTGAAACGCAAAATAATATCACCAATAAAGTCGATATGCTTTTTTAAGCTACGATGGATTTTCATTGTTTTCCTTAACGGGATCATCTAATGGATTTGTTGATTTTAATAGGATTTTAAAACAGATTAAACCTACGGCAGCACATAATGTTAAAATAATAGCGAGCGGTAATTGTGATTTTGCTTGAATATGAGCAAGACCAAGGCCCGCGAAACCTGTTATAAACATTTGCAACCCGCCTTGTAATGCGCCTGCAGTGCCCGCCATAGCGGTAAAGGGTGCGAGAGCGCCCATGTTAGTATTAGGATAAGTAATGCCAACGCCAATGGTAAAAATAACCATGGGTAGAATAATATGAAAAGCTGTCATCCAATTACTTAAGGCTGGAATAAGCATACAAAATCCACCTAGTAGTAAAGTGCATAATCCCACAAAGACCATTGTGTGGTGTGAAACTTTGTACGCTAGAATTTTTGCGATCAGGGCGCCAATTAATAGGCCACCAACAATATAAATTGTTAGCCAGCCAAATTCCACAGAGCTATAACCTAATTTTGTTTGTAATAAAAATGGACTAATCATGCTGTAAACCGTTTCACCGAAAAAACTCACTAAACCTGGTATAAAAAAGCCAAGAAAAATTCGATTACGGATAATGAAAGTATAACGATTAAGAATGCCTTTAATATTGATGACATAACGCTTGTTATTGGTTTCAGGTAAATAATGTTGCAATAACAATAAACAAAGAGAACCATAGCCTAGTAAAAAAATAAAACATGAACGCCAACCGAAATAAAAATCAAGATAACCACCTAAAATGGGTGCAAATAACGGCGTTAAGGTGGCTGCCATACTAATGTAAGAAGCGGCTTTGACAAATTCTTGGCCTTTAAAAGTATCGCACATAATGGCGCGTCCCATCGTATCGCCACAACCTATCCCCATACCTTGTAAAGCACGTGCAATTAAAAAAAGATAAATATTGGTTGAACATGCGGCAATTAAAGTAGCAACTGTAAATATGCTTAAACCGACTAATACTATTAAGCGACGCCCATAAACATCCGATAATGGCCCATAAAAAAACTGCGAGCACCCATATGCGAAAATAAAAATAATTAAACTTAATTGGATTAAATTTGGATGGGTGTTTAAAGCTATAACCATGCTTGGCATCGCGGGTAAATAAATAGTGACAGCCATTTGGCTAATTGTCATAAGTAAAATAATAATGCAGGTGAAACGGTGTGGATTAATTTGTTTTGATTTTACTTCTATGTCAGTAAAGGATGTGTTTTCCATAAGCTATCAAATTTGACATTGTTTGTTAAAGATCCTTAATAAATAAATTCTCAATGAGGTAACTTGTGACAGAGTCATTAAGCTGGCAATTAACATGGAAATGCCGGCAATTAAAATGACATAAATCGCGTGCCTGTGAAAAATGTGAATAAAAATAGGACCAATGATTACACCCACTAATATTTGCGGTAGCGTAATAGTGATATTGAAAATGCCAAGATAAATACCCATTTTACTGCGTGGAACTTCAGCAGATACCATAGCATAAGGTAAAACAGTAATCCCACCCCACATGATGCCAATACCAAACATAGCCATAATCATTGCGAAATTATGATAACAGAATGTGATACTAATGAGGCTAATGGCACCAATTAATAAGGAGAACCCGTATAAAAGCTTCGTCTTAATGATTTGGGTTAGTTTCGGCAGAGCTATGGCATAAATGACGCTGGTAAATTGATAAATACTAAAATAAAAATCGGTCTTAACAGCGCTTTTGGTCATGATATTTTTATATTCAGGATTATGAATAATATCGGCGCCGATCGGTAAGCCATAGACATGTTGCGCGAGTGCTAAACTAAAAAATAACCATAAACAAAACAGTGAAACCCATGTGAAAATTTGAATACCGATAAAATCTTTAATAATTTTAGGTAAGTGGTTTAAATTAGTAATTATTTGGTGAGCAAAATTAAATAATCGACGCACCGTATTTGTTTGTTTTGATTCCTTTTGTTTTTTCAATAATTCTTGGTGAGTAGGGCGTTTTTCTTTGACAGATTGGCAAGTCCAAATGATGCTGCTTAATAATAAAATTCCCCCTAATAAAAAAGCAGCTTGGATAGAAAAAGGAATTTTAGTAAAAGTGAAAAAACTATGCCAATGTGCAACATGGGGTTCTAATAACCAAGGTAATATAGCGGCAAATCCTGCGCCTATACCGGCTAAAATAGTTTGCCAAGAAAATGCTTGAGTTTTTTGCAAGTTAGGAACAATATCACCCGTTAATGCACGCAAAGCTTCCATACAAGCGTTGATACTAAAACCAATTAACCAAAATAAAATAACGGCAAATTGAATAGAATCGACCAGTGGTAATAAGCAAAAACCCAAACAAGTAATGATTCCCCATGTTAATAAATACGGGCGCCGTTTACCATAACGTGTCAGCGTGTCATCACTCATTTGCCCAATGAGCGGTTGCATGATTAAGCCAGCAATCGGTGCTGCTAGCCATAAATAAGGCAAGCTACTACTTTCAACACCTAAAAATTTATAGACGCTGCTGGTGTTTGCCATTTGTAATGAGCTAGCAAATTGAATGCCAAATGAGCAAATAGCTAAATAAACTAATTGTAAAGATGGTAATAATTTGTCGCGCATAATGAGATCTATAAATTGCCGTGAATTTTATCATAACACATTGCGTAAGCGGATATTTGTAGGATATTTCTGGTGGGATTTGTAAGCTATTTTAAGGGGATGCGATTTAATGGATGATAAATGCTTTTATTATTCAGTTGTTCGCTGCTAAATAAAGTAATGTGGTTGATAGAGATAGAAGTTTTTATAGTTGGGAAAGCGTGAGGATCAATAACTAATTTGTGTCCTGGAAGTCGTCCCAGCGTTAAATGCGCAAGATAAGCTCTTTTTTCAGGCTGAAAATGTAGATCGGTGACAATTTTTTCAATCGTTCCTGCAAGTTTAAATAAGTTTGCGGAAGGTAAAACAGTAATAGCTAAAACGTGTGGATAAATAGGTGAGGGGAATAAGCAAATTTTATCCAACTGAATAGTGAATGATGCCATATCACTAATAGATCTTGTGACCGCTTGCAGTAACATTGGAATGTGTTCTTGCTCGCAGTTGCCAATAAAACGTAAAGTGATATGAAGATTCTCAGGTATAGTCCAGCGTATTTGCGGGCCCCAAGAATAATTCTGTAATTTTGTAATAGTAGTTATTAATTCCGCCGTAGTTTCTATTGAGGGTTCTATTCCAAAAAATAGCCGCATAATTAAATGTTTCTTATAAAAAATAATATTCTACGGCAGATAAATTCAACCGCATAATTTAATAACAAAGTATTCCAATAAGGTATTAAAATTTTATCAGTCTCATGAGCATCCTTATGATTAAATATAATTTCAAGTTCTAGATAACCGCCAGGTTTTCTACCTTGCCAATATTCGGTTAAGCCAGTAATTGCAATCTGTAAAGTATCTTTTTGAGCATCAGCATTAAAAAGTAATTTATGATGCGTATTAACCGTGGTCAAAGCAACTTGCAAAGCGCCATGCGTTGCTTTGTCGTTAATAATGATTATGTTAGGAAAATGCTGGATTGATTCGCGTAATAATTCACTCGCAGATTTATTGGATTCATCAATAAAATGTGGCTTAAATAAAGTACTCAGCGCGTCAAGTAAATCTATCGGTAATTGTATTTGTTCAGTATAAATTTTAACTTCTAAATAAGGTTGATTAATGCGATAACCTGTTATAACAGGAAAATTTTTAGTGGCTGCATCAACTTTTGCTGCAATTTCACTTTCAACGGCAGCTAATAAATTCCATTTGAATTTTTGTAAATTAGTTGTTTTATAATTTAATAATTCTGGCAAAACAAAATTCTGAAACATGGGCAAACATTCTTTGGGTGGCCCGGGTAACATGTAAATTAATTTATTTTTAAAGATGACTTTGCAGCCATTAGCGCTGCCATGATTATTTATTAAAACGTCGGCACTTTCAGGAAAGAGTGCTTGTTGACGATTGCTTTCGTCGGGTACATTTTTTAAGCCTAAGCTTTGATAGCGCTCATTAAAATGTTGCCAACTAGCTTCATTAAAAATAAGGGATTTGTTAATGACAGTGCTCAGTGCGTAACGGGTACGATCATCAGATGTTGGTCCTAAACCGCCAGTCATAATAATGCAGTTATGGTGTTCCAGTAAAAAATTCAACGCTTGTTCAATATCTTGCTGTGCATCAGAAACAAGACTATGCATGCCAATCGTCAATCCTTCATCAAATAGCATTCTGGCAATTTGTTGTCCGTTAGTATTTAAAATATCACCTTCCGTTAATTCATTACCTGTGGCTAATAGGCCAATTCGTAATGGGGCCTGTACAGAAAGATGATCAACTGACATATAAAATTCCCCTATTTTGTTTAATTTAGCTTATAATAAGTTACCCCAAGGAAGGTAGTATACCATTACGACACGCTTAACGAGAGGTACGCACTATGCTCGACACCGTTTTACTATCACGCGCACAATTTGGGTTTACAATTGGATTTCATATTTTATTTCCTACGTTAAATATTGGGTTAGCTACATTTTTAGCCGTAATGGAGGGCTTGTGGTTAAAGACCCGTAATCCTGTCTATTTAACTATTTGCAAATTCTGGACCAAAATTTTCGCGCTAACGTTTGGTATGGGTGTGGTGTCAGGCGTTGTATTGTCATATGAATTAGGTACAAATTTTGGGCCTTTTATTTTAGCAATCGGTGGTATTTTAGGGGCTTTATTCGCGTATGAAGTATTAAGCGCATTCTTTTTAGAGGCAGGTTTTCTCGGTGTGATGTTATTTGGTTGGGATAAAGTAGGGCCAAAATTACATTATGCCGCCACATTATTAGTGGCTATTGGTACTATTATTTCTGCATTTTGGATTATGTCAGCTAATTCATGGATGCAAACACCAGCCGGATATCATATGGAAGGTAGTCGTTATGTGGTCGATAGTTGGATGACGGCCATATTTAATCCATCTTTTATTCCTCGCTTTTTACATATGTTAATGGCTTCAATGGTAACCAGTTGTTTTGTCATTGCGGGTGTTGCTGCTTGGTATTTACTTAAAAATCGCCATCTAGATGTCGCTAAAAAATGTTTTTCATTTGCATTAGCCGCAGCATTAATTTTAACACCGCTACAAGCTTTTTTAGGCGATGCAGTGGGTTTGGTTGTACATAAATATCAACCGCTTAAAACCGCCGCAATGGAAGCTGTATGGGACACATCAAAAGGAGTACCTTTAGTTTTATTTGGTATTCCAGATGCTAAATCAGAGAAAAATTTATATGCGATTGAAATTCCTTATGGCGCTAGTGTTTTTAATACACATAGTTTAGAGGGTGAATTAATAGGTTTAAAAAGCGTACCAGCTGATCAGCGGCCAGTGGTTGCAAATGTATTTTTCTCATTCCGTGTGATGGTAGGTCTTGGCCTAGTGTTTGTAGCTGTTGCAGTGTATGCGCAATGGTTACGTATGCGAAAAAAATTATTTGCTCAACGCTGGTTTTTGCAAGTTTGCGTTTTATTGGCGCCGTTTGGATTTATAAGCACAATCGCAGGTTGGTTAACAGCAGAGTTTGGGCGACAGCCATGGATTGTTTATGGCTTAATGCGTACATCTGAAGGCGCAGCAGTGGTGCCAGCGCAACAAGTATTTATTTCTTTGGCGTTATTTATTTTTGTTTACGCAATCGTGTTTAGTTTTTATTTGGTGTATTTATTTAAATTAATTCGCAAAGGTCCGGCCGATACTAAGATTTCACCTGATATGTCAGAGCCGGAACAACCGCCATTCACTTACATGACGTCTACTTCATCAGTGGAGAACAAATAATGACAACATTAATTTTAATTTGGGCTTTCATTATTTCATTTGCCATTATCATGTATGTGTTATTAGATGGTTTTGATTTAGGTATCGGCATTTTATTTCCTTTTATTCGCGATCATCACCATCGCGATATTATGATGAGTACTGTTGCACCGGTATGGGATGGTAATGAAACATGGTTAGTATTAGGCGCTGCTGCTTTGTATGCAGCATTCCCAATTGCTTATAGTACATTGCTGCCAGCTTTATATATGCCATTAATGATTTTATTAGCGGCATTAATTTTTCGTGGCGTAGCATTTGAGTTTCGTTTTAAAGCCCATAAAACCCGTATTATTTGGGATATCGCTTTTGCAGGTGGCTCTACGATTGCAGCTTTTGGCCAAGGCGTCGTGTTAGGGACTTTTGTGAAAGGCTATGGTGATGCGCTGCCATCAACCTTGCCAACATTAGCTTGGTTAACGCCATTTAGTATTACAACAGGTATTGCTGTTGTATGTGGTTATGCTTTATTAGGCGCAACATGGTTGATTATTAAAACCGAAGGCGAATTGCAAAAAGAAATGTATCGCGCGGCAGGGTTTTTATTGGCGGTTGTATCGATATTTTTAGTCGTCGTTAGTATTTGGTCGCCCTTACTTTCATATCCAATTTATTTACGTTGGTTCACATTACCTAACTTTGCTTATTTATCACCATTGCCAATTTTAACGGGTATCTCAATTTTGGCTAATTTTTATTTTCTTTATAAGCGTGCGCCAGAACGTATGCCATTTATTTTATCTATTTGCTTATTTATTTTTGCTTATATTGGTTTTTGTATTAGCAGTTGGCCTTACATTATTCCGCACTCAGTCGAAGTCTGGAATGCTGCTTCACCACCCACAACGCTTAAATTTACTTTAGTCGGTGTTGCTATTTTATTGCCGGTATTACTGATATACACGGTGCATTCTTATCATGTGTTCCGCGGTAAAGTAACAAGTGGGGAAGGGCATTACTGATGAAGCGCTGGCTATGGTTTGTTGGCTTATATGTTATCTCTATCCTAGTGGTTGTTGGTGTTGCTTCTATCATTAAATTATTCATACCCCATTAATTTTTAACAAGGAAGCCAATGCGTTGTTTAGTTTGGTTTAGGGAAGATCTAAGAATTAATGATAATGCAGCACTTCATCACGCCGCTCGTGCTGCCAAAAATGGACTAATCGCTGTTTATATTATTTCTCCACAAGAATGGCGATCGCATAATGTGGCTGCGTGTCGTGTTGACTTTATTTTAAGAAACTTAAAAGAGCTTAATAAAGAATTAACACAATTAAATATTCCATTATTAATACGCCATGCTGCAACTGGCAAACAAGTTCTAAATATTATTCAACAGATCATCCAAGAGCATAAAATCGATGCGCTATTTTTTAATAAGCAATATGAAATTGATGAAGACAGGCGTGATTTAAAAGTTGAGAAGCAATTAAAGCAGCAAAAGATCAATGTTTTTAGCTATACTGATCAAGTTATTTTTTCACCGGGCGAATTATTAACGGGAAATGGAAATTATTACACGGTTTTTACCCCGTTTAAAAAATCCTGGTTTAAACACTTTAATCTAGCCATGTGTACTGCTTATTCAGTGCCACAGAAACAAGCTAAGTTAACAATTAATTCCGATGATATTCCAGATCATATTGATGGATTTAAATCCAATATTGATGCGACTTTATGGCCAGCAGGTGAAAAACATGCGCAACGGCGCTTAGCATACTTTATTCAAGAAAAAATCCGTGCGTATGATAAACAACGTGATTTTCCAGCTATTGATGGCACCAGTACATTATCGCCTTACTTAGCTGCCGGTATACTATCACCCCGTCAATGTTTAAAAGCCGCGTTAGAGGCTAATAAAAACCAATTAGAGACAGGCAATAAGGGCGTTGCTACTTGGATCAATGAATTAATTTGGCGCGAATTTTATAAGCACATTTTGGTTGGATTTCCGCGTGTCAGCATGGGACGTGCATTTAAACTCGAAACAGAAAAATTGCCGTGGGACAATGACAAAAAACTATTTGCTGCTTGGCAAGAAGGGCGTACCGGTTTTCCGATTATAGATGCGGCTATGCAACAGCTTAAGCAAACTGGCTGGATGCACAACCGTTTACGGATGATCACCGCGATGTTTTTGGTTAAAGATTTACTCATTGATTGGCGTTGGGGCGAGAAGCATTTTGCATTGCATCTGATCGATGGCGATTTGGCAGCTAACAATGGTGGTTGGCAATGGTCAGCGTCGACGGGCACGGATGCTGCGCCTTATTTTCGTATTTTTAATCCAATTTCACAGAGTCAAAAATTTGATCCTACTGGTAATTTTATTCGTCGATACTGCCCAGAGTTATCAAAAGTTGAGGATGAAGCTATTCATGATCCTGGTGTATTAGGTAAATCCTATTTACAAGCAATCAATTATCCTGTGCCCATTGTTGACCATAGCCAAGCAAGGGCACGGTTTATTAAGCTTTATAAAGCACTAAAAACTTAATGGATAGGTAGTGAAGTTATTACGACTTAAGCTTAGGCGCAGTATTTAAGCCTACTGAAGGATTTAATTTATCTTCTAGCAATTTTAATTTTCCGCTGCTTTTTTAGTATATTCATTATTTTCGCCAAATAATTCCATAAGCCTATCAAAAGCGCGCTAACAATTTTCTTCAGCTTCTTCCTGTATGTCCTAGATGGCTTCCGTATACTTACAATTAAATTGCTGTTGAAATTCTTCAGGCGATATTAACGTCCATACATAAAAGTATTATAAACAATTATATAAAATTAAGCCTGATATGAAGACTTGCAATATGTCAGAAAAATATATAGATTTTTAAATATGAATAACGCCGTGACAGCGTCAGTTCAAATTTAGAATCTTATCAATTAGTTTTCCCCAAAAAATTTTTTAATCATCTGAACCGTTTAAATATGGCATGAAAGCATCATAAGCTCTTAACTTTTATAAAGGTCTGCTATGAAATCTAACAGCCAAAAAAATGTCGAAATATTAAAAAAATTACCAAAATCAGAGTATTATCGTCTTATTGTTGACGGCTTATTGCAAAATAACAGTGAAGAAGTGGGCTGGTTAGGATATGCAATGCGTGAACCTAGATCTTTGCCCAATGCTCTAGCAGCATTGCGTTTTAGCTTATGCAATAACTTCAATGATAAAATGGTATCGATTAATTTAATTTGTGAAATTCATAAATGTGCTATGAAGGGTACTCAAAATACGTTTGCTACTCCTGGTGAATTTCGTGAAACTAACTATCCAGGGTCTTTTTATCTTGATATAAATGATCATTGTTCTCCAACAGGATTAAATGAACTCTATCAATTTGTAAAAGATAATGAAACATATGGCTGTTGTATCGGAACAACTAAAAAACGTGAATATTATTTAGATTCAGATGCTTACGAAAATGCAAGAAAGGAGATGAATAATTTAATAAATATTGGCTCAATCGATGCCATAATGAATTTTTTCCAGCAACCAACTTCAGAAGATATTAACAAAGTGCTCAGTTATCGCGCACCATTCGGTTGCCATATTGTGGCAAAATTGCAAGAAATTTGTGATGAATATAACAAGAATATTTTACAGTCAAAAGATAGCACTCAGCAGTTAGAAGTTATCGTTAAGTGTGTGCGACAAATAGAATGGCTGCATCCATTTCATGATGGCAACTGTCGAGTAGCTTATATTTTATTACACCGATTATTATTACAAAACGGTTTTTTACCAGCCATGTTATGCGATCCCAATCGATTTGATGGTTTTAGTTTAGAAGAATTAATCAAAGATGTGCAAGAAGGCTGTAAGAATACAGAAGATTTTTGTAAAAACGTCGAGCATACAATTTTTTCATGCGATACCAAAATAATAGATAGCCGTATTCAAGAGATTATGAGTGGTAAAGATGAAGAGCCTCACATTGCACCCGAAATGCGTTTTTCTACCTACGTAAAAAGAGAGTATAAAAAAGTAGAAAAAGAAATAACACAATTGTATGAAATAATACAAAACTTTAATTATGAAAATTCCAATGAAAATAGACCCCTTGTTACAGAACGTTCTCCTTTGCTTCTTTCGGCTCCTAAGAAGGGAGTCCAAGATCTGCAGGATCCACCAAAAAAGAATAGAACTTGCTGTTTAATTATTTGATATTATTTAAGCAATTAAATATGCCATTGTCCTAGGCAATTTTGTAATGGCATCAGTATATATCTCATAGAAGCTACTTATTGCTTCATTAGCTATCCTATCTTTGCTAAAATTTTGGTTTTTGAGATCATTTATCAATGAAAGATGTACTAATAAAAAGCTATTCACCGTCTTCTTGCAGCATTGATGTGCATCCCTTGCTGGCGGCTTATATAAAAGATATACAAATAATAAGAAGTGATTCCTCTCAATTAATAGCACCTTATAAAGTTTACCCTGACCTATTTATTGTTATGGGTTTTCAATACCAAGGACGATTAAATGTTCTTACTGAAGAAGGTAAAATAAATCTACTTAAAAGCTGCGGCATGACTGGTTTATTAAAGACTTATAGAATGTTTCAAACGGCAACAACCACAATAATATCTATTTTATTTAAGTTTTATCCATGGGCAATTCCAGCGTTGCTTAATATACCAGCTAATGAATTAACTAGTCAGTCATTAGGTCTAGAAGATATTTTGAGGGGAAAAATTATAAATAATTTGCAAGAAAAAATACAAGCAGCACAAAATCCATTTATTGCATCTAATATCATTCAAGAATTTTTAATTAAATTACATTTAACACAAAATAGAAAACACGAACCTCAACAGCGTATTATCATGATCGCTCAACAACTAGCTAAACATCCAGTAATAGACTCTATAGAAAAATTAGCCTACCATTATGGATATAGTATACGAAGTCTTGAACGACATTTTCAAGAAATGATTGGTTTAAGCCCAAAAAGGTTTGTATCAACAGCAAGGTTTCAAAAAGTACTACATTTGCTACAAGCCAATATTGCTTGGGTAGTGATAGCTGAATCTTTTGGCTATTATGATCAAGCTCATTTTATTAAAGACTTTAAACAATTTTCTGGCATAACACCCCATCAACTTATCCACTCTTCTTAATAATTGTCGCATTTTTACAATACAAGTAAGTAGCTATTTAGCCATTCTATCTTGGTCTTAATAAAGACATTATTCCTAATAACTTTTCTTAAGGAGAACTCATTATGTTACCAAGATTAAGTATGACAAAAAAGCTCAATCAAACTATCAGCCCAAATTATCCATTTAAATCACACTTCGTTAATATTAATGGCGCTAAAATGCATTATGTTGATGAGGGAAATGGAAAGCCTATTCTCTTGCTTCATGGAATGCCTTCCTCTTCTTATTTGTGGCGAAATATTATCCCGCAACTTAGCACAGTGGGAAGATGTATTGCGGTTGATTTAATTGGTCATGGTAAATCAGATTCGCCTGATAATATAGCGTTTACCATCAAAGATCATTTGAATTATCTTAACCAATTTATCAAACAACTCG
>Ga0102591_1002711_pt1 | contig 18150 bp, 11 predicted proteins | sample AraplaCol_mCL_r2_2_FD_76860 | JGI IMG/M metagenome (GOLD analysis project Ga0102591, IMG submission 76860) | Arabidopsis root microbial communities from North Carolina, USA - plate scrape MF_Col_mCL_r2 (SPADES assembly) (version 2) | ecosystem: Host-associated > Plants > Roots > Endosphere... | reverse complement strand
TGGCCAAGATCGGCCTGCTGCTCGACCGCCCCGACTTCGTCGAGGAGGCCAAGCGCGAGTTCATGGTCCACATCAAGTACCTGGCCGACCGCAAGACCGGCCTGTGGTTCCACGGCTGGACCTTCCTGGGCCGCCACAACTTCGCCGACGCTCTGTGGGCGCGCGGAAACTGCTGGGTGACGATCGCCATCCCCGAGTTCATCGAGCTCTTGGACCTCAAGCCCGGCGACGGTCTGCGCGCCTTCCTGATCGACGCGCTCGAAGCCCAGATCAAAGCCCTGACCGAGTATCAGGACGCCGAGACGGGCCTCTGGCGCACGATCATCGACGACAAGACCTCGTACCTGGAGGCCTCGGCCACGGCCGGCTTCGCCTACGGGATCCTGAAGGCGGTACGCAAGCGCTATATCGGCAAGGAATACGAGGCCGTCGCCATCCGCGCCATCAAGGGCGTGCTGGCCAATATCGACGACAAGGGCGAGTTGCAGCAGGTCTCGTTCGGCACGCCGGTGTTCGACACGATCCAGGGCTACAAGGACATCCCCCTCACCTCGATGCCCTACGGCCAGTCCTTGGCCATGCTGGCCCTGGGCGAGTTCCAACGCGCCTTCATCTAACTGACCACCGCATCAACCGGTCCAGCCGAGCGCTGGGCCGGCAAGGGGCGCCAAGACCCCTCCTTACAGGGAAACGAGACGACCATGGCCACGCCGGACATCCGCAAACCCACCTGGGTCACCTATTGGGGCTGGGGTTCCGGCGACATGCTGGGGGCTGGCGCGCAAGCCGTGATTACCGGTTGGCTGGCCTATTTCTTCATCACCTTCTGCGGGCTGTCGCCGGTCGAGACGGGTCTGATCCTGGGCCTACCGCGCCTGCTGGAAGCGATCACCTGCCCGCTGATCGGCTACATCTCGGACAACCTGCGCCACACCTGGGTCGGTCGGAAGATCGGACGGCGCAAGATCTTCCTGATCCTGACCATTCCGCTGCTGCCCTGCTTCGCGCTGATCTTCGTCACCGGCCAGACCTTCGTCTACTACCTTCTCACCTTTGTTTTCTTCGAGTTCCTCTACACGATGTTCCTGATCCCGTGGGAAACCCTCGCGGCGGAGATGACCAAGAAGTACGAGGAGAAGGCCAAGTTCGCCGGCGCGCGGATGATGATCGCCCAGAGCTCGGCGATCCTGGCCTCGTACCTGCCGACCCTGATCATCAGCCACTTCGGCGGCAAGGACTCGCCCGGCACCTTCCTGATCATGGCGGCGATCTTCGGCTGTCTGTTCAGCCTGGTCGTGCTGCTGGTCGTGCTGCTGACCTGGGAACGGCCCTACACCGAGGCCGAGAAGCTGATCCAGCCCGAGCCCATGGACTGGACCCGGGCCGCGCTGATCCCCGTCAACATGTTCCGCGACCTGTTCTCGACCCTGAAGATCAAGGCCTTCCGCCAACACCTCTCGCTCTATCTGGGCGGCTACATCTCGCAGGACATCTTCAACACCGCCTTCCCGCTGTTCGTGGCCACGGTGATGATGGGCGCCACCCTGATCATCTCTCAGCTGATGACGACCATGTACGTCGCCCAGCTGATCTCGGTGATGATCGCCGTCAATGTCGTGATCCGCACCGGGCCGACCGCGGCGTACCGCATGGCGATCAGCTTCGTCTGCGCGGCGCTGCTACTGTTCCTGGCCTTCTACCTGATCCAGCCGGCCAGCTTCGCCACTGGTCTCACGGGCCTTGGCGGCAACATCTTCAGCGGCGCCGCGCCGCCCGTCGTGCTGTTCTGGCTGTTCGTTCCGATCATCCTGGCCGGCCTGGGCCGCGGGACGCTGAACTTCGTGCCCTGGAGCGTCTACAACTACCTGCCCGACGTCGACGAGGCCGTGACCGGCCAGCGACGCGAAGGCATCTTCGCTGGGGTGATGACCTTCGTGCGCAAGATCGCCCAGTCGGGCGCCATCGTGCTGACCACCAGCTTGATCGGCATGGGCGGCTACGTCGCCGCCGACAAGAGCCACCCCGGCGTGACCGTGGTCCAGTCGCCCGAAGCGGTGCGCGCCGTGGTGCTGGTCATGGTCGGCGGCCCGATCCTGGTCATGCTGGCGGGCATGGTGATCTCCTGGCGCTTCCGCCTCAACGCCAGGACCCACGAAGTCCTGATCCACGAGGTCGAGCGCCTGCGCGCGGGCGCCACCGAGGCCGAGAGCGCGGAGTCCAAGGCCATCGTCGAGGAGCTCACCGGCTGGAAGTGGGAACGGCTCTGGGGTCGCGCCTAAAGCCAGCCGTTTGAGCGGGCGATGCGGCCAGCCTCGACCCGGTTGGCCGCGCCCAGCTTCTGGGCCGCTTCCGACAGGTAGTTGCGGACCGTGCCGGGCGAGAGATCCAGCACCTCGGCGATGTCCTTGTTCGAGCGCCCCTCCTCGGCCAGGCGCAGGATCTCGCGTTCGCGGTCGGTGAGCGGGTCGGGCGCCGCGTCCCAGATCGTCTCGGACAGCTCCGGCGCGATGGCCCGGCCGCCGGCGGCGATAGTCCGGACGGCGGCGGCCAGCACGGTGCTGGGACCGTCCTTCAGCAGGTAGCCCTTCACCCCCGCCTCCATGGCGCGACGCAGATAGCCGGGGCGGCCGAAGGTGGTGACGATCAGCACCCGAGTCGCAACGCCGTCGGCCTTCAGTCGCGCGGCGACGTCGATGCCGGTCAGGTGTGGCATCTCGATGTCGGAGATCAGCACGTCGGGCTTTTCGGACCGCACCAGGTCGAGGGCCTTCTGGCCGTCCGGGGCGCGGCCGACCACCTGGATGTCGCCCTCCAGCTCCAGCAGCGCGCTGAGCGCCCCCAACACCATCTGCTGATCTTCGGCGATGACGACACGGATCACGTAACGGCCTCCCCCAGCACGCTCTCCAGCGGCGCGGTGGCGACGAGGCGCGTGCCTCGCCGATCGGATTTGATGTCCAGGCCGCCGCCGATCGCCGACAGCCGCGCGCGCATGCCCTTCAGGCCGGAGCCCTCGACCAGCTCCCCGCCCTTGCCGTCGTCGGCGACGCTGAGCGTCAAGGCCGAGGCGCTGGGCTCCAGACGGATCTCGCAGTGGACCGCCCCCGAATGACGGATGACGTTGGTCACGGCCTCGCGCAGGGCCATGGCCAGCACGGCCTCCTGCCCCGGATGGCCCTCCGGCGCACCGCCCGAGACTTCGGCCGTCACATTGGCCGCCGCCAAGGCCGTCTTGGCGCGTTCGAGCTCGGTGATCAGCGAGGCGCCCTTCATGCCGACCACGGCGGTCCGGACCTCGGCCAAGGCCTCGCGCGCGGCGGTGGCGACCGACTGCATCTCGCGCTCGGCGGCGGCGGCGTCGCGGCTGACCAGGCGCGCGGCCAACTCGGCCTTCACCGCCACCAGGGTCAGGGTGTGGCCTAGAAGATCGTGCAGATCGCGGGAAATCCGCTCGCGCTCGGCCGTAGTGGCCAGGGCCCGGACCTCCTCGTGGGCAAGGGCCAGTTCCTGGTTCTTGCGCTCGACGTCGGCCTGCATCAGGCCGGCGAAGCCGGTGATGCCGCCGAACAGTACGCCTGAGGCCCAGACGGGCCAATTATGCGGTGTCAGGAAGGGACCCAACGCCAGCAGGGCCAGCTCCAGTCCGATCATGACCCGCACCGAGGTTGGCCGCGATGGCAGGCGGGCGGCGAACGACATGGCGTAGATCGTGTAGACACTCCAGCCCGTGTTGAAGGACGACAACGCCAAGCCGATGCTGAAGATCGCTAGTACTTGCCAGAGGGTGGGACGGCCCTTGTGGAACCATATCCAGCAGAACAGCGCCACGAAGGCGATCAGGCCGGCCGCCGAGGCGACGATCTCAACCGTCTCCGGCTTCCGGAACAGCCACGAGATGAAATAGAACGGCAGGTACGAGAGGAACACTAGGCTCCAGCGGCGCCGGAACACGCCGTCCGCCAACGGCGCGCCGTTCGTTTCGCCCTGGGTGCGAGTCGAGGTCCCCTGCTCCATGGCGGCGATGTCGCGCGCGAGGCTCGCCACGGTCAAGCCGCCTGTCGCCGCCAGGCGGACCACGCGCCGATCACGGCCGCCAGGCTGATCGCCGCCAGCACCAAGACGTGGCGTTGGACGTCAGCCATCGGCGCCATGCCCGACAGCATCATCGACAGCTGGCCCAGGTGGTAGGATGGCGTGACCTCGGCGATCTTGGCGACCCAACCCGGCAACAGGTTCAACGGCATCCACAGTCCGCCGAACAGGCAAAAGCCGAGGAACAGCAGGTTGGCGACCGCCGCCGCGCCTTGCGAGCCCATGCGCAGGCCGATGTTCAGGCCGATCAGGGCGAAGGGTATGGCGGAGGCCAAGCCCAGGCCCAAGGTGGCCGCCCAGCGCCACGGGACCATCACGACCCCACCGAAATAGGCCAGCACGCCCAACAGACCGATGGCCGAGGCCACCAGCGCCAAGGCGGCGGCGAGACGGCCGGCCAGATAACCGCCGGCGGGCAGCGGCGCGATCTGCTTCAGCTCGATCAGCTTGGCCTCCCGCTCGGCGGCGACGGCGGCGCCGAAGCCGAACATCGCCGGCGCGATGGCGGCGAAGATCACGTAGTTGGCCAGCATCGCGTGGGCGATCTCCTCGCGCCCTTTGCTGAAGCCCAGCCCGACGATGCCGTAGAACAGCAGCGGCAGCGCTACGCTGGGGATCAGGAACTGCGGGGTGCGCCAGGTGGACACAATCTGGGCGCGCGCTTCACGGAAATAGACGAATAGGATGTGCATCTCAGGCGACCTCGATTTGGTTCTGGACGGTCTTGGGGCTGGGCGCGCCGGCCTGGACCAGTCGCGTGACGGCGTCCTCAAGCGAGGCCCCGGCGACGGTCAGGTCGTCGACGGTCTCGTCGCGGGCCAAAAGCTCGCGCAAGGTGGCGGGCGCCGAGGTGGTCAGTAGGGTGATCCTGCCGCCCTCTCGGCTGACGCCGGTGACGCGAACCAAGCCCGCCAATTCCGCGTCCGACAGCCGTGTGCGGCAGCGGATGGCCACGGCCGAGACACGGCTCTTGATCGCCTCGGGCGAGCCATCGGCGATGACCTGGCCATGGTCGATGACCACGATGCGGTCGGCCAACGCCTCGGCTTCGTCCAGATGGTGGGTGGTCAGCAACACGGCCGCGCCGCGGGCGATCTCGGCCCGCACGGCCGCCCACAGGCCGCGGCGAGCGTCGATGTCCATGCCGGTGGTCGGCTCGTCCAGCACCAGAAAGTCCGGCCGGCCGGCGATGGCCAGGGCGAACTGCACGCGGCGCTGCTGGCCACCGGACAACGCTCCGCAGCGTCGGCGCTCGAGCCCCTCGAGGCCCGCCAGGTGAATGATTTCGTCCAGTGGCCGGGGCTTGCGGTAGTAGCCGCGGAATAGGTCCACCTGCTCGCGAACGGTCAGGGTGCGCGGCAGGCCGGCCTCCTGCAGCATGACGCCCATCCGGCCCCGAGCCGTGACGTCGCGGGGATCGCCGCCGAACAGGCGCGCCTCGCCCTCATCAGGACGGAGGCGACCGGTCAGCAGAGCGACGCTGGTGCTCTTACCAGCGCCATTGGGGCCCAGCAGGGCCACGCACTGGCCCGGGCGAATGGCCAGATCCAGGCCGTTCAGCGCCACGGTCGCGCCCCGCCGTTTGACCGCTTGGCGAAGCGCCGCGAGCGGCGGCTGCGAAAACTCGGCTGACATCGATAGCTCCCTCTTTGTGGAGCCACCATGCCGTCGCGCCGCACGCGCCATCAGTGCCGGCCGTCATCGGGCCGGCATGACAAACGTCACCTCTTAGACAAGCTGCGCCAATCCGCCGCGCCCACTCTTAACGCTGCTTCCCAGCCGGCCGCCCTACGATCGGGGAACCGTTACAGTGATCGAGGCGCCTTCCGACCATGGACCTTCGCGAAGCCCAGCGCCTGGCCGCTCTGAGGTCGTACAAGGTCCTGGACACACCGGCCGACGCCGCCATTGATCGCCTCGCGAAGCTGGCCGGCAATCTGTTCGACGCCCCCATCGCGTTGGTGTCGCTGGTCGATCAGGAACGCCAATGGTTCAAGGCTCGGATCGGTCTCGACACTGCCTCCACGCCGCGCAGTCAGGCGTTCTGCGCTCACGCCGTCGCCATGGGCCCCCAAGCCGTCATGGTGGTCGAGAATGCTTCTCTCGATCCCCGCTTCGCGGAGTTTCCGTGGGTGACCGGCCCGCCACGCATCCGTTTCTACGCCGGGGCCACCCTGACCACGAAGGATGGGCACAACCTTGGCGCCTTGTGCGTGATGGACGACAAGCCCCGCCCTCGGCCGCCAGAGACCGAGCTGGAGCGTCTGAAGCTGCTGGCGCGGATCATCGTCGACGAACTCGAACTGGCCAAGGCCCACCGCCTGGCCGCCGAGAAACAGCGCTTGCTGGAGCTGGCCGAGAGCATGGCCGGCGTGGGGCATTGGCGGGTCGACGTCGCCACCAAACAGGTGACCTGGTCGGACCAGATGTACGTGATCCACGGTCTGGATCGCGACACCTACACGCCGGAGCTGGGCGCTGACCTTGCCCACTATCCGCCCGAGCACCGCCCTCACATAAGGCGGTGCTTCGCGGCCGCGATCGAGACCAAGGGCGGCTTCGATCTCCAGGTCCAATTGATCCGGGCCGACGGGCAGATCCGCGATGTCGTGTCGCGTGGCACCAGCGAACTGGGCGAGGACGGCGAGGTGGTGGCCCTGTTCGGCCTGCTGCAGGACGTCACCGACTATTCCAACGCCATGCGGGCCGTGGAGCGCACCAGCGATCGCTACCGGCTGCTGACCGAGAACGCCAACGACCTCGTGACCAAGATGGATCTCGATGGCCGGTTCAACTACGTCTCGCCGGCGGTGAAGGCCATTTCGGGCTACACGGCCGAAGAGCTCGTCGGACGCTTCGCGCTCGAGTTCATCCACCCTGACGATCGCGCGCGGGTCGCGCGAACCTTCGACGCCGCCCTGCCCGGTCCGTCGGGATGGCTGATCGAGTATCGCATCGTGCGCAAGGACGGCGCGGTCCGCTGGGTCGAGGCGCGGCCCAAGTTGATCCACGATCCGGAAACCGGCGCGCCGTGCGCCGTGACGGACGTGGTCCGCGACATTACCGACCGCAAAGCCGCCGACGACGCCCTGGCCGACAGCGAGGCGCGCTATCGGCTGTTGGCGGACAATGCCAGCGACATGATCACCCGGTTCGACTCCAGGAGCACCATCCTGTTCATGTCGCCCGCCAGCGAAGCCATGCTGGGCTACAGGCCCGAAGAGATGTTGGGCAAGCGGGTCATCGACTTTGTCCATCCGGCCGATCAGCCGACGGTCCTGACCTACTACGCGGCCCTGGTCGCCGCCGGTCCTGGCGCCGCGGCCGAGCCTTTTCAATTTCGTTGCAAGTGCAAGGACGGGCAATGGCTCTGGGTCGAGGGGCAGCCGACCCTGTTCTTCGACCCCGAGACCGGCGCCCTGACCGGCATTCAGGACGTCGTTCGCGACATCAGCACGCGCAAGGCGATGGAGGCCGCGCTGGAGGCCGCCCGCGCGGAGGCCGAGGCCGCGGCCGACGTGAAGGCCGAGTTCCTGTCGAACATGAGTCACGAGCTGCGCACGCCGTTGACCGCGGTGCTGGGCTTCTCCCGCCTGATCGCGGAACAGCCGGAACTGACGGCGACGACACGCGGCTTCGTCGAGCGCGTGACCAACGCCGGCAAGGCCCTGCTGTCGACGGTCAACGACATCCTCGACTTTTCCAAGCTGGAAGCCGGCCAGGTCGAGATCATCCCGCAGGCCTGCGAACCAGCCCGGCTGGTCACCGAAGCGCTAGAGCTCTTCTCGCTGCAAGCCGACGAGAAGGACGTGGCGCTTCGCGGCCAGGACCTGGACACCCTGCCGGCTCGGTTGACGATCGCGTCCGATCAGGTGCGCCAGGTCCTACTGAACCTAGTCGGCAACGCCGTGAAGTTCACCGATCATGGCGAAATCGTCGTCGAAGCGGGCTATCGCCAGGCTCGGCTGCGCCTGGCCGTCCGCGACAGTGGCGCGGGCATTCCGGCCGACCGGCAGGAGGCGCTGTTCAAGCGCTTCTCGCAGGTCGACGGCTCCTCCACCCGCCGCCATGGCGGCACCGGCCTGGGCCTGGCGATCTGCAAGGGCTTGGTCGAGGCCATGGGCGGGACGATCGGTGTCGAAAGCACGGTCGGCGAGGGCTCGTGCTTCTGGTTCGAGATCCCCGCCCCCGCGACCGACGCCCCCACGGCGATGATCGTGGCGGCCGAGCCCGCCGCCGCCGTTCAGGGCTGCCGGGTGCTGGTGGTCGACGACAACGCGGTCAATCGCGCCCTGGTCGCGGCGGTTCTGAGCGCCCTATCGGTCGAGCTGACCGAAGCGAGCGACGGCGCGGCGGCGGTCGCGATCGCCCAGACCCGCGCCTTCGACCTGATCCTGATGGATCTGCGCATGCCGGTGATGGACGGCGAGACCGCCGCCCGCCACATCCGCCTGGGTGATGGGTCCAATCGCCGGACTCCGATCATCGCCTTCTCGGCGGACATCACCTCGCGCGTCGACGAGACCTTGTTCGACGGCACGTTGGGCAAGCCGCTGGATTCGAGCGCTCTGCTGCGCGGCGTCGCCTCGGTCATGATCGACGGCGGAGTCGCGGCGGCCGCCTGAGGGTCTCGGTTCTCTGGAGCGTCTTCTCGGAGCTGCCTGGCCCCGCCCGGCGTTGATGCCTCGCGCAGCAACGAGGTGGCGTCATGAGCAGTTCTTCCTTCCGCCGAGATACGATCACCCGGCCGATCTTCCAGTGGGCCAAGGGCGTACTGCCCACCCTCTCGGAAACCGAGCGCGACGCTATCGAGGCCGGCGACACCTGGTGGGACGCGGCGCTGTTCACCGGCGATCCCGACTGGAATGAGCTTCTCGCCTTTCCCAAGCCGGTCTTGAACCCCGACGAGAAAGCCTTCCTCGACGGGCCGGTCGAGACGCTCTGCGCGATGCTCGACGACTGGCGCATGACCTGGGAGACGCGCGACCTGCCCCCCGAAGCCTGGGACTTCCTCAAGCGCGAGAAGTTCTTCGGCATGATCATCCCGAAGGAACACGGAGGCCTCGGCTTCTCGGCCTTCGGCCACGCCGAGATCGTCCGCAAGATCGCCACCCGCTCGACCTCGGCGGCGGTGACGGCGATGGTGCCTAACTCTTTGGGGCCTGGCGAGCTGATCCTGCGCTTTGGCACAAAAGAGCAGCAGGAGTATTGGCTGCCGCGCCTCGCCGACGGGCGCGAAATCCCCGCCTTCGGCCTGACCAGCCCCGAGGCCGGCTCGGACGCTTCGGCCATGACCGACGAAGGTGTCGTCTGTCGGGGGACCTGGAAGGGGCGGGAGACGCTGGGTGTCCGCCTCAATTGGCACAAACGCTACATCACCTTGGGCCCGGTCTGCACCGTGCTGGGCCTGGCCTTCAAGCTGCGGGATCCCGACCGCCTGCTAGGCGGCGAGGAAGATGTCGGCGTCACCTGCGCCCTCGTGCCGACGGACACCCCCGGGGTCAGCATCGGCCGTCGGCACCTGCCGGCATTCCAGACCTTCCAGAACGGCCCCAACTGGGGAAAGGACGTCTTCATCCCGCTGGACCTGATCATCGGCGGGGCCGAGCGGGCCGGCCAGGGTTGGAAGATGCTGATGGCGGCCCTAGCGGCCGGGCGCGGCATCTCCCTGCCCGCGATGTCCGGCGCGGCGGCGGCTTACAGCGCCCTGACGACGGGGGCCTACGCCCGGGTGCGCCAGCAGTTCGGCATTTCGATCGGCAAGTTCGAGGGCGTGCAGGAGCGCTTGGCCCGTATCGCCGGCAACGCCTATCTGATCGACGGCGCGCGGCGACTGACCTGCGCGGGCCTGGACATGGGGCGGCATCCCTCGGTGATCTCGGCCCTGCTGAAATCGGGCGCGACCGAGCGGATGCGCATCGTGGTCAACGACGCCATGGACGTCCACGGCGGCAAGGCGATCATGGAGGGGCCGCGCAACTACATGGGCGCCCAGTATCGCGCCGTGCCGGTCGGCATCACGGTCGAGGGCGCCAACATCCTGACCCGCAGCCTGATGGTGTTCGGCCAAGGCGCGATCCGGGCCCATCCGTACATGTTGCGGGAGATCCTGGCGCTCGGCGAGGATCACGCCGAAAAGGGTCTGGCGGACTTCGACGAGGCGTTCTGGGCCCACGTCGCCCACGCTCTGCGCAACGGTCTGAAGGCCACGGCGCGCGCCTGGACGGATGGCGCGCTGTCGCCCGCGCCGGACGCCGGTCGGGCCAGCCGCTTCTACCGCCAGCTAGGTCGCTACAGCGCCGCCTTCGCGCTGACCTCGGACATCGCCTTGCTGACCCTGGGCGGCGCGCTGAAGCGCAAGGAGATGCTGTCGGCGCGCCTGGGCGACATCCTTTCCGAGATGTACTTCCTGTCTGGCGCCCTGAAGCGCTGGGAGGACGAGGGCCGCCAGGACGACGACTTCCCATTGCTGCGCTGGTGCGCCGAGACGACGTTCGCGACCATCGAGCAGCGCTTCGACGAGGTGTTCACCAACCTGCCCAATCGCCTGGCGGGCTGGCTGCTGCGGGCGGCGGTGCTGCCGTTCGGCGCACGCCGGCGCGGTCCTCAGGACCATGTCACCCGTGCCTGCGCCGACCTGCTGCTGCATCCGTCGCCGACCCGGGACCGCCTGGTCGAGGGCGTCTATGTCGGCGGCAAGGACGAGGCGATCGGCCAATTGATCGACGCCTTCGAGCGCGTGGTCGCCACCCAGCCGATCCACGATCGCCTCAAGGACCATGGCATCCGCGTGTGGAAGGAGGGCCTGGACAAGGGCCTGCTCACCCCCGAGGAGACCAGCGCCCTGGCGGCCGCCGACGCGGCGGTGGCGAAGGTGATCGCGGTCGACGACTTCGCGCCCGAAGAGCTATCCCCGCCCCTCCCGAAGGCCGCCCACCCCCAGACTCCGGCCAAACGCTCGCGTGCCTCGGCGATCGCCGAACCGACGGTCGGCCGCGAGCCGCGAGCCTTCGGCGACGAAACGCCGCCCCTCGGCTAGAAACGCGACCTTGGAGCCTGGACCGACGTCGCTGTACAACCACAGTTCGGCGCTGAGTCCCGGGAAGGTCGGTCCATGCATACGCAGAGAGTTCTCGTGACGGGCGGCGCGGGCTTTGTCGGCTCGCATCTTTGCGACCGGCTGCTGGAGTCCGGCGCCGAGGTGCTGTGCGTCGACAACTACTACACCGGCTCGCGCCAGAACGTGGCCCAGAACCTGACCAACCCTCGCTTCGAGCTGCTGCGTCACGACGTGACCATGCCGCTCTATGTCGAGGTCGACCAGATCTACAACCTGGCCTGTCCGGCCAGCCCCGTGCACTACCAGTTCGACCCCGTGCAGACGACCAAGACCAGCGTCCACGGGGCCATCAACATGCTGGGCTTGGCCAAGCGGGTGAAGGCCAAGATCCTGCAGGCCTCGACCTCGGAGGTCTATGGCGACCCGAGCATCCATCCGCAGGTCGAAACCTACTGGGGCAATGTCAATCCGATCGGCATCCGCTCTTGCTATGACGAGGGCAAGCGGTGCGCCGAGACCCTGTTCTTCGACTACTGGCGCCAGCACAGGCTGCGCATCAAGGTGGCGCGGATCTTCAACACCTACGGCCCGCGCATGCACCCCAATGACGGGCGCGTGGTGTCGAACTTCATCGTCCAGGCCCTGAAGGGCGAGGACATCACCCTCTATGGCGACGGCAACCAGACCCGCTCGTTCTGCTATGTCGACGACCTGGTCGATGGCCTGATGCGGCTGATGAACACCAGCGACGATGTCACGGGCCCGATCAATCTGGGCAACCCCGTCGAGTTCACGATGAAGCAGCTGGCCGAGCTGGTGCTGGAACTGACCGGCGCCAAGTCGGCGATCGTCCACCGCCCCCTGCCCTCCGACGACCCCCGCCAGCGCCAGCCCGACATCACCTTGGCCAAGCAGCATCTGGACTGGACGCCGACCGCGCCGCTCAAGGTCGGGCTGATGAGGACGATCGAGTATTTCGACGACCTGCTGAAGACCGCTTAGCGCCTCCGGAACAGTTTCAGGTCGGATTCGGGGCCGTCGCTGCGACCACCGAACCAGCCCATCCAGAAGTGAGCATAGTCGCGCAACATGTCGCGCGGCACGAAGAACCCATGGCGGTAGGGTGTGTCGACGCCGATCACCAGCTTGGGGTCGGGCCTGTCCTCGTACCAGGTGCCGAACAGGCGATCCCAGATCGGCGCGATGGCGAAGTGGCCGGTCGGCCGGCTCATGTCCAGCTTGTGGTGAGCCCGGTGATGGTTCGGCGACTGGATCAGCCAGCGCCCGACCCAGCCCCAGTCGGCGTCGATCTTCCCGTGGATCACCAGGCCAATCCCGACCACCAGGACGTTGACATAGATCATCACTTCCGGCGGCGCGCCCAGCACGGCCAAGGGCAGGTTGACGATGAAGATCGCCGTGAAGGTCGCTGGATGCTGGCGAACCGAGGTCACCACACCGAAGTCCTCGGCCGAGTGGTGATAGCGATGCAGCGGCCAGAAGAACTTCGTGTGGTCCGTCCGATGGGTCCAGTAGTCAAAGAAGCTGTAGACGCCGAAATACAGCGGCAGCTGCAGCGCGAACGGCAGTGGCGGCGGGCCTAGATTGACCCCGGTAGCGGCCTTGATCGTCGCGTGGATCCAGGCGCCGGAGATCATCGAGACGCCCAGCATCATCACCCGACCGACGATGTCGAGCACATGGCCCTGCCCCAGGATGAAGACCGCCAGATCGGTGTTCAGCGAGGGCGTGCGGGCGAACAGCAGCTGGCGCAGCGAGCTGCCTTCCCAACCCACCGTCACGCACTCGATCCATAGGGCTGTCGGCAGCAGAAGGAAAACCAGGAAGACATTGTTCAGGTGGTCGTGGACCGAGGCCGTATGCAGGGTCTTGCCCAGCAAGGTCAGGGTCAGTTCGGCCGGAATCAGCTTCAGCGCCAGCCACCAGGCCGCGCCCGCGGCGGCGATGTAGATTGCGAAGCCGGCGACCAGCGCCGCTCGGCCCAGGCCACGCGACGGGGGCGTCTCGACCCCGATCTCGGCGGCCGCCTGAAGCGCTGCTGGTTTCAAAACGTCCCGCTCCCTTGGGATTTCGAGCCGCCATTGATGCCCCAGCGCCGTTAAAACTTGGTGTGGCGCTTCAACGCGGCGGCCTTCGCGCATCAGCTAAACATTCCGACAGCGCGGACGGACAGCTCGCGGCAGAAAGCTTGTCCCCGCTACGGCTCCAGCTTAACAGCCCGATCATGACGCTTCGCGCGCCCCTCTTTGCCCTGCTGATCGCCGCCTCGGCGCCAGCGATCGCCGAAGCTCAGGCCGTCGAGGCGATCTCGGTCTGGGGCCGCCGCGCCAACGAGCTGGGCCGCGCCACCTCGGCCAGCGAGGGTCGCATCGCCTATGCCGATTTCGCGGTGCGGCCGCTGCTGCGCCCCGGCGAGCTGATCGAGGCCGTGCCTGGCCTTGCCGCCACCCAGCACTCCGGCGCGGGCAAGGCCAACCAGTACTTCCTGCGCGGCTTCAACCTGGATCACGGCACGGATCTGGCCGCCTCGCTGGACGGCGTCCCGCTGAACCTGCCTTCGCATGGACACGGCCAAGGCTATCTGGACCTCAATGTCCTGACACCGGAGTTCGTCCACGATATCCGCTTCAAGAAAGGTCCCTACGGGGCCGAGAACGGCGACTTCGCCACGGCCGGCGCGGTGGCGTTCGAGACCGCCGACCACCTGCACGGCGACGGCTTGCAAGCCTGGGTCGGCGAGAATGCCTATTATCGCGCGGTCGGCTCCAAGGCCTTGAGCGACAACCTCCTGGTCGCCGCCGACGTCTCGACGGCGCGCGGCGCCTGGTCGACGCCGGAGGACCTGAAGAAGATCAACATCCTGGGCCGCGCCCTGGTCGGCGGCTGGTCGGTGACCGCCCTGGCCTACGACGCCGACTGGAACGCCACCGATCAGGTCCCACGTCGCGCGGTCGAGATTGGGGCGCTCGGCCGTCTCGACGCGGTCGACACGACCGACGGCGGCGAAACCTCGCGCTACATGCTGTCGGCCCGCCGCCGTGACCTGCTGCGGGGTCTGGACGCCGTGGTCTATGTCCAGCGCTACAAGCTCGATCTGTTTTCCAACTTCACCTACTTCCTCGACGATCCAGTCCATGGCGACCAGTTCGAGCAGGCCGACCAGCGCTGGGTCTACGGCGGTTCGCTGACCAGGCGTTGGACGCCCATCGACGGATGGAGCTTTCGGACTGGCGGCTCGGTCCGCGTCGACGACATCGGCAAAGTCGGACTCTATCGCACCACCGCCCGAGCGCGCCGCGAGATCGTGCGCCAGGACGCCCTCACCGAGTGGTCGGCAGCCGTGTGGGGCGAGGCTTCCAGGCGTTTCGGCAAGCTGGACGCCACCTTCGGCCTTCGCGCGGACGCCATGGGCGCGGACGTCAAGGCCGGCGATCCACGCAACAGTGGCACGGTCGGCGAGGTCCTGGTCAGCCCGAAACTGGCCCTGGCCTGGCGGATCTCCAGGTCCTTCGAGGCCTATGCGGACGCAGGCCGCGGCTTCCATTCCAACGACGCGCGGGGCGCGGTCATCACGGTCGATCCCGTCACCGCCGATCTGGTCGAGCGCTCGCCATTGCTGTCACCCTCCGACGGCGCGGAACTAGGCCTGCGCTGGAAGTATGCCGGCCTGAGCCTGACGGCGGCGGCGTGGGCGCTGCATGTCGACTCCGAACTCGTCTATGTCGGCGACGCCGGCTTCACCGAAGCGAGTGGCGCGACCCGACGGGCGGGCGTGGAGCTGCTGGCCGATTGGCGACCGAGCGCTCATCTGAACCTGACGGCGTCCTATGCCGCCACCCATGCCCGCTTCGTCGGTGATCCACCCAAGGGTGACCATATCCCCAACGCCGTGAGCTCGGTGCTGAGCACCGGGGCCAGCTGGAAACTGGGCGAGACCTCAACCCTGTCACTAACCTGGCGCCGCCTGAGCGCCGCGCCGCTGGTCGAGGACAATTCCGTGCGCTCTAGGCCCACCAGCCTGGTCAATGCTGTCTTCGTCCAGGCGTTCGGCCGCGTCAGCCTAATGGTCGAGGTTTTGAACCTGACCAACAGCAAGAGAGACGACATCGCCTACTTTTACGTCTCGCGTTTGCCGGGAGAGCCGTCGAAGGGGGTCGACGACGTCCATTTCCATCCGGTCGAACCGCGCGCCGTTCGGGCGGGCTTGAAGGTCAATTTCTGACCAAGCCCGCGAAAATGGGATGATTTTCCCCTCGAGCCTCGCCAAGGTCCCGTCCGGGGTTTTTGTCAGGGTTCTGAGCTGAGGGGCTGTCGAGCTTGTCCAAGCATTCTATCCGCTACGCCGTGGCCGGCGTCATCGCGGCCGCGCTCGCGGCCACTGTCGCGCACGCCGACGCGATCAAGCAAACCAAGGCGCCCTTCGAGGACAAGTTCCGCCAGCTGGAAGGCGAGGACTGGCCCACCCCGACCGACTACCGCAACGCCTCGGGCGCGCCGGGCTATCGCTACTGGCAGCAGAAGGTCGACTACGACATCGCCGCCAAGCTGGACGAGCCGACCAAGTCGATCATCGGCAAGGAGACCGTTGTCTATCGCAACAACTCGCCGGACGACCTGCCCTATCTGTGGCTGATGCTGGACCAGAACGACTTCAAGCGCTCGTCCATCAGCCACATGACCGAGACCGTCTCGGGCGACGGCATCACCCTGGGCCAGGTCCGCCGCGCCAAGCGTTTCCAGGACTGGGAAGGCGGCATGACCATCAAGTCGGTCAAGGACGCGCAAGGCCGACCGCTGAAGTTCACCGTCGTCGACACCATGCTGCGCATCGACCTGCCGGCCTCGGTGAAGAGCAACGGCGGCGAGGTGAAGTTCTCGATCGAATGGTCGTTCCCGATGGTGGAGACCAAGCTGATCGGCGGCCGCAGCGGCTATGAGTGCTTCACCGCCAAGGGCGACGACGGCAACTGTATCTTCGAGGTCGCCCAATGGTTCCCACGCCTGGCCGTCTATTCGGACTACGAGGGCTGGCACAACAAGACCTTCCTGTCGGGCGGCGAGTTCACCCTGGAGTTCGGCGACTACAACGTCGCTCTAACCGTGCCGAACGATCATGTCCTGTCGGCCACCGGCGAGCTGCAGAACGCCGCTCAGATCCTGACCGCCGCCCAGCGTGACCGGCTGGCCAAGGCCCGTACGGCCAACGAACCCGTCTACGTCGTGACACCGCAGGAAGCGCTCGCCGCAGAAGCCGGCAAGCCGACCGGCGAGAAGACCTGGATTTTCAAGGCCGCCAATGTCCGCGACTTCGGCTGGGCCACGTCGCGCAAGTTCGCCTGGGACGCCATGGGCGTGCACCAAGCCGACCCCAACGCCAAATACCCGCTGGTCATGGCCATGTCGTTCTTCCCCAAGGAAGCCCGGCCACTATGGGACGCCTATTCGACCAAGGCCATCGCCCAGACGATCAAGGTCTATTCCAGCTTCACCTTCGCCTACCCCTATCCGGTCGCCCAGTCGGTGAACGGCCCTCAGGGCGGGATGGAGTATCCGATGATCAGCTTCAACGGTCCCCGGCCGGTGAAGGACAAGAAGACCGGCGCCCTCACCTATACCGACCGCGCCAAGTACGGCCTGATCGGGGTGGTGATCCACGAGGTGGGTCACAACTACTTCCCGATGATCGTCAATTCCGACGAGCGCCAGTGGACCTGGATGGACGAGGGCCTGAACAGCTTCCTCGAGTTCCAGGCCGAGAAGCAGTGGGACAAGAAGTTCCCCTCCCGCCGCGGGGAACCCAAGGACATCGTCGAGTACATGGTCAGCCAGGACCAGGTGCCGCTGATGACACAGTCTGACTCGGTGCTGCAGTTCGGGCCGAACGGCTACGGCAAGCCGGCCACCGCGCTGGTGATCCTGCGCGAGACGGTCATGGGCCGCGAGCTGTTCGACCGTGCGTTCAAGGAATACGCCAACCGCTGGCGCTTCAAGCACCCGACGCCCTACGACTTCTTCCGCACCATGGAAGAGTCGTCGGGCATCGACCTCGACTGGTTCTGGCGCGGCTGGTTCTATTCGACCGACCACGTCGACATCGCGCTGGACAAGGTCTCCCAAGGTCGCTTGGACAGCGGCGATCCGGACCTCGAGTCCGCCGCCCGCAAGGCCGAGAAGGCCAAGGAACCCGGCTCCCTGACCGCCGCCCGCAACACCGATCCGACCGTGGTCGATCGCGATCCCAAGACCCGCGACTTCTACGATCAGACCGACGAGTTCACGGTCACTGAAGGCGCCAAGAAGCGCGCCAAGACCGCCCGTGAGGACCTGACGCCGGAAGAGGCCGCCGCCCAGGATGTGAAGGACAACTTCTACCGTTTCACCTTCCGCAACATCGGCGGGCTGGTGATGCCGGTGATCCTGAAGCTGGACTACACCGACGGCACGACTGAGACGATCCGCATCCCGGCCGAAATCTGGCGCAAGAGCTCCAAGCAAGTCACCTGGCAATACGTCTCCGCCAAGCAGGTCAAGGGCGCGGAGATCGACCCGCTTTGGGAAACCGCCGACGCCGATCGGTCGAACAACGTCTTCGACGGCGTCATCGCCCCGACCACGCTGAAGATCACCAAGCCGCCGGAAGTCGGGTCCAACCGCATGAAGGACGCCAACCTGAAGGTCGATCCCGACAGCCTGACCACTCAGCCCGTCCCAGACGACAAGAAGGCCGACCCGAAAAAGGACGAAGGTCCGAAGTGATCCGGCGTGTGGCTGTCCTGATCGCGGCGGCGGGCCTCTGGCTCGCCCCGCTCCCGGCGGCCGCCCACCGCGGGCATGGCGCGCTCAGCGTCGTCGAGATCAACGCCAAGACGGGCGCGGTCATGGTCAGCCACCGGATCCCGGCGCACGACGCCGAACCTGCTCTGGCCGTGATCGCCCCCGACGCCCAAGCCAGCCTCGACGATCCCGAAGCGATCGCG
>Ga0102591_1002710_pt1 | contig 18159 bp, 16 predicted proteins | sample AraplaCol_mCL_r2_2_FD_76860 | JGI IMG/M metagenome (GOLD analysis project Ga0102591, IMG submission 76860) | Arabidopsis root microbial communities from North Carolina, USA - plate scrape MF_Col_mCL_r2 (SPADES assembly) (version 2) | ecosystem: Host-associated > Plants > Roots > Endosphere... | reverse complement strand
GGCGCACGACGAGCGCGCCGTGCGGGCGGCGGAACGGGCCGGCGCGGATGCGGTCGTCGTTTCGCCGGTCTTCCCCAGCAACAGTTCGTCGGCGGGAGACCCGTTGGGCGTCGAAGCCGTAAAGGCTCTGGTCTCGGCCACCGCCCTGCCCGTCTACGCCCTGGGCGGCGTGCGGGCGCGCACGGTCACGCAGCTGATCGGCGGCGGACTTGTCGGGATCGCGGCGGTGGAGGCCCTGGCGGGCTAGCCAACCCTAGAACTTGAAGGCGGTTTCCAGGCGGACGCGCGGGGCCGGGTCGGGCTGTTGGGCCTTGCGGGCGGCCAGGGCCGGGTTGTTCTCACCCAGGCTGACGGCGCCGCCGACGCGGATGGACGGCGTCACCTTGAAATAGGCGCCGGCCTGCACGTCCTGCAGTTCCATTTCGCGGCTGGTCGGCTGGTCCAGGTCGAGCTTCAGGCCCCAGCGGCCCTTCTTGGCGTCCCAACGCAGGGTGCGCTTGTCATCCTGCGGGTATTGGACGCCGGCGGCGGCGCTGGTGAAGTCGTTCTTGACGCTGAAGTCGGGCGCAACGGCGTGCGGTTTGGCCTGGGCGAACGCGCTCGACGCCGATCCCGTCAGGATCAGCGCGGCAGCCCCGGCCAAGAAGAAACGCGTCGCGACCATCGCTACTCGCCGCCCATACTCTGTTGTCCCCACCCATCCCATATAGGAACGAGCCCTTACATTGCGATTAAAGGCTTGGCCGGAACGCGGTCAACCGGCCATTGGTCGCACTTCGGGCTGAATTGGGCGATTCAATCGACTCCTGTGGCGACGAGGTCACGCGATTCCTGTTTTGAGGCGGCGTAGCCATGCTATAGACCGGCTCCCGGCCGCGGGGGCGCGCCAGGATGCGCGAAGCCGCGTCGGCGAGACATTGGAGCGAGGTACTATGGCGTTTGAGCGTGGGTCTGTGATGCGCGGCGTCGCCGCGGGCGTCCTGGCTCTGTCCCTGCTGGGTGTGTCCGCCTGCAGCAGCAACAAGCCCCCGAAGACGTTCTCGACGCAAAGCGACGAACCGGGCCTGAACCCGTTCAAGCGCTTCGGCGGCGGCAACAAGGCTCCGGCCTCCGAGGGTTCGATCGGCGTCAACGGCTATCTGTGGCGCGCCAGCCTGGACACCCTGGCCTTCATGCCCCTGGCCTCGGCCGACCCGTACGGCGGCGTGATCGTCACCGACTGGTACGTGAACCCCGAGACCCCGGCCGAGCGCTTCAAGGCCACGGTCTATATCCTGGACACCCGCCTGCGCGCCGACGGCCTGAACGTCACCGTGTTCAAGCAGTCCAAGGACATCAACGGCGCCTGGATCGACGCTCCGGTCGCCGACCAGACCGCCACCGACATCGAGAACGCGATCCTGACCCGCGCCCGTCAGCTTCGTCTCTCGAACATCAAGGGCTAAGGCCCCCAGGGTCCTCTTCCCGGCGAAGAGGACCCTGACGCCCTATTTTCTCAGCGCGCTCCAGCCGCGAAACCGCATAACTTGTCGCGGACGCGCTTCTTGAGCGCGCTTTTCCGTATCAAGATCCTGGTTTCCGATGGCCCGCTACAACCCCAAAGACACCGAGCCCAAATGGCGTGACGCCTGGGCCAAGGCCGACGTCTTCAAGACCGGCGAGATCAACGACGGCCGTCCGAAATACTACGTGCTCGAGATGTTCCCGTATCCGTCGGGCCGCATCCACATGGGCCACGTCCGCAACTACGCCATGGGCGACGTGGTGGCCCGCTACAAGCGCGCCCAAGGCTTCAACGTCCTGCATCCGATGGGCTGGGACGCGTTCGGCATGCCGGCCGAGAACGCGGCCATGGAACGCGGCGTCCACCCCAAGGGCTGGACCTACGACAACATCGCCGCCATGCGCGAGCAGCTGAAATCGCTGGGTATTTCCGTCGACTGGTCGCGTGAGTTCGCCACCTGCGACCCGGAATATTACGGCAAGCAGCAGGCCTGGTTCCTGCGCTTGCTGAAGCGCGGCCTGGTCTATCGCAAGGAAGCCTCGGTCAACTGGGACCCGGTCGACATGACCGTCCTGGCCAACGAACAGGTCATCGACGGCAAGGGCTGGCGCTCGGGCGCGACGGTCGAGAAGCGCAAGCTGACCCAGTGGTTCCTGCGCATCACCGACTACGCCGACGCCCTGATCGACGGCCTGAAGACCCTGGATCGCTGGCCCGAGAAGGTCCGGATCATGCAGGAGAACTGGATCGGCCGGTCCAAGGGCCTGCGGTTCACGTTCAAGTTCGCCAAAGACACTAATGGGGGTAAAGCCCCCGCGGGTCATGAGACCGGCCTGGAGGTCTACACCACCCGCCCCGACACCCTGTTCGGCGCCAGCTTCGTCGGCATCGCGCCCGAGCACCCCCTGGCCGAGCAGCTGGCGGCGGCCGATCCGGCCGTGGCCGCCTTCGTCGCGGAGTGTCGCAAAGGCGGGACTTCGGAAGCCGACATCGAGGGCGCCGAGAAGCTGGGCCGCGACACGGGCCTGCGCGTCGTCCACCCGCTGGACCCGACCCAGACCCTGCCGGTCTGGATCGCCAACTTCATCCTGATGGACTACGGCACGGGCGCGATCTTCGCCTGCCCGGCCCACGACCAGCGCGACCTGGATTTCGCCCGCAAGTACGACCTGCCGGTCAAGCCGGTGGTGTTGCCGCCGGGCGAGGACGCCGCGACCTTCCAGGTCGGCAAGGAGGCCTATGTGGGCCCCGGCGCGATCTTCAATTCGGAATTCCTGGACGGCCTGGACATCGAGGCGGCGAAGACCGAGGCGGTGAACCGCATCGAAGCCATGGACCAGGGGCAGGGCGCGACCGTCTATCGCCTGCGCGACTGGGGCGTTTCGCGCCAGCGCTACTGGGGCTGCCCGATCCCGGTGATCCACTGCGCGGCGTGCGGTCCTGTCGGCGTGCCGGAAGACCAGTTGCCCGTGGTGCTGCCCGACGACGTCGCCTTCGACAAGCCGGGCAATCCGCTGCTGCGCCACCCGACCTGGCGCCACACCACCTGCCCCAGCTGCGGCGGCAAGGCCGAGCGCGAGACCGATACGCTGGACACCTTCGTGGACAGCAGCTGGTACTTCGCCCGCTTCACCGACCCCACCGCCGCCGAGCCGATCAGCAAGGCCGCGGCCGACCACTGGATGCCCGTCGACCAGTATATCGGCGGCGTCGAGCACGCGGTGCTGCACCTGCTGTACGCCCGCTTCATCACCCGCGCCCTGAAGGACGAGGGCCTGGTCTCGGTGGAAGAGCCGTTCGCCGGCCTGTTCACCCAGGGCATGGTCACGCACGAGGCCTACAAGAACGCCGCCGGCGAGTGGGTCGAACCCTCGGACGTGGTCGTCTCGGTCGAAGGCAACACGCGCTCGGCCAAGCACGCCAAGACTGGCGAGCCGATCACCATCGGCGACATCGAGAAGATGTCGAAGTCCAAGAAAAACGTCGTCGCCCCCGAGGACATCTTCGAGGCCTACGGCGTCGACGCCGCGCGCCTGTTCGTGATGAGCGACAGCCCGCCCGAGCGCGACGTGCAGTGGACCAACAGCGGCGTCGAAGGCTCCTGGCGCTTCACCCACCGCGTCTGGAACGAGTTCGAGAGCCAGCCGGCCGGCGACTTCGCCCATGACGACGCCGACGCGGCGGCCGTGGCCCTGCGCAAGGGCGCCCACCGCCTGATCGGCTTCGTGACGGACTCCATCGAAGGCTTCCGCTTCAACAGCGGCGTGGCCCGCCTGTACGAGTTCCTGAACATGCTGAAGGCCGCGCCGGCCGAAGGCGCCTCCCAAGGCGTCCTGGCGGCCCGGGCCGAGGCCCTGGACATCCTGGCGCGCCTGATTTCACCCTTCACGCCCCACCTGGCCGAAGAGGCCTGGGCGCATCTGGGCAAGGCCGGCATGGTGGTCGACGCGCCCTGGCCCAAGGCCGATCCCGTGCTGGCGGCCGACGACGAGCGCGTGCTGCCCATCCAGATCAACGGCAAGCGCCGCGGCGAGATCAAGGTCAAGGCCGGCACGGCCGAGGCCGAGGTCGAGAAAATCGCTCTGGCGGATCACAACGTCATGGCCCACCTTGAGGGCCTGACCGTTCGCAAGGTGATCGTGGTGAAAGACCGTATCGTCAACATCGTGGCCGGCTGATCCATGAAGCGCTTTCCGCTCTCCAAGACCCTCCCGGCCGCCCTGATGGCCGTCTTGGCCCTGGGCCTGTCGGCTTGCGGCTTCACGCCCTTGTACGGCCCCCAGACGGTCACCAAGGGGCTCAGCTCCATCGAGGTGGTCGCGCCCCCCGGCCGCGCCGGCTATCTGCTGCGCGAGAAGCTGGACGACGCCTTCGCCCGCGACGCCACCATCCTGCCGACGCACCGGCTGGTCTATGTCGTCAGCGAGCAGCGCTATGCGCGCGGCGTTCGCGTCGACAACGTGGCCAACCGCTACGAGCTGAACCTGACGGCGTCCTGGCGGCTGATGGATTCCAAGACCGGACAGGCCGTCAAGTCGGGCACCACCAGCGCCGCGGTGACCTACGACTCCGCCGACCAGCCTTACGCCTCGATCGCCGCCCAGCAGGAGAGCCAGGAGCGCGCCGCGACCGAACTGGCTCGCCGGATCCAGCTGGAACTGGCGGCCTGGCTCGCGGGCTCCGCCAAGAGCTAGGCCCAAGCCATGATCCTGTCCAAGCGGCCGGATATCGAACGCTTCCTGCGGGACCCCGCCGCCGATATCCGCGCCGTGGTCATCTACGGCCGTGATCGCGGCGTGGTGCGTGATCGCGCCGACCAACTGGCCAACAAGCTGTTCGAGCGTCCGGACGATCCGTTCGACACCGCCCAGCTGACCGAAAGCGACCTGGACAGCCAGGCCGGCAAGCTCGAGGACGAGCTTTCGGCGCTCTCGATGATGGGCGGCCGGCGCCTGGTGCGCCTGCGTCTGAGCGGCGAGAAAGGCGGCCCCGACAAGCAGGCGGCGGAGGCCCTGACCCGCCACGTCGAAGGCCAGCTGAACCCCGACGCCTTCTTCCTGATCGAGGCCGGGGCCCTGGGCCGAGACTCGACCCTGCGCAAGGTCGCCGAGAAGGCCAACGGCGCGGCGGTGATCCCCTGCTACGAGGACGAGGCCGGCGATCTGGCCCGCATCGCCCGCGAAGCCCTCGCCAAGGACAAGGTCAGCCTGAACGGCGAGGCCCTGGACCTGTTCGTCTCGCGCCTGCCCAAGGAGCGCGGCGTGGCCCGCGCCGAGGTCGAGCGCCTGGCGCTCTATCTCGGCCCAGGCAGCGGCGTGGTGGCCACTCCGGCCGACCTGACCGACTTCCTGGGCGTGGAGCCCGAGGCTTCGCTTTTCGACGCCGCCTCCGACGCGTTCGGCGGCCGCGTGGGTCCTGCCCAGGCGGGCCTGCGCCGCGCCGCCGCCGAGGGCGAAGGCGGACCGGCGGCCGTTAGGGCCATGGGCTTTCACCTGGGCCGGCTGCGCCGCACCCTGACGCTGCACAAGAACGGCGTCGACCTGGCGGCGGCGGCCAAGGCCTCGGGCGTCTTCTGGAAGCAGGAGCGCGAGTTCCTGCGTCAGGCCCGCGCCTGGAACCTCGACCAGCTGTTGTTGGTCCAGGCCGAGGTGCTGGCCGCCGACAAGGCCTGCAAGACGTCCGGCTCGCCCGACCAGCTGATCTCCGAACGTCTCGCGCTGCAGATCGCCGGCAAGGCGCGGCGGCTGGGTCTTTAGGGACACCCCTCGCTTTCAAGTATGACGCTCGATGTCCGATATCGGGCACGGCGCCAATTTCCAGACCCGACCCAGAGCGGACGTTGGATCACGCCAACCGACACCCTTTACGGACCTTCGCCCCGTCCGACCGCCGTATCGCCGACGATTCGTCAAATCCACCGTGCGTTCATCCACAGGAATGTTCCGACTCCGGCGATGCGGACGCTCGACCGAATTCTCGGCCGATCACGCCATTTCCGCTTATCTTTCAGGGCATTCCCCCGAAATCGAGGCCCTGGCGGCCTCGATTCTGACGAACAGCTCGACCAGGGACACGGTCGGGCCCTCTTCTGTGCGCCACAGAGGACCCTCCGCGAGGCCTCTAGTGGCCCCGCGTCAGGCGGTTGCAGAGATCGTCAAGCTGCTCGAGCGTCGCGTAGCGGATGGTCAGGGCGCCCGTCCCGCCGCGATGGTCGATCTCGACATCGAGACCCAGGACCGACGACAGGTCGGCTTCCAGGGCCTGGGTGTCCGTGTCCTTGGTCTTGGCAGGACGACCGCCGCTCGACTTGGCGCGGGCCTCGCCGTCGGCGGTGGGCGCGCGACGGGCCAGCGCCTCGGCGTCACGGACCGACAGGCCCTTGTCGATGACCTCGCGGGCCAGGGCGGCCGGATCGGGCACATTGGCGATGGCGCGAGCATGACCGGCGGTCATCTCGCCCGAGGTGACGTAGTGCTGGACCGAGTCCGGCAGCGACAGCAGGCGCAGGGTGTTGGCCACGTGGCTGCGGCTCTTGCCCACGGTCTGGGCGATCAGCTCCTGGGTCTGGCCGAACTTGTCGATCAGCACCTTGTAGCTCAGGGCCTCTTCGATGGCGTTCAGGTCGGCGCGCTGGACGTTCTCGATGATGCCGATTTCCAGCACGGCCAGGTCGTCCAGCTCGCGCACCATGATCGGGATGGTCTTCAGCCCGGCTCGCTGGGCGGCGCGCCAGCGGCGTTCGCCGGCCACGATCTGATACTCGCCCGCGGCGCCCGGCGCGGGGCGGACCAGGATCGGCTGCAGGACGCCCTTCTCACGGATAGAGTCCGAAAGTTCTACTAAGTCTTCCTCGCGGAAGGTCCGGCGGGGCTGATCGGGGTTGCGTCGTACCAGTTCGATCGGCGCCTCGCGCGAACCGGCGCTGGTATCACCGGGCGCCTGGGCCGGAGCGGAATCGACCTCGCCGAGCAGGGCGGAAAGCCCGCGACCCAGTCCACGACGACCTTCAGACATCCCCGGCTCTCCCACCACGACCGACTCCCTCACGCGCTCTTCACTCAATTTCGACAATAACTTGGATGGTTATCCTCAGACGGCGCTCTGGCTGTCTCAGGCGGCCTGAGCCTGGCGGCTGCGCTCGCGGCTGATCACCTCTCGCGCCAGCCGCAGATAGGCCTGGCTGCCGGCGCATTTGAGGTCGTAGAGCAGCACGGGCTTACCGAACGACGGCGCCTCGGACACCCGGACGTTACGCGGTATGACCGCGTCATACACCTTGTCGCCGAAGTGCTCGCGCACGTCGCGCGCCACCTGGTCCGACAGGCTGTTGCGACGATCGTACATCGTCAGCACCACGCCCTGGATCTCCAGCTTCGGGTTCAGACTGCCACGCACCCGCTCGATGGTCCGCATCAGCTGGGTCAGGCCTTCCAGGGCGAAGAACTCGCACTGCAGGGGCACGAACACCGCGTCGGCCGCGGTCATGGCGTTGACGGTCAGCACGTTCAGCGACGGCGGGCAGTCGATCAGCACATAGGTGTAGGGACCGTTGGCGCGCAGCGGGTCCAGGGCGTCGCGCAGGCGGTAAGAACGCCGCGCCTGTTGGCCCAGCTCGATTTCCACGCCCGACAGGTCGGCGTCGGCGGGGATCACGTCCAGGCCCGGCAACTCGGTCTTCACCGCGGCGTCGACCACCGGGGCCTCGCCCATCAGGACGTCGTACAGCGTCGTGCGGCGTTGAAGGCGGGTGATGCCCAGGCCCGTCGAGCAGTTGCCCTGCGGGTCGGCGTCGATCAGCAGCACGCGTTCGCCGCAGGCCGCCAGGGCGGTGCCCAGGTTGATGGCGGTCGTGGTCTTGCCCACCCCGCCCTTCTGGTTGGCGATGGCGAGGACGCGCAGCGGTTGGTCAGACTTTACGGACACTCTTAAGCCCCTTCACTTGCACGATCTGGCCTCGCGGGTCGCTCTTGGACGGCCGCAGGTCCGACTCGAACTTCCAATATGTAGCGGCCTCGGCCAGCTCCGAAGCGACATCTTGTCCCTTCAGGAACCAGGCGACCGCGCCCCGCTTGAAGTAGGGCTGGGCGTACCCGAGCAGTCTGACCATGGGCGCGCAGGCGCGCGCGGTCACGACATCGACCTTCAGGTCCAGCTCCTCGGCCCGGGCGTTGTGGATCTCGACGGGCAGCTTCAGCTCGTCGGCCACGACCCGCAGGAAGCGGCAGCGCTTGGCCATGCTCTCCACGAGATGAACCTTGGCCCCCGGCTTGTCCTTCAGCAGGATGGCCAGGACGACGCCCGGCAAGCCCGCGCCGGCGCCCAGGTCGGCCCAGACCTTGGCCTCCGGTGCGAAGGTCAGGAGCTGGGCGCTGTCCCAGGCGTGGCGGTTCCAGTAGGTGGCGATCGTCGCCGGCCCCACCAAGTTCATCACCGCGTTCCACTCGGCCAGCAGCGCCTGGAAGCGCGTCAGATCGGACAGCTGCGCATCGGTGCAACCGGTCAGCCGCTGAAAGGCGGCGGCGTCGACGGGGTCGAGCTCCTCGATGATCAGCGGCGCGGGAGCAGCGGACATCAAGCGGCCTTCGACCGGCGGACGTGGGCCAGCAGGGCCGTCAGGGCGCCGGGCGTCACACCCTCGATCCGCGCCGCTTGGCCCAGGGTCAGGGGCTTCACCCGGGCCAGCTTCTCACGCACCTCGTTCGACAGACTGCCGACCAAACCGTAGTCCAGATCGGCCGGCAGGCGCAGATCCTCTTCCTTGCGGAAGGCCTCGGCGTCGTTGCGCTGGCGGTCGAGATAGCCGGCATAGGCCGCCTCGATCTCGATCTGCTCCCGGGCCATCGGGCTCCACGTGGAAATCTCCGGCCATACCGCCGTCAGGCCGTCCAGGGTCACGTCCGGCAGGGCCAGCATGGCCAGGACGTCGCGGCGCTGGCCGTCGTGATTGACCTTGAACCCGGCGCGATTGGCCTCGGCCGGCGTCAAGGTGACTGAGCGGGCGAAGGCGCGAACGGCTTCAAGCTCGGCCTTCTTGGCGCCCCAGGCCGTGGCGCGGACTTCGCCCACCACGCCCAGCTCTAGACCCCTGTCGGTCAGGCGCTGGTCAGCGTTATCGGCCCGCAGGATCAGGCGGAACTCGGCGCGGCTGGTGAACATCCGATAGGGTTCGGTGACGCCCCGGGTGACCAGGTCGTCAATCATCACGCCGATATAGGCCTCGTCGCGGGCGAAGACGGCGGGCTCCCCGCCCTGCGCCGCCAGCGCCGCGTTCAGCCCGGCCATCAGGCCCTGGGCGCCGGCTTCCTCATAGCCCGTCGTGCCGTTGATCTGGCCCGCCAGATAAAGCCCGGGCAGGCGCTTGGTCTCCAGCGTCGGGTAGAGCTCGCGCGGATCGACGTAGTCGTACTCGATGGCGTAGCCGTACCGGATGACCTCGACATTCTCGAGGCCCGGCATGGTGCGCAGGAACAAGAGCTGGGTCTCGGCCGAAACCGAGGTCGAGATGCCGTTCGGGTAGACCGTGTCGTCGTCCAGGCCCTCCGGCTCAAGGAACACCTGGTGGCTGGTCTTGTCGGCGAAGCGGACGACCTTGTCCTCGATCGACGGGCAATAGCGCGGGCCGATGCCCGTGGCGCGACCGCCATAGACGGCGGACTCGCCCAGTCGGTCGGCGATGATCTTGTGGGTCTCGGCCGTCGTGTAGGTGATGCCGCACTGGATCTGTGGCACGTCCACGTGAGACGTCAGAAACGAGAACGGCTCGGGTTGCTCGTCGGCGGCCTGCATCTCCAGGCGATCCCAGGCGATGGTCTTGCCGTCCAGGCGCGCGGGCGTGCCGGTCTTCAAACGGCCCATGTCGAAGCCCAGGGCGTAGAGCCGGTCCGACAGGCCGATCGACGGGGCGTCGCCCACGCGGCCGGCCGGAATGCGGGTTTCGCCCTGGTGGATCACGCCCCTCAGGAAGGTGCCGGTGGTCAGCACCACGCGCCCGGCGTGGTAGATCCCGCCCTCCCCGTCCACGACGCCCGCGACCTTGCCGTCCTCGACGATCAGGTCTTCGGCGGCGGCGGCGATCACGTCGAGGTTTGGATAGTCGAACAGCTCGGCCTGCATGGCTTCGCGATAGAGCTTGCGGTCGATCTGCGAGCGCGGCCCGCGCACGGCGGGGCCCTTGGAGCGGTTCAGCAGACGATACTGAATGCCGGCCCTGTCGCCGATCCGGCCCATCAGGCCATCCAGGGCGTCGATCTCGCGGACCAAGTGGCCCTTGCCCAGGCCGCCGATGGCCGGGTTGCACGACATCTCGCCCACGGTCTCGCGCTTGTGGGTCAGCAGAAGCGTGCGTGCTCCCGCCCGCGCCGACGCGGCCGCCGCCTCGCAGCCGGCGTGACCGCCGCCGATGACAATGACATCCCAGGTGTTGGACAAGCTAGAGCGCCTCAATGCGAACGCCCCCTCCGTGACCTAGGTGTCTCGGCGGGGGCGTGTCAGCCTTATACGCGAGACTCCCCCAAGCGGCGAGTCAGTCCCGGGTGTTTCACGTGAAACACGCCCCAGACATCTGTGATCAGCCTGTGGACAGTTCAAGTCGATGTTTCACGTGAAACATCACTTCCCGATGCAGAAGCTTGAAAACACTCGGTCGAGCACGTCCTCCGGATCGATCCGGCCGGTGATGCGCGACAAAGCTCGCGCCGCTAGACGAACATCCTCGGCCGCCAGTTCGACCTCAAGCCCGACGTCGGAAAGCGCGCGCTCGATATAGTTCCGTGCCTCGGTCAGACTTTCCGCATGGCGGATACGGGTCGCCGCAGGAAACTCCGCGCCGGAAAGTGCGTCGACGACATGCGCCTCGAGAGCCGCCCTCGCCGCCTCGGCGCCGCCGGGTTTGCGGGCAGCCAGTTCGATGACCCGGAAACCCTGGGCGTCGAGGACCTCCCGCAGCTCCGCCAAACGGTCGGCATTGACGAGATCTACCTTGTTGACCACGGCCCAGTCTTCGGGTCGCAGAAGGCCCTGCTCACCGTCCTGTTTCACGTGGAACATGGCCGCGTCGATGACCCAGAGGCGAAGGTCCGCCTTGGCCGCCCATGCCCTGGCACGGCGCACGCCTTCGGCTTCAATGGCGTCTTCGGTTTCGCGCAGGCCGGCCGTGTCAGCAAGCAAGGTCTTGTAGCCGCCAAGGGTGAGCGGGACCTCGATGATGTCGCGGGTCGTGCCAGGCGTGGACGTGACGATGGCGGCGTCGCGTTCAGCCAGGGCGTTCAACAGGGTGCTCTTGCCGGCGTTGGGTGCGCCGACCAGGGCGATATGGAACCCGTCCCGCACGCGGCGGCCCCGGGCGGCGTCGGCCAGGGCTTCCCCGATCTCGACTTCCAGGGCCTGAAGCCCGGGACGCGCGCGGGCGGCCACATCTTCTGGGAGCTCCTCGTCCGGGAAATCCACCGCCGCTTCCAGCATGGCCAGGGCCTGGACCAGCAGACCGCGCCAGGCGTCGTAGCGCTGGCTAAGCGCTCCGCCCAGCTGGCCCAAGGCCTGCCGACGCTGCGCCTCGGTCTCGGCGTCGATCAGATCGGCCACGCCCTCGGCCTGTGTCAGGTCCAGCTTGCCGTTTTCAAAGGCCCGCCGCGTGAACTCGCCCGGCTCGGCCAGGCGCAGGCCTTCAGCGGCCAGGGCGTCGAGCAGGGCCTCAACCACGGCCCTACCGCCGTGCACGTGAAACTCGGCCGCGTCTTCGCCGGTATAACTGGCGGGACCCTCGAACCAAAGCACTAGCGCGTCGTCCAGGGCGACGTCCCTGTGCGTCAGCTGACGCAGCACGGCCCGGCGGGGCCGAGGCAGATCGCCCGCCAAGACCCGCACGGCCTCCGCCGACCTCGGCCCGGAAATCCGGACTACCGCCACGGCCGCCCTGCCCGCGCCCGTCGCCGGCGCGTAGATCGTATCGGTCATTCGGACTTGCCGCCCATGCCGCCGACCGCGGCTCCAGCCGCCGCCGTCATCAGCTTGCGGAACTGATCCTGGGCTCCGGCCCCGAACGTCATCCAGCTCTTCATCAGTTCCTCGGGCGCCAGCATGGCCATGTTGGCGGTCATGCGGTCCTGCATCTCCTTGACCAGGTGCTCGTTCAGGGCGCTCACATCCGGCAAGCCCAGGAAGGCGCGCGCCTCAACCGGCGTGCAGTCGATCTCAATGGTCATCTTCATGATCTAGGGTTCCCTGCCGTCGAGGCACGATGTTGTTATGCCTCGACCGCGCCGGAGCACGTTAGAGCGCTTCGGTCGAAAGTCCCATCGACGCCTTACAGGAGACGGAGAGCCCCATGTCCGAGACCCTCACGATCACCACCGCCGACGGCGGCTTTTCGGCCTATGTCGCTCGTCCGTCGGCAAGCGCCGCGCCGGCCATCGTCGTCATCCAGGAGATCTTCGGCGTGAACCAGGTGATGCGCGATGTCTGCGATGAACTAGCCGCCCAAGGCTTCGTCGCCATCTGCCCTGATCTCTTCTGGCGCATCGAGCCGGGCATCGACATCACCGACCAGAGCGAGGCCGAATGGAAGAAGGCGTTCGAGCTGTACAACGCCTTCGACGTCGACGCCGGCGTCTCGGACATCGCCTCGACGATTAACGCCGTCCGCGCCCTGCCCGGCGTCAACGGCAAGGTCGGCGCGGTAGGCTACTGCCTGGGCGGCCTTCTGGCCTTCCTGACAGCCACTCGCACGGACGCCGACGCCAGCGTCTCCTACTACGGCGTGGGGATCGAGAAGTACGTCGCCGAGGCGGAGAAGCTGGCCCGACCCCTGCTGATGCACATCGCCGAGGAAGACCAATTCGTGCCGAAGGAAGCCCAGAAGGTGATCCTCGACGCGCTGAAGGATCACCCGCAGATCGAAATCCACACCTATCCTGGCCGTGACCATGCCTTCGCCCGAGTAGGCGGCGCGTACTACGACGCGGGAGACGCCGGTAGGGCCAACGCCCGCAGCCTGGCCTTCTTCAAGTCCAACCTGGGCTGACCGGCATGCTGGCCATCCAAGCCGTCCGCACCGGCGGCCCCGAAGTGCTCGAGGCCGTCGATGTGCCCGTCCCGATGCCGGGACCCGGCCAGGTCCTGGTCCGCCATCAGGCTGTCGGCCTGAACTTCATCGACACCTATCATCGCGGCGGCCTCTATCCGATGAAGATGCCCGCCGTGTTGGGCCTCGAAGCTGCTGGCGTGGTGGAGGCGCTGGGTGACGGCGTCACGCGATTGAGGATCGGCGACCGCGTCGCCTACAACGGCACGCTCGGCGCCTATGCCGAGGCGGCCGTGGTCCCCGCCGATCGCGCCGTGAAGGTTCCCGACGGCGTCAGCCTGGAGACCGCGGCGGCCGTCCTGCTCAAGGGCATGACCGCCGAGTTCCTGGTCCGTCGCTGCCACAAAGTCGAACCGGGTCAGACCGTTCTGGTCCATGCCGCGGCCGGCGGGGTGGGTTCGATCCTGGTGCAATGGACCAAGGCCCTCGGCGCGACCGTGATCGCCACCGTCGGCTCGGAGGTCAAGGCCGCCCTCGCCCGCGACCATGGCGCCGACCATGTGATCCTCTATGGTGAGGAGGATGTCGCGGCCCGGGTCTCGGAGATCACCGCCGGCCAAGGCGTGGCCGTGGTCTATGACGGCGTCGGCAAGGACACCTTCGAGGCCAGCCTCAAGAGCCTGGGCCGACGCGGTGTGCTGGCCACGTTCGGCAACGCCTCGGGCCCCGCGCCCGCGATCGCGCCGCTGGAGCTGTCGGGCAAGTCGCTGTTCCTCACCCGGCCGCGACTGTTCGACTACATCGCCACGACGGCCGAGTTGGACGAAAGCGCGGCAGCCCTGTTCGCGGTGCTCGAGTCCGGCGCGGTGAAGATCGAGATCGGACAGACGTTCCCGCTCGCGGAGGCGCGAGCGGCGCATGAGGCGCTGGAAGGTCGGCGGACGACGGGGGCGACGCTGCTGATCCCGTAGGCCCCACTTCCCCCTCCGTCGGCTTCGCCGACACCTCCCCCACAGGGGGAGGATGGAAACAAAAAGGGCGGCTGGTTCTCACCAGCCGCCCTTCGTGTTTCACGTGAAACACCAAGCTTAAGTGTTCATGCTCTGGAAGAAATCGCCGTTGGTCTTCGACTGGCGCATCTTCTCCAGCAGGAACTCGATGGCGTCCGAGGCGCCCATCGGGTTGAGGATGCGGCGCAGGACGTAGGTCTTCTGCAGCTGGTCGCGCGGGGTGATGAGCTCTTCCTTGCGGGTGCCCGACTTGAGCACGTCGATGGCCGGGAAGATGCGCTTGTCGGCCACCTTGCGGTCCAGGACGATTTCCGAGTTACCGGTGCCCTTGAACTCTTCGAAGATCACTTCGTCCATGCGGCTGCCGGTGTCGATCAGGGCGGTGGCGATGATCGACAGCGAGCCGCCCTCCTCCACGTTGCGCGCGGCGCCGAAGAAGCGCTTGGGGCGCTGCAGGGCGTTGGCGTCGACGCCGCCGGTCAGCACCTTGCCCGACGACGGGACGGTGGTGTTGTAGGCGCGGCCCAGACGGGTGACCGAGTCCAGCAGGATGACGACGTCGCGCTTGTGCTCGACCAGGCGTTTGGCCTTCTCGATGACCATTTCGGCGACTTGCACGTGGCGCGTCGCCGGCTCGTCGAAGGTCGAGGCGATGACTTCGCCCTTCACGGTGCGCTGCATGTCGGTGACTTCTTCCGGGCGCTCGTCGATCAACAGGACGATCAGGTAGCACTCGGGGTGGTTGGTCTCGATCGACTTGGCGATGTTCTGCAGCATGACCGTCTTACCCACGCGCGGCGGGGCGACGATCAGGCAGCGCTGGCCCTTGCCGAGCGGGGCGACGATGTCGATGACGCGGCCCGAGCGATCCTTGATGGTCGGATCGGGCAGTTCCATGTTCAGGCGCTCTTCGGGATAGAGCGGCGTCAGGTTGTCGAAGTGCACCTTGTGGCGCACGTTCTCGGGGCTTTCGAAATTGATCTTCGAAACGCTGGTCAGGGCGAAATAACGCTCGCCTTCGCGCGGCGAACGGATCGCGCCCTCGACGCTGTCGCCGGTGCGCAGGCCGAACTTGCGGATCTGCGAGGGCGAAACGTAGATGTCGTCAGGGCCGGGCAGATAGTTGGCTTCCGGCGAGCGCAGGAAGCCGAAGCCGTCCTGGACCACTTCCATGGTGCCCGAACCGAAGATCTCCACGCCTTCTTCGGCGAGGGTCTTCAGGATGGCGAACATCATGTCCTGCTTGCGCATGGAGTTGGCGTTCTCGACCTCGAAGGTCTCGGCGAACGCCAGCAGGTCGGCCGGGGACTTTTCCTTCAGTTCCTGCAGCGACATGCGCGTCAGGCCCATGGCGGCGATGGCCGCGGTGATCTCGGCGTTGTCGTCCTCGTCGCCGGCGTCGCCTTCGGCGGCGTTATCGGCGGAGGCGTCAACGGTGGTGTCGATCGCAGCGTCTTCCGTCGCTTCGACGGTGTCGAGCGAGGTTTCCAGCTCGGCGGGGACTTGCGGGTCGGTGTCTTCAGACATGCATGGACTCACGGTGGCCCGGATACGATCCGGGCTTGGGTAGAAATTCAGCCGGCTCCACGTGGAAGCGGCGATGGGGTCGCGCCATTGACGACGGCGCGGATCGATCAGGGGAACGGATCATGAGGGCGCACCAGGACGGGCGCGATCCGTGAAAGGCGGGAACGGTGCGGTATGACCGCAACGTCTGACCAAGACGGGAACCACAAGGCGGCCCCGGGGTCAAGCGCTACCAGAGCAGTCCTGTGGGCGCTCGTCATCCTGCCTGAGGATGAAGGTGGGAGAATGCGGGGGCCGGGCCCCCTCCCCGCTAGTTCAGGTACTTGGTCGTCACCGACAGCACGATGACGATCGCCGCCACGAAGGGCAGCTCGTTGGTGGCGCGCCAGAACTTTTCCGAGCGCTTGTTCTGGCCGGCCTCGAACTGGCGGCGGGCCTTCGACAGGAAGCCGTGCCAGCCGAACAGGAAGAACACCCCGGCCAGCTTGGCCAGCATCCAGGGTTTCAGCAGAAAGTCCCAGCCGCGGATGGCGCCGTCGGCCATGATCAGGCCAAGGCCGAAGATCAGGGCCGCGACCATCGCCGGGTTGATGATCCCGCGCAGCAGCCGGCGCTCCATGACCTTGAAGGTCGCGTCCATCTCCGAGCCCAGCGTGGCCCCGGTGTGGTAGACGTAGAGGCGCGGCAGGTAGAGCATCCCCGCCATCCAGGCGATCACGGCCAGGATGTGCAGGCCGCGGATCAGGTTGAAATGCTCGACCAGGAAGTCGGTCACGCGCGGGCTCCCGGGCAGGTGGTTTGGTCGCCGCCGCAGATCTGCGACGCCTCCGAAGACAGGGCCTCCGTGACCAGAGTCCCCAAACAATCGATGAACGCCGGCGTCACGCCCAGCGCCGGCGGACGGACATAGATCGAGCCGCCGTGCTCGTAGGCCAGCTCGCGATATTCGACGTCGAGCTCGACCAGGGTCTCGATGTGCTCGGAGACGAAGGCGATCGGCGCGACCACCAGGGCCAAGCCGGCTTCGGCGGCCGCCTTGACCTCGTCGTCGGTGGACGGACCGATCCACTTCAGCGGGCCGACCCGGCTCTGGTAGCTGATCTTCCAGTCGACGCCCTCGCCGAGGATGTCGCCCAGCTTGGCGACAACGGCCGCGGCCGTGGCCTCGACCTGGCGCTGGTAGGGATCGCCGGCGATGATCACCTTCTCGGGCAGGCCGTGGGCCGAGAACAGGATCCGCGCCGGCTTGGGCGAGCCGGCCTTGAGATAGTCCTGGCGGATCAGATCCGCGTGCGCCTGCACGAACCCTTCGGCCGTCGGATAGCAGAACACGGTCGTCGTACGACCTGGGCCTTTGCGATAAGCGCGCTTCCACGCGTTCAGCGACGAAGCTGTGGTCGTGGTCGAATACTGCGGATAGAGCGGCAGCAGCACCACCTCGTCGGGCGCGAAGGCCTTCACGGCCTTGGCGGTCTCGCCGGTCAGCGGATCCCAGTAGCGCATGGCGATGAAGGTCTTGACCGTATCGCCCGGCAGCCGCTGCGCCAGCACCGCCTCGAGCGCGGCCGCCTGCTTCTGCGTTTCCGGCAGCAGCGGCGACCCACCGCCCATCAGGGCGTAGTTGGCGCGCGCCGACTTGGCCCGAGTGGTCGAGATCAGGGTCGCCACCGGATAGCGGACGAAGAACGGCGCCTGGATGATCGCCGGATCGCGGAACAGGTTGAACAGGAACGGCCGCACGGCCTCCTGACGATCGGGTCCGCCCAGGTTGAACAGGACGACGGCGATCTTGCGACCGTTCTTCTGCTGGCTCACTGGCCGGTCACCCGCTTCAGCACCTGCTCGACATGAGCGATCGGCGTGTCGGGCAGAATGCCGTGGCCCAGGTTGAAGATATAGGGGCCCTGTCCCCACTGCGCGAGCATCTGGTCGACGCGTTCGTCCAGAGCCGCCCCGCCGGCCCGCAGCAGCAGAGGGTCGAGGGCCCCTTGGATGGTCTTGGTCTTCTGGATCGCCTGGCCCAGCTTCGCCGAGGCCGAGGTGTCGAGCGCCACCCCGTCCACCGGCACGGCCTGCGCGTAGGCCTCTACGAGGGTTCCCGCCCCGCGGGGGAAGCCGATGATCGGCACGGTCACGCCGCGGGCGCGTAGGCCCTCGACGATGGCGATGTGCGGCTTGGTCACCAAGCGCTCGAACAGCGGCTCGGAGAGGCCTTCGGCCCAGCTCTCGAACAGCTTCAGCGCCTGAGCGCCGGAGGCCGCCTGCATGGCCAGATAATCCACCGTCGCATCGACCAGGATCTGGATCAGCCGGTCCAGCTTGTCGGCATGCTGATAGGCGAAGGTCCGCGCGCCAGAGCGATCGCTGGAGCCGCCCTCGATCATGTAGGTGGCCACGGTCCACGCCGCGCCGGCGAAGCCGATCAGGGCCTTGGACGGATCGATGTCTGCCCGAACCCGCGACAGCGTCTCGCCGACGGCCTTCAGGGCCTCGCCGGCCTGGCCCACCTTGTCGGCCATGGCGTCCAGATCGGGCAGCTCGCCGAGCTTAGGACCTTCGCCGGCCTCGAACCAGACCTTCTGGCCGAGCGCGCCGGGGAT
>Ga0102591_1002701_pt1 | contig 18224 bp, 16 predicted proteins | sample AraplaCol_mCL_r2_2_FD_76860 | JGI IMG/M metagenome (GOLD analysis project Ga0102591, IMG submission 76860) | Arabidopsis root microbial communities from North Carolina, USA - plate scrape MF_Col_mCL_r2 (SPADES assembly) (version 2) | ecosystem: Host-associated > Plants > Roots > Endosphere... | reverse complement strand
CCAGATCCAACCATCGCGATCGTCGAAGGGAACGAGAGACATCGGTCCAAGACCTCCTTATTTGGAACCCGGCTCTTAGACGCCCCGAGCCGGCGAAGGTCAAATAAAATGGACGCAAGCTGATGGCGGGACCGGTCACACCCGGCTTATCGGGCGGTTCGACCGACCCGCGCCTGATCCTGGGCGAGGAACAGCTGGACAGCGGACTGGAGCTGCTGCTGCTAGCCGAGGCGGGCCTGTGGGCGGCGGTCGATGCGGCCCTGGAGGGCGAAGGTCCGGGCCTGGGCCGCTCGCACTGGCGCGCCGCCTTCCTGCTGCGCCGCCGTCCCGGCATCGGGGTGCAGGACCTTTCGAAACTGACCAGCCTTTCGAAGCAGGCGGCCAGCAAGACCCTGTCGGACCTCCAACGCCTGGGCCTGGCCCGCAAGGCGGCCGGCGACCTGGACGCCCGGCGGCGGCCGGCCGAGCTGACCCCCGAGGGCGTCGCCTTCGAATATCGCGTGGCCGAGCGGCTGCGCACCCTGCTGGGCCGCGCCTACCGCACCGGGGGCCTCGACGGCGTGGCCGGGGCGCGGCGAATCCTGGCGGCCTTGGCCGGACCGCGCCAAGGTGTCGGCCTCAATCGTCGGGACGGCCTATGACTCCGGAAGCCAAAAATGACACCTGAAGAAAGGGCCGAACGCCACCTGCTGGTCGTCGATGACGACGACCGCATCCGCACCCTGCTCAAGGAATTCCTGACCCGCGCCGGCTTCCGGGTCAGCGCCGCCGCCGACGCCGCCCATGCCGACCGGCTGACGGGCGCGATGGACTTCGACCTGCTGGTGCTGGACGTGATGATGCCCGGCGAGGACGGCTTCTCGTTCACCAAGCGCCTGCGCGCCCGGGGCGGCGAGGCGGGCCGGACGCCGATCCTGATGCTGACCGCCCGCGACCAGACCAACGACCGGATCGAGGGCCTGACCCACGGCGCCGACGACTACCTGGCCAAGCCCTTCGAGCCGCGCGAACTGCTGCTGCGCATCGAGTCGATCCTGCGCCGCTCGGCGCCCAAGCCGTCGGGGCCGCGCGCGCTGAGCCTGGGCGACTGCGCCTTCGAGCCCGAACGCGGCGAGCTGACCCGCGACGGCGAGCCGATCCGCCTCACCGAGGCCGAGGTCGCCCTGCTGCGCCGCCTGGCCCGGGTGGCCCACGCCCCCGTCGATCGCCTGGAGCTGGCTCGCGACACGGTCGACGCCACAGGCCGCGCCGTCGACGTCCAGGTCACCCGCCTGCGCCGCAAGATCGAGCCCGATCCGAAGAACCCGCGGTACCTGCAGACCGTGCGCGGCGTGGGCTATCGGCTGGCGCCGGATTGATGGTCCACATCCGCACGCGCCTCTTCATCCCGCGCCAGATCAAGCGGTGGCTGCCGACCTCGCTGTTTGGGCGCAGCCTGCTGATCATCGTCCTGCCGGTGGCGGTCATGCAGATCGCCGTCACCTGGGCCTTCTTCGACGCCCATTGGGAGACCGTCACCAGCCGCCTGTCCGAGGGCCTGGCCGGCGACGTGGCCTGGGCGGTGCAGACCTACAAGGACGATCCCTCGCCCCAGGCGCTCGACAAGATGGCCGAGCGGGCCGAGGAGTCGATGTCGCTGTCGATCGCCCTGCAGAAGGGCCGCAAGCTGCCGACCGGCCAGCGGCCCTCGCTGTTCGCGTCGCTGGACCGCTCGCTGCGCACGGCTCTGGACGACCGGCTGGACGACCCGTTCTGGTTCGACACCACCCGCTACCCCGGCCACGTCGACATCCGCGTGCAGGTCAAGGAAGGCGTGCTGCGGATCATCGCTCCGCGCGACCGGGCCTTCGCCACCCAGGGCCACATCTTCATCCTGTGGATGGTGGTGGCCACCTTGCTGCTGACGGCGGTGGCCATCCTGTTCATCCGCAACCAGGTGCGGGCCATCGAGCGCCTGGCCGACGCGGCCGACGCCTTCGGACGCGGCATCGACCAGGGGGCCTTCAAGCCGCACGGCGCGCGCGAGGTGCGCCAGGCGGCCGCCGCCTTCCTGGCCATGAAGTCCCGCATCCAGCGCCATATCGAGCAGCGCACCGCCCTGCTGGCCAGCGTCAGCCACGACCTGCGCACGCCCCTGACCCGACTGAAGCTGGAGATCGCCCTGGCCGAGCCCAGCCCGCAGTTGGAGGCCATGTCGCGCGACCTCTCCGAAATGGAGCACATGATCGACGAGTACCTGGCCTTCGCGCGGGGCGAAGGTGGGGAAGAAGCCCGCGAGGTCATGCTGCGGCCGCTGATCGAGGGCGTCTGCGAGGGCGCCCAGCGGGCCGGGGCCAAGGTCGAGGTGTCGATCGGCGACGACCTGTCGGCCGTCCTGCGCCCCCAGGCCTTCAAGCGCGCCCTGGCCAACCTGGTCGACAACGCCGCCGCCCATGGCGACACCGTGCGGGTGTCGTCCACCGCCGCCCCGACCGGCGGGGCGTGGATCTTCGTCGACGACGACGGCCCCGGCATCCCCGAGGACCGCCACGAGGAAGCCTTCCGCCCGTTCAACCGCCTGGACGAGTCGCGGAACCAGAACGAGAAGGGCGTGGGCCTGGGGTTGGCCATTGCGCGCGACATGGCGCGCGGGCTGGGCGGGGAGCTGACGCTGCAGCAATCGCCGATGGGGGGACTTAGGGCGGTGTTGCGGTTGCCGGGGTAGACGGCGCGCGCAGGACGCCCCCTCCGTCACGCCGCTTCGCGACGCGCCACCTCCCCCCCGCGTTGCGGGTGAGGAGGAAGCCGCATCGATCTCTCCTCCCCCGTGAAACGGGGGAGGTGGCGGGCGAAGCCCGACGGAGGGGGCGTCCTCTACCGCATCGCCGCCTCGATCAACCTCGGCCCCGTCCCCTTCATCGCGCGCGCCATCGCGTCGTCAAACGCTTCGGCCGTCTCGACCCGCTCGGCTGGCACGCCCAGGCCTTCCGACACGGCCACCCAGTCGATCCGGGGATCGCCCAGGTCCAGCAGACGCGACGCCGCCGGGCCGGGCTCCCCGCCGCCGGTGCGGCCCATCTCGATGCCCAGGATGCGGTAGGCGTGGTTGGCGAACACCACCACGGTCACGTCCAGCTTCTCGCGGGCGATCGTCCACAGGCCCTGGACGGTGTACATTCCCGCCCCGTCGCCGGTGAGGGCCAGCACCTTGCGGTCGGGACAGGCCACGGCCGCGCCGATGGCCAGCGGGATACCCTGCCCGATCGCGCCGCCGGTCAGGGACAGCCAGTCGTGGGCCCGGGCGTTGCGGGTCTGGGTGAAGATCGGCAGGCCGGCGGTCACCGCGTCGTCCGAGATGACCGCATTGGCCGGCATGTGGCGGGCGATGGCCGCGCCCATGGCCCAGGCGTCCAGCTTGCCGGCCGGGGCGGCGGCCGGGGCGTAGGGCTCGACCGCGCCCGCCGCCGGCGCGTCCAGCGCTTGCGCCAGGGCCTCGAGCGCGGCGGCGGCGTCGCCGGCCCGGTCGCACAGCGTCGCGGTGGCGCAGCCGTCGGGGACCAGCACGCTGGGCCGGTCGGGATAGGCGAAGAAGGCCACCGGCTGGGTCGTGGCGACCAGCACCATCAGGTCGACGCCGTCGAGGTCCTTCAGGGCCTGCTCGCCGAAATAGGGCAGCTTGTCGGGCCGGAAGCGGCTCTCTCCCCGCGCCTGGCGGGCGGTGAAGGTGTCGGTCAGCACCCGCACGCCCGTGGCCGCGATCCGCCCGGCGGCGGCGATGGCGGCCTCGCCGCATGCGCCGCTGCCCAGCAGCAGGACAGGCTTCGCCGCCGCCTTCAGGGCCTTGGCCACGGCCACGACGGCGGCCGGGTCGGGCGCGTGGAACTTCGGCCGCTCGACCACCGGCCCGGCGACGTTCGTCTCGTTCCAGGCGCTGTCGGCGGGCAGGACCAGGCAGGCGTTTCCCCCCGGCGTCCCGAAGCTGGCGGCCACGGCCTCCGCCGCCAACGGCCCGACCACGTCGGCGCTGTCGGCCGACTTGACCCACAGCGAATTGGGCGCGGCCAGGGCGGCGATGTCCGAGTTCAGCGGCGCGTCGTACTGGCGATGGTCGGTGGCGTGGTCGCCGATGACGTTTACGATTGGGGTGTACGCTCTCCGAGCGTTGTGCAGGTTGGCCGCGCCGTTGGCGTAGCCGGGACCCAGGTGCAGCAGGGTGCAGGCCGGCGTCCCGGTCATCCGCCCCCAGCCATCGGCCGCTCCCGTCGCCACGCCCTCGAACAGGCACAGCACGCTGCGCATGCGCGGCTCGCGGTCCAGGGCCGCGACGAACTGCATCTCGCTGGTGCCGGGATTGGCGAAGCAGGCGGTGACGCCGTTGTCGGCCAGGGTGGTGATCAGGGCGTCCGCGCCGTTCATGGTCTTCTCCGTACCGGTTCGCGCCAGCTTCCAATATTTCGCGAACGACGCCAACGGCGAGGACCGTAATGATATTGGAGGAGGCCGCCCTCGTCCTTCGACAGGCTCAGGATGAGGGTTACTGGAGCGGCATTCGAAGTCCTCATCCTGAGCCTGTCGAAGGACGAGGAATTCGTTTCGAGACGCCCGTTGCATCGATCACGCCCCTCATCGCAATCTGGTCCGGCCGAAGCGTCGCCGAGCACCGCCGAAGAGCGGACCGGCAAGGGGGAGCGGATGTCTCGATCGAATACCGCCAAGGCCGTGTTGGCCGCCTCGATCCTGGCCGGGGTCAGCTATGTGGCGGCCTGGAACCTGGCCCTGCCGCAGGCGGTCGAACTGACCTGGAAGGGGCTGGGCGTCGGTCTTCTGGCGGTCTATGCGGCGCTGAATGTCCGGAACCTGGACGGCTGGCTGCTGACGGCCGTGATGGCCTTCGGCGCCCTGGGCGACGTGTTGCTGGGCGCGGCGGGCCTGACCGTCGGCGCCCTGGCCTTCCTGGCCGGACATCTGGTCGCCATCGGCCTGTATCTTCGCAACCGCCGCCCCTCGCCGAGCCGAAGCCAAGTCGCCCTGGCCGTGGCGCTGGTCCCGGCCGTGGTGATCGTCGCCTACCTGTTGCCCGCCGACCGGGCCGGCGCGCCGGGCGTGGCGATCTACAGCCTGGGCCTGGCCCTGATGGCGGCCACCGCCTGGCTCAGCCGCTTCCCGCGCTATCGGGTCGGGATCGGGGCGCTGATGTTCGTGGTCTCGGACCTGGTCATCTTCGGCCGAGCCGGGCCGCCGTACAGCCTGGCGAGCGGACTGGCGGTGTGGGGGCTGTATTACTTCGGGCAGTTGCTGATCTGCGTGGGCGTGGTGAAGGCGCTTAGCCTGACGGAGGGGACACACACTCACGGCGAGGCCTAGCCAGGATCGGCACGGTCGTGGGGTGAGTGTGTGTCCCCAAGTCGTCCACGGCCTCAGCCGAAGACCATCACGCCGTCATCCGGCTCATCCGCGAACAGCCGCGCCATCTCGGCCGGCCTACGCTCCCGCGCCAGGGCTTGGTTGATGTAGCCCTTGTCGGTCAGCTCGCCGGAGGCCGGGTCGGGGGCGCCGTCCAGGATCAGGGCGCGGACCACCTTGCCGCCGCCCTTGGCCAGGCTGTTGAGCCGTTCGAGGCCCGTGCGGATCGCCGCCTTCACCGCCTCCGGATCGCCGAGGCGCAAGGCCGCCTTGGGGTCGAGGAACAGCATCAGGCCCACCCCCGCCTGGCCTTCGCCGCAGACCACCGCGTCCGAGACCGCTCCGGCGATCGCCGACACCGCCGCCACGCGAAGCGCGCCGGCGACCACGAAGGTGCCGTTGGCCAGCTTGAAGTTCTCGACCAGCCGGCCGTCGAACACCAGGCCGGCGGAGGGGTTCAGCCGGTCGGCCAGCTTGGCCGCGTCGCCCAGGCGGTAGAAGCCGTCCTCGTCGAACGCCGCCGCCGAAAGCTCGGGCTGGTTCAGATAGCCGGGCGAGACCTGCGGCCCCTTCACCCGAATCTCGAACTTGTCGGGCGGGCCGTCGGCCACCGGGACCAGCTTCACCGAGGTGCCGGGCGTCGGCAGGCCCACCATGCCCGAGCGGGCGTTCAGCCAGTGGATGTTGCAGGCGGTCGGCCCGGTCTCGGTGGCCCCATAGCCGGCGGCGAAGGTCACCCGGCAGCCGATCGTACGGAGGGCCACGGCCTGGACGCGGTCCAGGATCGACTGGGCCATCGCCGCCCCGCCGTACTGCAGCACCCGCACCTTCTCGAAGAACTTGGCGGCCAGGGCATGGTCGCGCTCCAACTCGCCCACCAGCAGGCCCCAGCCCGCCGGGACCATGTTGTGATAGGTTGTGGCCACCTCGCGTAGGTTGCGCAAGGTTTCGTCGAACCGCCCCGTCACCGGCTGGCCGGCGTCGATGTACAGGGTTCCGCCTCGGTGCAGCACCATGTGCAGGATGGCGTTGGCGCCCAGGCTGTGGCTCCAGGGCGCGGAATTGACCAGCACCGGCGGATCGGGATCCTCGTAGCAGGCGGCGATCTGGGCGGCGTTCAGGGCGATGTTGGCGTGGGTGCAGATCACCGCCTTGGGCAGGCCGGTCGAACCCGAGGTCAGCAGCAGCTTGGCGGTGTCGTCCGGCCGGCAGACCGGCGAGACGGGGGCGTAGGCCAGGAGGGCCTCGAAGGTCGCGTCACCCTCCCGGGCGTTGCGCCCCGCCACCACCGGCAGCCCCTCCAAGAACGGCGCGGCCAAGGCGTCGGCGAAGGCCTCGGCGTCGTCGACATAGACCGCCGCCGGTTTCAGCCGCTCGACCGCGAAGCCCAGGCGGCTGAGGTCCGCCCCCTTCAGGCCGTACTGCGGCGACACCGGCGCGATCGGCGCGCCTAGGCTCATGGCGGCGTAACCGATCAGGGCGTTGTCGATCCCGTTGCGGGCCAGGATCAGCAACGGCTTGCCGCGCGACAGGCCCAGGCTGGAAAGCCCGCCCGCCAGACGGGCCACCTGGTCGGCGGCCTCGGCGTAGGTCACGGTGCGCCAACCTTCGGCGCCGGACGAGGTCCGCTCGGCCAGCCAGACGCGGTGCGGCGCCTGCGAGGCCCAGCGGGCCAGGGGCGCGGTCACGGTCTGGACGGTGGCGGAATAGGGCGTGGGATTGCGCAGGATCACGACGTCGCCGCGGCGCTCGACCTCCAGCGCGGGCGGGGCGTAACGGGCGTCGCGGAACGGCGCTTGGGTCTCTGACGTCCCATCCATGAGTCGAAGTGTTAACCAGGCTCAGGCCCAGCGCAATCCATCCATTGCTCCGCTCATCCCGGCGAACGCCGGGATGAGCGGGTTTGGAGAAGGGCCATCCCCCTCCGCCGCTCCAACCACAGCCGTTCGGCCGGCGCCGGCTCCAGGGCCAGGGCCCGGTCGTAGGCGGCCACCGCTTCGTCTCCGCGGCCCAGCCGGGCCAGCAGGTCGGCGCGCACCGCATGGAAGGGGCCAAAATCGCGGAAGGCCACGGCGTCCAGTGCGTCCACCTCGGCCAGGGCCCGGGCTGGTCCCTCGACCTCGGCCACCGCCACGGCCCGGTTCAGCCGCACCACCCTGTCGTCGCGCCAGCACAGCAGGGCGTCGTAGAGGGCCAGCACGCTGGGCCAGGGCGGCGGTTCGTCGAGATCGGCGCGCGAGCACCAGGCCGCATGGATGGCCGCCTGCAGCTGGCGCGGTCCCGGCTGTCGTCGGCGGGCGGCGCGGTGCAGCAGGGCCTCGGCGTCGATGATCAGCGGTCGTCGCCACAGGGCCGGGTCCTGCTCGGACAGCGGCGTCATGGCCCCGGTGTCGTCCAGCCGGGCCGGCCGGCGGGCCTCGGCGTAGCGGACCAGGGCCGCGAAGGCCAGGCACTCCGGCTCGTTCGGCAACAGGTCGGCCAGCACCGCGGTCAGATCCAGCATCTCCTGGGCGTAGCCGGCGTGCTGCCCTACCCCGGCCGCGTCCTCGTGGGCCTTGGCGTAGGCGATCTCCAGGGTCGACAGCACCGCCCCGATCCGCTCGGGCCAGGCCTCGGGACCGGGAACCTCGAAGGGCACGCCGGCCTCGGCGATCTTGCGCTTGGCCCGCACCAGTCGCTGGGCCAGGGTTGGTTCGGGGACCAGGAAGGCCCGAGCGATCGCCTGGGTCGACAGGCCGCAGACCAGACGCAGAGTCAGGGCCGCCCGGGCGTCGGGGGCGACGGCGGGGTGGCAGCAGACGAAGATCAGCCGCAGCCGCTCGTCGGGGATCAGGCGCGCATCATCGACCATGACGTCCTCCGCGCTGGGCGGCGGCGACGGCGGATCGGGAACCAGCCGGGTCCGCACGCCGCGCCGCCGCAGCATGTCCAGCGCTCGCCGCTGGGCGACGCTGTAGAGCCAGGCGGCGGGGTCGCGGGGCTCGCCGTCCTTAGGCCAGCTCTGAGCCGCGCTCAGGCAGGCCTCGGCGAAAGCCTCCTCAGCCAGGTCAAGGTCGCGGAACCTGGCGGCCAAAGCGGCGATCACCCGCCCGCCGTGCGTCCGCGCCGCCTGGTCGAGCAGGCTTCCGGCCACGGCCGCTAGTCCTCGTCGATGACCGGCCGCACCTCGACCGAACCGTCGCCGGCCATCGGCAGCTTGCGGGCCCAGGACAGCGCTTCGTCCAGGTCGGGGACCTCGATCAGGTAGAAGCCGCCCAGCTGTTCCTTGCTCTCGGCGAAGGGCCCGTCGTGCAGCCCGTGCTGGCCGGCGGTCCGGCGGACGGTGGTGGCGGTGTTGGCGGTCTTCAGGCCCGCCCCGCCGCGCAGCAGGCCCTTCTCGGCCAGCTCGCCGGCGAACGCCTCGTGCTGGGCGATGATCTCCTGCCAGGCGCGGCCGTTCTCGTCGCGATAGACGGCCTCGTCCTCGTAGATCAGCAGGGCGTATTGCATGATGTTCGTCCTCCTAGACGGCCGGGCTCGGCGACGCGCCGCCCGATCATGCACGAGAGACGCACGACGGCGGCGGGATTCGACAGGAAGGCTGGAAAAAGTCGGAGGGCGAACATCCGCCCCCGATAGGAAAGGAACGCCCTTACCCCGCCAGCGTCTCCAGGAACCGCACCGGGGCTCCCGTCCCCTCCGCAACGATCTCGTCGTCGCGCATCACCACCGTCCCGCGCACGATGGTCGCCACCGGCCAGGCCTTGGCCTCGAAGCCGTCGAACGGGGTCCAGCCCGAGCGGGTGGCCATCCAGTCGTGGGTGATGACGCGCTTGGCCTTCATGTCGACGATGGTGAAGTCAGCGTCGAAGCCCTCGGCGATGCGGCCCTTGTCGGCCAGGCCGAAGATGCGGTTCACGCCATGGCTGGTCAGGTCGACGAAGCGCTCCAGCGAGAGGCGGCCGTCGACCACGTGGGTCAGCATGATCGGCACCAGGGTCTGGACGCCGGGCATGCCCGAGGGCGACGCCGGGTAAGGCCGGGCCTTCTCCTCGCGCGTGTGGGGGGCGTGATCGCTGCCCAGCACGTCGGCGATGCCGCTCTCGATGGCGTGCCAGACGCCGGCCACGTGCTCCGCCGAGCGGATGGGCGGGTTCATCTGGGCGAAGCCTTTCAGGCGCTCATAGGCTTCCGGCGCGACCAGGGTGGCGTGCTGGGGCGTGACCTCGACGCTGGCCACGTCCTTGTTCCTGGCCAGGAAGTCGATCTCCTGGTGGGTGGTCACGTGCAGCACGTGGATGCGCTTGCCCAGGCTTTTCGCGATACGCACCAGGCGCTCGGTCGACTGCATGGCGGCCTGGGCGTCGCGCACCTCGGGGTGGCTGGTCCAGTCGCCGGGACGGGCCAGGGCCCGGCGCTCGGCCAGGCGGTATTCGTCTTCGGAGTGGAAGGCGGCGCGGCGGTTCACATGCCGCAGCACGTTCTCGACGCCCTCGTCGTCCTGGACCAGCAAGGTGCCGGTCGAGGCGCCCATGAACACCTTGATCCCGCAGCAGCCCGGCAGGCGCTCCAGCTCGCCCAGGAACGTCGCGTTCTCGTGGGTGCCGCCGACGTAGAAGGCGTGGTCGGTATGCATGCGGCCCTTGGCGCGGGCCAGCTTGTCGGCCAGGGCGTCCGGGTCGGTGGTGGTCGGCTCGGTGTTGGGCATCTCGAAGACGGCGACCACGCCGCCCAGGGCCGCGCCGCGCGAACCGCTCTCGAGATCCTCTTTCCACTCCAGGCCCGGCTCGCGGAAGTGCACCTGGCTGTCGATCACGCCCGGCAGGACGGTCAGACCCGAAGCGTAGAACACCTCGCCCGCGCTGGCTTGGCCGAGGTCGCCGATCGCGACGATCTTGCCGTTCCGCACGCCGATGTCGGTGAAGCCCCGCCCCGCGTGATTGACCACCTCGCCGCCGCGCACGATCAGGTCGAAGGTCTGGGTCATTGGGACGCTCCTCGGGACGGTCTAGGACGGATCGGCTGTGGCGAAAACCTCGTCCTTCGACAAGCTCAGGATGAGGCTTTTCTTAAGTCCGGGCGTGTGTTTGGTCCTCATCCTGAGCCTGTCGAAGGACGAGGACCACGTACTGACGTCCTAGGAGTGCGCCCGAACCGCCGCAAGGCAAATCGACATTGACCGCCGCACACGACGGGCGCACCTCCCGTCATTCCTTCAGCACGACGAGGCTCCCATGGACTTTTCCCGGCTCCAGGCCACCAGCAAGGTCACCAGCGAGTGGAAATATCCGCAAGCCGCGCCCAATCGGACCGGCATGCTGCAGGTCGACACCGCCCCCGACCACACCCTCTACTGGGAGGAATACGGCAATCCCGACGGCGAGCCGGTGATGTTCCTGCACGGCGGACCGGGCGGGGCCTGCGCGCCGGTGATGTCGCGGTTCTTCGATCCCAAGCGCTACCGCGTGATCCTGTTCGACCAGCGCGGCTGCGGTAAGAGCACACCGACCGTGGCCTCGCACGGCCCCGAGGTCGCCCTCCAGAAGAACGACACCGACCACCTGGTGGCCGATATCAACCGCCTGCGCGACGCGCTCGGGATCACCGGCAAGATGCACGTCTTCGGCGGCAGCTGGGGCAGCACCCTGGCCCTGGTCTACGCCATCCGCCACCCCGAGCACGTGACCTCGCTGATCCTGCGCGGCATCTTCCTGGGGACCCGCGAGGACCTGCTCTACATGTACCAGGGCAATGCGACGGTGTTCGACAAGACGCCCTACGCCCTCAGCGAACCGGGCTCGTACATCACCTATCCCGACGAGTGGAAGGCCTTCGTCGAAATGATCCCGGTCGAGAAGCGCGGCGACATGATGGGCGCCTACAAGGCCATCTTCGATGGCGGCGCTGACCGCGAGACCCAGCTGCGCGCCGCCGTGACCTGGTCGGTCTGGGAAGGGACGATCTCGAACATGATCCCCGAGCAGGGCGATCCGGGCAAGTTCGGCGAGGCCGACTTCGCCCTGTGCTTCGCCCAGATCGAGGCCCACTTCTTCGCCCGGAACCTGTTCCTGGAGCCGGACTACATCGCCCGCAACGTCGACAAGATCGCCGGCCTGCCGATCCACATCGTCCACGGCCGCTTCGACCAGGTGTGCCCGCTGACCCAGGCCTCGCGCCTCGTGGACGCGCTGGCGGGCGTGGGCGTGAAGCCGGCGAGCTACGTGCTGACCAACGCGGGACACAGCGCCATGGAGGGCCAGACGGTGCTGGCGCTGACGGCGATCATGGATGGGCTGGGGCGAATTTAGGCGAGCTCCCTCACCTCCCCCCTTTTCACCGTCATTCCCGCCCTTGTGGCGGGAACCCCTCTATGCGCCGCACGTGCGGAGGAGTGGCGCGCCAGCGCGCCAAAGCGCTTCACTTGCGAGCTGAACCAGGGGTTCCCGCCACAAGGGCGGGAATGACGGCGGTGAGGTGAGACGCTAAGAGCGATCCGCCTCAGCCGCTTCTTCCGACGGCGCGGCCTCGGCGGGCTCTTCGTTCACCGCCACGTCCTCCACCACCGCCTGCAGCTCCGGCGTCACCGCCGCGTCCTCGGGGGTGGCTTCCGGCGCGTCTTCCTCGACCACCGCTTCTGGCGCGGCCTCCTTGGCCGCCTTCACCTCGGCCAGCAGGGCCTTGGCCGCCTTGACCACGGTCGTGACCGGAAGATCGCTCATGTGGCGGATGGCTTGGGAGAGGTCTGGGTCCACGGCCAGGAACTGTTCGAAGCTCCGCGGGCCGCGCACGGCCTTGGTGTGCTGGCCCCACGGCCCGTAACGCCGCTCGTCCGAGGGGCCGAACAGGCCCAGCGTCGGAACGCCGGCGGCGGCGGCGATGTGCATCAGGCCGCTGTCGTTGCCGATGAACAGGTCGGCGCGCTTCAGCGCCGCATAGGCGGTCAGCAGGTCGACCTTGCCCGTCAGGTCGATATAGCGCCCGCGGGCCGAGGCCATGCGCAGCTCCTCGACCATGCGCTCGTCGCCGGGACCGCCCAGGATCATCAGCCGGCCGCCCTCCAGCGGACCGCCGGGTCCGAGAAGCTGCTGGGTGGTCTGGGCGAAGCGTTCGATCGGCCAGACCTTGCCCACCCAGTTCGACGCCGGGCCGACGGCCAGGATCGGACCCGCCGGCTCGCCGAGGCGCGGGGCCAGCAGCTGGTCGGCCAAGGCCTGGACCTCCGGCGTGATGTAGAGGTGCGGTGCGGGCGGATCGCCCTCCAGCTTCAGCACGCGGGCGGCGTCGACCACCTTGTGCAGCACGTCGGGCGACTTCTTCCAGATCGCCCGCTTCTCGCGGCGCAGGAACAGGGCCGTGCCGCTGCCGCGCAGGTCGACCACCAGGCCCCACTTCTTGTGGCGCACCTGGTTCCACAGCTTGAACCAGTGGCCCTTGCCCTTGCCCTTCTCCATGACGATCACCCGGTCCAGGCCGGGCACGTGGGCGAAGAGCGGAGCGGCCAGCGGCCCCGAGACGATCGTGAAGCGGGCGTTGGGGATCTGGTCGGCCAGGAAACGGATCAGGCCGGACGACAGCACGGCGTCGCCGATCCGCGTGGCGGTGATGAAGAGAATCGGGAAGGCCCGCTGTGTCATCCGTCCTTGTATAGGGCGTCGCGCGAGTCGGCGCATCCCTCGATAACGGCTCAGCTTTTCATTCGCTGGGGGCTGGCGCGAATGCGTGCTTAGCGCCACATGTGCGGGCATGAGCCAGAGCCAGATCGCCCGCCTCGACAGCCGCGCCGTCATTGCCGTGACCGGCCCCGACGCCAGGAGCTTCCTCAACGGCCTGCTGAGCCAGGAGGTCGAGACCCTGGCCGAGGGCGAGCTGCGCTTTTCCGGCCTGCTGACCCCGCAGGGGCGGCTGCTCTACGACCTGTTCGTGGCGGCGACGCCGGACGGCGTCCTGCTGGACGTGGGCGCCGAGCATCGCGACGCCATCCTGATGCGCCTTACCATGTACAGGCTGCGGGCCAAGGTGGAGCTGGCCGCTTCGGACCTGCGGGTCTTCGCCCGGTTCCCCAACGGCGAAGAGGGCTTCCAGGACCCTCGCCTGCCCGCCCTGGGCCGGCGGCTCTACGACGCCGACCGGGCGACCACCGCCACGGAGGACGACTACGAAGCCCACCGCCTGGCCCTGGGCGTGCCCGGCCCCGCCGATTGGGGAAGCGACAGGATCTATCCGATCGAGGCCGACTTCGACCTGCTGAACGGCGTCGACTTCAAGAAGGGCTGCTTCGTCGGCCAGGAGACCACCAGCCGCATGAAGCGGCGCGGCGCGATCAAGAACCGCATGCTGCCCCTGGTCTTCGACGGCCCCGCCCCGGCCTTCGGCGCCGAGGTGCTGGCCGGCGAGCTCCGGGCCGGCGAGGTGCTGTCGGGCCGCGACGGTCGCGCCATGGCCCTGCTGCGCCTTGACCGTATCGAGGGCGCGGCGCTGACGGTGGACGGCCGCGCAGTGACCGTGGACCGACCGGACTGGGTTCCGGCGACCTGAGCTCCCACTGCTTCATGGACGATTTGTAAGATTCAATCGCATTGAGTGATCGCCAGTGTCCGGTCACTCTTTCTTCGCGTGAGTTCGGAGAGGGCGGATGAAGCGGCTGGTCGGCGTGATCCTGGGCGGCTGCGCCCTTCTTCTCAACACCGCAGCGGCGGCCGCGCCGCCCGTCTCCTCGCCGCTCTCGCCGCTCGAACGCGGACTGCGGCCCACCGTACTGGCGGCCGGAGAAGCGGCTCCGGGCTGGTCTCTGGCTCAGCGCATGGCCGTCCACAAGGTCCCCGGCGTGGCCGTGGCGGTGTTGCGTGACGGCCAGGTGGTCGCCGCCGCCGGTTACGGCCTGCGTGGGGCCGGGACCGCCGACAAGGTCGACGCCAACACCTTGTTCTCGGTGGGCTCGATCAGCAAGGTGGCCACGGCCACAACCACCCTGCGCCTGGCAGCGGCTGGACGCGTGGACCTGGACCGCGACGTCGACGACTACCTCAAGCGCTGGAAGCTCCCCGCCTCCGACGCCGTCCCCGATCCGGCGGTCAGCCTGCGCATGCTGATGTCGCACACCTCGGGCCTGGGGGTGCACGGCTTCGCCGACTACCAGCCGGCCGATCCGCTGCCGAGCCTGGTCCAGGTGCTGGATGGCCAGAAGCCAGCGAAAAACGAGGCGGTGCGCTTCAAGACGCCCCCCGGCCGCGTGACCGACTATTCGGGCGGCGGCGTGACGGTGGAGCAGGCCGTGATCGAGGACGCCACCGGCCAGCCGCTGGCGGCCCTGGCGCGGGCGCAGGTCTTCGCACCCCTGGGCATGACCCGCAGCACGTTCGAGAGTCCGCTGCTGGCGAGCCACGGCAATGTCGCCAAGGCCCACGGCGGCGACGGCATGGTCCGGGCCGGACCGCGCGGCTGGGAGAGCTTCGCGGAGGCCGGCGCCTCGGGCCTGTGGACCAGCGCCAACGACCTGGGCCGGCTGGTCGGCGGTCTGATCCAGAGCTATCAGGGCCGCTCGGACTTCTTGCCCCAGCCCCTGGCGACGACGATGCTGACCGAGGTGTCGCCCGGACCGTTCGGCCTGGGGCCGCGGCTGGGGGGGGCGGGCCCAGGGCGCTACTTTTTCCATTTGGGCGCCAACGAGAGCTACCTGGCCTTCCTGGAGGGCTATCCCGAGACCGGCGACGGATTTGTGATCCTGACGAACGGCGCCAACGGCCTGGCCCTGATCAGCGAGGTCCGGAACGCCCTCTCCGACGCCCTGCCCCACGGCGCGCACCCAATGCTGCGCACGGTCAATCCGCGCCTGCCGCCCGCGTCCGACCTGGCCGGCGACTACCGGCTGGACCCGGCCACGCCGACGGACCTCCGCCGCGCCCTGGCCGACAACTTCGAATACGACGCCCTCAAGTTCACCGTGGCCGGCGACACGGTCGAGATGACCTTGCCCGGCCAGGAAAAGCCTTCACCCCTGCTGGCCCTGGGCCCGTCCCAGTTCGCCCAGTCGGGCCTGTATGTCTTCACCTTCGAGTTCCGGCGTGACGCCTTCGGCAAGGTGCGCGGCGTGACGGTGGCCATGCCCGAGACCGGCTCGGTCGCCTATTACGTCCGCCGATGAGCGCGCGGATTTGTTCTTGAAAAGTTCCACATGATCGGGCCAAGCTCCGCCCCATGACCGAGATCCATCGCTGCACCTGGCGCGGCATGAACGGCGACCCGTTCTACGAGGCCTATCACGACACGGAATGGGGCGTGCCGGAGTACGACTCCCGCGCCCTGTGGGAGAAGCTGGTGCTGGACGGGTTCCAAGCCGGGCTGTCGTGGATCACCATCCTGCGCAAACGCGAGGCGTTCCGCGCCGCCTTCGCCGATTTCGATCCCGACAAGGTGGCGCGCTTCGGCGACGCGGATCGCGCCCGGCTGATGGCCGACGCCGGCATCATCCGATCGAACGGCAAGATCGACGCGGCGATCTCGGGCGCCCGCCTCTATTGCGACATGCGCGAGCGCGGCGAGGACTTCTCCAAGCTCCTGTGGGACATGACGGGCGGCAAGCCGATCCAGAACCACTGGACCGGCAAGGGCGACGTCCCGGCCCAGACGCCCCTGGCGGTCGACATGGCCAAGATGCTCAAGGCCAAGGGCTTCAAGTACTGCGGCCCGGTGATCGTCTACGCCTTCATGCAGGCCACGGGCCTAGTCAACGACCATGTCGTCGGCTGCTTTCGCCACGAGGAATGCCGGAAGATGGCGCGGTAATTTTGCCACTCTCGTCACAGTCCTGTCGGCATAACGCCGCTCTACTGTTGCGTGAATCAGCCACCCTGGCGCATGGAGAAGCTTCACCATGCGCCCTGTCCGCCTCCCATATCGACGCCTCGCGGCGGTCGCCGCGATCGTCGTCGCCTATGCCGGCCCGGCCCTGGCCCTGCCGGCCGACCTCCTGCGCGAGCGGTTCTACGACTGGTCCGATGGCGTGATGGTGGTGGCCCACCGGGCTTGCCACGCGGCGGCGCCCTCGCGGGGGATGGCCAAGGCCGTGCCGGAGAATTCGCTGGCGGCGCTGGACCGCTGCGTCGCCCTGGGCGTCGACATGGTCGAGATCGACGTGCGCCGCACGGCCGACGGCGCCCTGGTGATCATGCACGACGCCACCGTCGACCGCACAACCGACGGCCGTGGCCGGGTGTCGGCGCTGACCCTGCGACAGGTCCAGGCCCTGCGCCTGAAGGGTTCGCACCGGAACGAGGCCCCGCCCACGCTTGAGCAATACCTGGCCCACGCCCAGGGGCGTATCCTGATCAACCTGGACGTCAAGGAGCCGATCGCCGACCAGGTGGCCCAGGTCGTGCTCGACAGCGGCGCCGCCGGCCAGGTGCTGGTCAAGGCGCGTCCCGAGGCCGGCGCCGCGCCGATGGCCGACCTGCCCGCCTATCGCAGCCTGGCCTTCATGCCGATGGTCGGCGCCGTGAAGGGCCAGGCCCTGGGTGATCCGGCCGAGATCGCCGCCCTGCAGGTCCTGGCGGAGAACCGCGTTCCGGCGATCGAGCTGTGCGACCTGCGACGCTCGGAGTTCAAGGCCGTGCGGGCCGCTGCGCGCCTGGCCCAGGTGCGGCTGTGGAGCAACGCCCTGGCCCGCAAGGGGCTGAAGGGCGTCGTGGCGCGGGCCCGGGCCGGCGGCGCGGCGGCGGACGGACGCCACACCTGGCGCCGACTGATCGACGACGGCGTCAGCGTCATCCAGACCAACCGTCCCGCGGCCCTGCTCGACTATCTGGACGCCCGAGGCCTTCGCGGCAGCGCTCCGCCGGTGACGACCGCGTCGCTCTAAGCCTACACGAAGTCTTTCCCCGCCCGCCCGAAACGGATTATGAGCGGGACGTGCCCAAGCCCCTCGCCACCGCCCTCAAGGGTCCCGACATGATGCTGGAAGCCGCCTGCGGCCCCGGCCATGTGTGCGGCGTGGACGAGGCCGGGCGCGGTCCGTGGGCCGGACCGGTCAGCGCCGCGGCGGTGATCCTGGATCCGGCGCGGATCCCCAAGGGCCTTAACGACTCCAAGAAGCTGACCGCCAAGGCGCGGGCTGCCCTGGAGATCGAGATCAAGTCGGTCGCCGTCGCCTGGTGCGTGGGCCTGGCCAGCGTCGACGAGATCGCCGAACTCAACATCCTGCACGCCGCGGGCCTCGCCATGCGGCGGGCGGTCGAGGGCCTGGGCGTGACGCCCAGCTTCGCCCTGGTCGACGGCAACTACCGCTTCCCCCTGCCCTGCGAGGTCAAGACGGTGGTCAAGGGCGACAGCCTGTCGTGCTCGATCGCCGCGGCCTCGATTCTCGCCAAGGAAGCCCGCGACCGGATCATGGTCGAGATGGACAGCGTCTATCCCGGCTACGGCTTCGCCGGCCACAAGGGCTACCACGCCGCCATCCACGTCGAGGGCCTGCGTCGGCTAGGCCCCTCGCCGATCCACCGGATGGGCTGGGCGCCGGTGAAGCTGGCCCTGGCCGGCGACCTGCTGGACGGCGTGGCGTTCGAGGATGCGATCGAGGGGTAGCCCCCCGACGATTTTCATCCGTCCCCAAAATATTTGAGTCCAATTAGACTCAAAATCCAGGGTTAACAGGCCGGTAACCACGTCCATTCACTCCGGCGTAACCATCGAGATTCATGATTCCGCTCAGTGTTTTTGACGGGAAGCGGACATGTCCTTCGGGCCTGAAACCATCATCCAGGGCGACTGCATCGAGGCGATGAACGCCCTGCCCGAGAAGTCGGTGGACCTGATCTTCGCCGATCCGCCCTACAATCTGCAGCTGGGCGGCGACCTGCTGCGTCCCGACA
>Ga0102591_1002700_pt1 | contig 18228 bp, 16 predicted proteins | sample AraplaCol_mCL_r2_2_FD_76860 | JGI IMG/M metagenome (GOLD analysis project Ga0102591, IMG submission 76860) | Arabidopsis root microbial communities from North Carolina, USA - plate scrape MF_Col_mCL_r2 (SPADES assembly) (version 2) | ecosystem: Host-associated > Plants > Roots > Endosphere... | reverse complement strand
AGGCCGGCCTGCAGGCGCTGGACACCGGCATTCCAAAGCACTGGCCCGAATACGTGCTGCACCAGATGGTGACGGTGATGCGCGGCGGCGAGGAAGTGAAGATCTCGAAGCGCGCGGGCTCCTACGTCACGCTGCGCGACCTGATCGACGAAGCCGGCCGCGACGCCACGCGCTACTTCCTCATCGCGCGCAAGGCCGATTCGCAGCTGGTGTTCGACATCGACCTCGCTCGTTCGCAGAGCAACGACAACCCGGTTTACTACATCCAGTACGCCCATGCCCGCGCCTGCCGCGTGTTCCGCGAACTGGCCGATCGCGGCCTGGCGACGGACCGCGGCAATGGCATCGCGAACCTCGCCCGTCTCGACACCGAGCACGAGTCGGTGCTGATGGTGGAGCTGTCGCGCTATCCGGAAATGGTGGAGTCGGCCGCCGCCAATCTGGAACCGCACCTGATCGCCCAGTACCTGCGCGAACTCGCGGGCGCACTGCACAGCTACTATCACGAGCATAAGTGGATCGTCGACGACGCCGATCTGCGCGACGCCCGCCTTGCGCTGGTCGCGGCCACGCAGCAGGTGCTGAAGAACGGTCTGGATCTGCTGGGCATTTCGGCCCCGGAGAGCATGTAAATGGCAACACGCAAGAAGGGCAAGGGCCGTCAGGCCGTCCGCAACGGGTCGAGCGGCATGCCGGGCTGGAGCTGGGCACTGATCGGCATCCTCGCCGGCGCCCTGCTGATGGCCTTCGCGATGCGCGGTACCTGGATGCCGATGATGCGCCAGCATCAGGGCCCCGAGCCGAACCCGCAGGCCACGGCGCAGAAGGGCAGCGACCCGGGCGTGGTGGAGCAGGCCGAGGCCGAGAAGCCGAAGAAGCCGTCGTACGATTTCTACTCGGTGCTGTCGGAGAAGGAAGTCCGCATCCCCGACGCCGAGATCCGCGCGCAGGCAAGCGCCGAGGCACAGCAGAAGCAGCAGCAACAGCAGGCCGCGCAGCAGCAGGCACAGGCGCAGCAGCAGGCCGCCGCCGCGCAGCAGCAGGCGCAGGCCACCGCGGCCGCCGCGGCCAACCTGCCGAAGGCGACGACGCAGACCGTCACCGCCACGCCCGCGCAGGCAGCGCCCGCCGCCGCGTCCGGCAGCGCCGGTTATCTGTTGCAGGTCGGCGCCTTCCCAAGCGCCGCCGACGCCGAAGCCCTGAAAGCCAAGCTCGCCCTCCAGGGCTTCGTGGCCAACGTGCAGTCGGTGAAGGTCGGCGCACAGACCTACAACCGCGTGCGCCTCGGCCCCTTCAAGTCGGCCACGGATCTCGAAAGCACGAAGCAACGATTGCAGTCGGCGGGCATCAGCGCCATCGCGCTGAAAGAAGGCAGCTGACGTTGCTCTAAGCTTCGACAAAAGGCCGCCCTCGGGCGGCCTTTTTTCGTCTGTCGCCACGGATGCCAACGCCACTCCGCAACCCATTCGCGCCGCTTTTTCAGACGAGTACCATATCTCCGAGGGTCGCGCGCCGACATCATCCGCTGGCATTCAACCAACGGAGTGATCATGAATCATCGATCGATGGGCCGCGCGTCGACGACGCTGCTCGCCGCAAGCCTCGTCGCCGCGCTTGGACTCGCTACACCCGTGTTTGCGCAGGTTGGCAACGTCACGCATTCGGCTAACCCACTGTCGGAACCGAAACCATTTTTCGACGTTGACAACGATCCGGGCCGCGATGCCATTCTTCTCACGATCAATGGCGTGCGCGAGCGATTCCCGGCGGCTTACGGTCTGGGTAGCATCGGGCTCTACGGCCCGGTTTTCAGTGTACGTCACGGGGTGACCCCGCGGGGGAACGCCTTTCTCATCGGCGGTCAGCCCGTCGATGGCAGCCTGAACTTCGAGAGCGGCCATTACTCGCTCGCCCCGAACGAGGCCACGCCAGGCACGGCATGGGCCAGCTATGCCGAGCCGATCCCGTCACCGCCCGGATTCACCGGCTTCGTCTCGTTCGACCGCGACGGCGGCACGCTCGACCTTCATTTCAACGAGGATCGTACGCGTGTGCGCGGCAAGGTCGTGGCCTACTTCAGCGACCACGATGGCGTCCACGGCCGGCGAACGATCTATGCGACGTTCGACGTGCCGAACATTGACATCACACCGTAAAGCGCGGGGCTACGACGGACGCTTCAGCCGGATCAGCGCCGAGATGTCGTCGTCGCCGTAGCCCTGCGACATCAGTTCGGAGAAGTCGGCGAGCGACTGCTCGATGATCGTGCGGTCGGTACCGGCCTCGGTCGCGATGCCGCGCACGATGCCCAGGTCCTTGTGCAGCAGCGCCAGCTTGAAGCCCACCGAGAACTCGTTGCGCAGCATCGTCGCGCCGCGCTTGTCCAGGAACCAGTTGCCGGCAGCGCCCGCGGCGAGCGTCGGGATCAGGCGATCGGCGTCGAGCCCCAGCGCTTCACCCAGCGCGAGGCCTTCCGTGACGGCGTGAGCGATGCCGGCGACCAGCACCTGATTCACCGCCTTCGTGGCCTGACCGCTGCCGACCTTGCCCATGTGCGTGATGCGTGCACCGTACGCCTCGAGCGCCGGGCGTGCGCGCTCGAGCACGTCGGCGTCGCCGCCGACCATCACCGAGAGCTTGCCGTTCTTCGCCCCTTCGACGCCGCCGGATACGGGCGCGTCGAGGAACGCGCCGCCGGCTTCGGCGATCAGCCGCGCCGCCTTCGTCGCCGTGGCGGGCGCGACCGTGGAGTGGTCGATGACGATGGCGCCCTGCTTCAGCGTGGGGACGAGCGCCTCGACCACGCCGATGACGTCGGCGTCCGCGCTGACGCAGAGCGCGATGACGTCGCACGAGGCGGCGATGTCCGCCAGCGACGGCGCGGCGACGCCGAGTTCGGCGGCGAGTGCGTCGGCCTTGGCCTGCGACCGGTTGGCCACGGCGGCCAGCAGTCCCTTCGTATGGAGATGGCCGGCCATGGGCGCGCCCATCGCGCCGAGTCCGATGAATGCTGCCTTGAGTGTCATGGTCGTGCCTGAAAGTGGGGAAGGTGCGGCGCGGCGCGATGGGCGCCGCGCCGTCCGGTCAGCGTCCCGCGGTTTCCGCGAGGTAGGTGTAGCCCGTGAGGCCCTTGTCGAGCGATGCCGCGAGCGCCTCTGCTTCCGCGCCGACGATGCCGGCGGCGTCGAGACGATCCGCGTAGGACTGGCGCAGGGCCTTCAGGTCGTAGCCGACGTAATCGAGCATCAGGTCCGTCGTGTCGCCGCGACGGATGTGCGCGAACTCGTAGCCGTCGTCCGTGGCACGCACGTTCACGGCGTCGGTGTCGCCGAACAGGTTGTGGATGTCGCCCAGGGTTTCCTGGTATGCGCCGACCATGAAGATGCCGAGGCGATACGACTCGTCGTCCTTCAGGGCGTGCAGCGGCAGGCTCACGTCGACGCCTTCGGCATCGACGTAGTGGTCGATGCGGCCGTCGGAGTCGCAGGTGAGGTCCGCGATGACGCCGCGGCGGGTCGGTTCTTCGTCCAGACGCGAGATCGGCACGATCGGGAAGATCTGGTCGATCGCCCAGATGTCGGGCACCGACTCGAAGACGGAGAAGTTGACGAAGTACTTGTCGACCAGCTTCTCGTCGAGATCGTCGAGCGCCTGGCGATGCGCGCGCTCGGCGGGCAGCAGGCGCGGACGCACCGCGTTGGCGATGGCGTAGAACAGTTCGTCGAGACGGGCACGATCGCGCAGGTCGAGCTGGCCCAGCGCATACAGCGCCTGGCCTTCGGCGAAGTGGTGCTGGGCCTCGTGGAAGAGTTCCAGCGCGGGGCGGTGATCGAGCTCCGCGTGCGTTTCGCGAAGATGGCGCAGCACGGCGGGCTCGCCGCTGCGCTCGGCCGGGATCGCGCCCTGCGGCACGGGCTCGACTTCGCTCACGTTCACGACCATCACCGCGTGGTGCGCGGTCATCGCACGGCCCGACTCGGTGAAGATGACCGGCGCCTTCATGCCGTGCTCGGCCACGGCTTCGGCCAGCGGCTGCACGATGCTGGCGGCGTACTGGCCCAGGCTGTAGTTGATCGAGTTGTAGCTGCGCGAGCGCGTACCTTCGTAATCCACGCCCAGACCGCCGCCCACGTCGACGACCTCGATCGGCACGCCGAGGCGATGCAGTTCGATGAAGTAGCGCACGGCCTCGCGCATGCCCGCGGCGATGTCGCGCACGTTGGAGATCTGCGAGCCCATGTGGAAGTGCTGCAGCTTCAGCGTGTGCTTGAGACCGGCGCCCTCGAGACGTTCGATCAGCTCGAGCACCTGGCCGGGGCTGAGGCCGAACTTGCCCTTGTCGCCGCCGGTGTTCTGCCACTTGCCCGCGCCGATCGAGGCCAGGCGCACGCGCACGCCGAGCAGCGGCTCCACGCCGAGGGCCTTCGCCTCGGCGAACACGTGGTCGAGTTCGGAGAGCTTCTCGATGACGATGTGCACGCGCAGGCCGAGCTTCAGGCCGATGAGCGCGAGGCGGACGTATTCCCGGTCCTTGTAGCCGTTGCACACGACCATGCTGCCGGGACGCGCATGGGCCAGCACCGCCATCAGCTCCGGCTTGGACCCCGCCTCGAGGCCGAAGCCATGCTCGCCCGCGGCGACCAGCTCGCTGACGACCCCGCGCTGCTGGTTCACCTTGATCGGGTAGATCGCCGTGTACGAGCCCGCGTAGTCGGCGTCGTCGATCGCCTTGGCGAACGCCTGCTGCAGGCGGGCCAGGCGGTCGGCGAGGATGTCGGGAAAACGAATGAGCAACGGCAGGCGCAGGCCTTCGGCCGTGGCCTGATCGACCAGCGTCGGCAGGTCGAGGGTCGGGCCGCCGTTGCCGCGGGGGCGGATCGTCAGATGGCCGTTGCCGGCCACGTCGACGTAGCCGTTGCTCCAGTGGGGAATCGCGTAGGTGAGCTTCGCGCGATCGGTGGTCCAGTTCGTCATGGGGGTGACGATCTCCATAGGGATTGTGTCGTGTCCCCTTGCGGGGGCGCGGAACAGTCGCAGCGGCGAACTTTGACCTGAAGCGGGCCTGGCGGCCGGGAGCCTCGCACGCCGCGGGGCCGACCAGACGTATGCCTGCGACCGGGGGCGCCGGTCGGCAGACCGCCTATTGTAGCGGCGGCTCGTGACATGCGGGTAACGTCGGGTTCCGTGTAGGAAAGAGCCTGCACCTCAGGCAGGGCAAGGACTTGGGCGCATTCCGGCCCGGAGCCGGTACAATCTACCGTTTAGCCCCCTACCCGTTTCAGGAAAGCGCCATGTCGCAGCAGCAGCTCAGCTGGTTCACCGAAGCCCACCAGGCCTCCGGCTCTTCCATCGGTTTCCGCGTCGAGCGCCTGTTGCACGCCGAGAAGACCCCCTTCCAGACGATCGAGATTTACCAGACGACCGACTGGGGCAACCTCATGGTCATCGACGGCTGCGTCATGCTCACCAGCCGCGACAACTTCCTGTACCACGAGATGATGACCCACCCCGCGCTGTTCACGCATGCGCGCGCCAAGCGTGTGGTGATCATCGGCGGCGGCGACTGCGGCACGCTGCGCGAAGTGCTCAAGCACGAAGAAGTCGAAAAGGCCACGCAGGTCGAGATCGACGAGCGCGTCACCCGCCTCGCCGAGCAGTACTTCCCGGAACTGTGCGATTCGAACAACGACCCGCGCGCCGAGCTCCTGTTCATCGACGGCATCAAGTACATGGCCGAGGCCGAGCCGGAGTCCATCGACCTCATCATCGTCGACTCCACCGATCCGGTCGGTCCGGCGGAAGGCCTCTTCAACGCCGCGTTCTACACCAGCTGCTACAAGGCGCTGCGTCACGGCGGCATCCTGGTGCAGCAGTCGGAGTCGCCACTGGCGCACATCGAGCTCATCAAGGCCATGCGTTCGGCCATGCGCACCTCCGGCTTCAAGGCCGTGCGCACGCTGCCGTTCCCGCAGCCGTGCTACCCCACCGGCTGGTGGAGCTGCACGATGGCACGCAAGGACGGCGATCTCTCGGGCTTCCGCGAGCGCGGCGCCATCAGCAAGAACTTCGCCACGAAGTACTACAACGCCGACGTGCACAAGGGCGCGCTGGCGCAGCCGGAATTCATGCGCGAGCAGCTGGGCGAGTAAGCCGCCCAAATCAAAGGGGGGAGCCAGCTCGCTGGCTCCCCCTTTTTTGTTTTATTGCTCGACCTTCGCCGGCTCCCAGCCGGCCGGGGCCTCCGGCGGGAAACCATAGGCCCGCAGCGAGGCGAGGATCACGCTCATCTCGGTGCCACCGCTGCGGGCGAGAGCCAGCAGCTTCTGTGCGGTGGCCTTGTCGCCCTGAGCCTGCACGTTCAGGCGCGCGAACTGCTGCATCTGCCAGATCAGGTTGAGCCGCGCGTTCTTCGCGGCCTGTTGCTCCGACGCATCCGTCGACAGCGTCTCCCGCAGATGCAGGCCGAGCGAGCGGCCCAGCGGGCTGCTGCCCCATTCGAGCACCTTGGCGAGTTTCAGGCAGTCGGCCACGACCGAGGCGTCCGACTTGTTGTCGTCGCAGTACTTCGCGGTGAGCTGGAAGCCCGGCATCGGCTGCGCGCTGGCAAGGCCAAAGACCAGCACCATCTGCACGCCCGCCGCGCCGGATCCCTGCAGGGCGTTGAAGGTATCGGGCGGCGGCGGCAGCTGGCTGACGTGGTTGGCGAGCGCCTTGAGGCTGGCACCCAGGTAATCGTCGTAGAGCTTCGCGTTGGCCGCTTTCGAAAGATCCTGCCGCACCGCGTCCTGCGAACCGGCGTGCCCGTCGACACCCAGCTTGAGCAACCACACCGCGGCGTTATCCGGCGCCTTCGTCTGCAGGGCGGCGACGGCCTCGGGATTCGGGCAGTTGCCGGCCTTGGCGTCGCAATCGGCGAGCTGCGCCCAGGCCACCTGCGGACCCGCGTCGGCGTTGCGCGAGGCGCGCTCCAGCAGCGAATGGTAGGTCAGCGTCTCGGGCTGGCCAGACAGGGGCCGGGCAAGCAGCGCCGCCGCGAGCAGGGGCTCCGCCTCGGTGCGCAGCGCCAGCACGCTGGCCAGGTCCTTCTGGAACTGAAGCAGCGATTTGCTCTGATCCTTCTGCGCGACCGGCCCCTTGGCGGCGCCCTTCGCGGCGCCCGGCCAGGGCGTGGCGGCAAGGGCAGGCAGTGAAAGCAGGGCCGCAAAGGCCATTGTCGCGACGCGGCGTCCCCGCATGGGCCATCTCCGTAGAGTAAAACGTCAAGGATACGGCCAGACCATGAACGGAAGCTGCTCCGATCCGGGCCCCGCTTGCGTCAGATTGCTACTATCGGTGTCCGTGCGGGGGGAACCGGGCAGACACACGACCGACCGTATGACTCAATCCTGCGACAGAACAGGAGCTTATCGTGGATCAATTTGCCCAAATCTCCAGCGGTTCCGCTGGTTTCTTCGTCGGCTGGGGCACCCTCTCGCTGATCAACGCCGGTCTTGCCCAGGGCAAGAACCGCAGCGGCCTGCTCTGGTGGTTCCTTTCGCTCTTCCTCGGGCCGATCGCCACCCTGATCATCGTCGTGATGCCGAAGGTCCGCACGAAGATCTTCTGACGACGCCTTGGAGCACCGCCGGGGGATGTGTAGGCTAGGAGGCTTCCCATGGCAGGTGCTCGCGAATGCTCACGACGCTCGTAGCAAGCAGCAAGGGTGGTTGTGGCAAGACGACGGTCGTCACGCAGCTGGCGACGCATTGGGCGCATGCCGGCAAGCACACGGCCATCATCGATGCCGACCGGCAGCACTCCAGCCTCCGCTGGGTGCAGCGACGCCCGGAGAACGCACCCGCCATCACCGCCGTCGAGGGAAGCCGCCGCGCCTTCGACCGCCTGCCGGGCGATGTGCAGCGGGTCATCGTGGACACGCCGGCGGGGGTCGACGAAAAAGACCTCGAGCCTTACCTCGAAAAGGCGGACGTGGTCATCGTCCCCGTGCTGCCGTCGCACTTCGATCTCGACGCGACGCTCGACTTCCTGACGGTGCTCAAAGGCATCGGTCGCGTGAAACGCGGCAAGCTCCCCGTCGCCCTCGTGGGCAACCGGCTCAAGCCCTGGACCAACGCCAGCCAGGCCGCCATCGCGGAGCTGGGCGAGCGCGCGCCGTTTCCGGTGGTCGCGGAACTTCGCGACTCGCAAGCGTACGTCTTGCTCACGGCGCTCGGTAAGGGCATCTTCGACTACAACTCGGAACATGTACGCGGGCACCAGGACGACTGGGCGAAACTGCTGCGCTGGATCAAGCGCAACACCTGAGCCGTAGGGGTACGCGTCGGCAGTCACGCCACATCGGTGGCATTGAGGAGGGCGACACCCATGCGAGAGCTCATCCTGTTGCGCCATGCGGAAGCGACGCCGCAAGGCCACGAAGGCAAGGACGATCGCGAGCGACAGCTCACCGAACACGGCCGCAACGAGGCCCGCGCCGCGGGCGAATGGCTGGCCGAGCACCACATCCGCTACGACCGCGTGCTCTGTTCGCCCGCCACGCGCACCCGCGAGACGGCCGCCCTGGCCCTCGGGCAGGTCGAACCCAACTACGACGACAGCATCTACGACGCCACGGTCGGCGATCTCTTCGACCTGCTCGACAAGCAGGAGGACGCCGAGAACGTCGTCCTCGTCGGTCACAATCCCGGCATCGAACAACTGGTAGCCTTCCTCGTCGAAGGTCGCTCCGAGGACTACCGCGGCATGCCGCCGGGCGCCATGGCCCGACTCAGCTTCCCGGGAAAACTCGAACCCGGCACGGCCAAACTCGAGACCTTCTGGTCGCCACCGAACTGAGTTTCCCCATGCGCCACCTGCTGTCGGCGTTCGTCGTGCTCCTGGCGGCGGCGCCTGTCTCCGCCGCCGACCTACGCATCGACCCGGTGCGATCCCGCGCCGAATTCAGCGTGCGCATGCTGTGGGTGAGCACGGTGACCGGCAGCTTCGAGAGCATCCGCGGTGAACTGACCATCGATCCGTCGACCCAGACGGCGGTGGTCAGCGCGGACATCGACACCGACAGCATCCGCATGGAATCCGCCCGCCTGCGCCGCTGGGTGCTCGCCCCCGAGTTCTTCGACGTCACGCATCATCCGCGCATCCATTTCGAGTCGGACCCCACCGCGCTGGAAGTGCTCGGCCAGGGCGGGAACGTCGCGGGCAAGCTGACGATCCGCGGGGTGACCCAGCCCGTGAGCTTCCGCCTGCAGCCGACGCGTTGCCCGACCCATGGCCTTTCGGGGTGCGTCCTGCAGCTGCACGGCATGATCGATCGCACCGACTTCGAGATGCGCGGCCGCCGCGGCGCGCTGGCCGACCGGGTCAGCCTTGGCATGGCGATCGTGCTCACCGATCCCTGACGGGGCCCAGGCTCACGTGCCGTTGGCGTGCGTCGCCTATCATCGCCGGCATGCGCCGCCTTCTCATGCTCCTCATCCTTGCCGCCACGCTTGCCAGCGGCGGCTGTTCGCTGTCCCGGGAGCGGGTCCGCAAGGCCGACGCCGTCGTCACGCTCACGGTCGACCGCCAGGACAGCTGCCCGCCGTCCGATAGCACCCGGTGCGCCACGCCCTCGGTGCTCACCGATGCCGCGCGGGAAGCCGACGCCGCCTCCACGGACGCCCGTCCGGTCCACGTCGCCACGCTGCTGGAAGATGGCGAGAGCGCGATGGGCGCCCGCATCAACCTCATCCGTGCGGCGCAACGCACGATCGACGTGCAGACCTACATCTGGGAGCAGGACGACGCCGGCAAACTCGTGCTCGACGAACTCGTGCACGCCGCGCGCCGCGGTGTGCGCGTGCGCATCCTCGCCGACCAGCTCTTTTCGTTCCGCGACCCGGGGCTGCTGGCGCGGCTCGCGCGCGCCAGCGACCACATGGAGATCCGCCTCTATAACCCGACGTTCCACAGCGCGCGGACCCCGCCGCTGGAATTCGCGGCCGGCATCCTCTGCTGCTTCTACAAGTTCAACCAGCGCATGCACAACAAGCTGCTGGTGGTGGACGACCTGATCGGCATCACGGGTGGGCGCAACTACGAGGACCGCTACTTCGACTGGGACGGCACCTTCGATTACGTCGACCGCGACGTGATGATTGGCGGCCCCGCCGCGCGGGCGATGGGTGCCAGTTTCAACCAGTTCTGGGGCCACAAGCGGTCCGTGCCGCTGACGCAGCTGCGCGACGTCAACCGCGAACTCCTTGCCGACACCGACGACCCGCGGCACTGGGACCCGCCGCGCTACGAGCACCCCGACCGCGTCCAGCGCATGGTCGCCGACGCGCTCGACCCCGCGTGGCTCGCCGGGCATCTCCAGCAGGCCACGCTGCGCCTCAACCGCGTGGAGTACCTGTCGGACCTGCCCGGCAAGACCGACGAGCCCAAGCGCCGCGAAGTGCGCGCACTGACGCGCCACATCATGGGCCTGGTGCGCAACGCGAAATCCGAGGTCGTGCTGCAGACGCCTTACCTCGTGATGAGCAAACCGGCGCAGAAGGTATTCCGCACCTTGCGCCAGCGTCAGGATCCGCCGAGGGTCGTCGTCTCGACGAACTCGCTCGCCTCGACCGACGCGTTCGCGGTGTATGCGATGTCGTATAAGCATCGCAAACGCTACCTGATGGATTACGGCTTCGAGATCTACGAGATGAAGCCGCACCCGAGCAACGGCGATGCCGATGCGCTCGAGGGCCAGACCGCCGCCGTCGCGACACCGCCGCTCGATGGCATCCGCCAGGGCAGCGGCAGCGGGCGCTCGCGTCGGTCGAATCGCGCGTCCGCGGCCGCCACGCCGTCGGAGTCCACCGGATTCCTCGGCTTCGGCAGCCGTTCGGGCCGGGGCGCGCGCAGTCGCCCCGCGCCTCTGCTCACCGCCGGCGTCCGCTTCGGGCTGCACGCCAAGTCCATCGTCGTGGACGACACGTTCGCGATGGTCGGCACGCACAATTTCGATCCGCGCTCGGATCACTACAACACGGAATCGGGCGTGATCGTCTACGACAAGCGCTTCTCCGACCGCCTGCGCGACTCGATCATGCAGGACACGCAGCCGGGCAACGCCTGGGTGATCGGCCCGCGGCAGAAGACGATTCCCGTGCTCTCGTCGGTCAACGACTTCATCGGCGACGTGTCCGAGCGACTGCCGTTCTTCGACCTGTGGCCGTTCCGCTACGCCACCAGCTACGACCTCAAACCCGGCTGCATCCCCATGCGCTGGACCGACCCGCGCTTCTTCGAATGCTACGAGCCGGTGGGCGACTTCCCGGAGGTGGATGTCTCGCTGAAGCTGATCTACACGCGGATGATCACGGCCTTCGGCTCGTCGGCGGCAGGCATTCTGTAAAGCCGTTCCGGTGGGAGCCAGCCTGCTGTAAAGCCGTTCCGGTGGGAGCCAGCCTGCTGGCGAAGGGTGCTCGCGACAAGCACCATCGCCATCAGGCCGCGTCTCAACGCGACGAACTCAATAACGCTGAGTCAGCTCGAAATTCACCGGGAGATCCGCCGTATACCGCTGCGGGCGATCGTCGGCTGCCGCGAAACGCCATTCCCGAACGGCTTCGCGCGCGGCACGATCGAGATCGTCGTCGCCGCTGGAGCGGCCAACGGTGACGCTGGTGACATCGCCGCCGGGCGTCACCGTGACGTTCAGCACCACCTTGCCCTCGCGGCGCGCGCGCAGCGCGGACATCGGATAGCGCGGCGACGGCATGTACACCGGCACGAGCGGTTCCGGCGCGGGCGTGGCCGCGACGACGGGGCGTGGGGCGCGCGGCACGGCGCGCATCGGTGCGCGCGCGGGGGCCTTCGCGTCGACGGCCGGCGACGGCGCGAGGCGCGATACGGTTTTCGACACCAGGGCGGGTGCGGCCGTGGGGAGCGTGACCTCGGCGAGGCGCCGCGTCATCGGCGCCCGCTCGTACGTGAGCGCGGTCAGCCAGCTGGTGCCGGCGACGCCGATCACGAGGGCGAGGGCGCTGAGCGAGGTACTGGTACGTAGTGCGAGCATAGCCTTGCGCGGGCGGCGGCGAGGCCGCCCTCTATCAGAATCAGGGACGTTCGAGGATCGCCGTGACACCCATGCCGCCTGCGGTGCAGATCGAGATCAGGCCGCGGCCCGATCCCTTCTGTTCGAGCATCTTCGCCAGCGTGGCGACGATGCGCGCGCCGGTCGCCGCGAACGGGTGACCCGACGCGAGACTGGAGCCGTTGACGTTGAGTTTCGCCGGATCGATCGATCCCAGCGGGCCGTCGAGGCCCAGCCGGTTGCGGCAATAATCGTCGCTCTCCCATGCACGCAGCGTGCAGAGCACCTGCGCGGCGAAGGCCTCGTGGATCTCGTAGAAGTCGAAATCCTGAAGGGTGAGGCCCGCCTGCTTCAGCATGCGCGGCACCGCCACCGTGGGCGCCATCAGCAGGCCTTCGCCGTGGACGAAGTCCACCGCCGAGACCTGCGCGTGCGTCAGGTACGCCTGGATGGATAGGCCGCGCGAGGCCGCCCACTCGTCGCTGGCCAGCAACACCGCCGCCGCACCATCGGAAAGGCCCGTGGAATTGCCGGCCGTCAGCGTGCCCTGCCCCGAGGTCTTGTCGAACGCCGGCTTCAGCGACGACAGCTTTTCGATCGTGGAATCGGCGCGGAGGAAGCCGTCGCGCTTGAGGCCACGGAACGGCACCACGAGATCGTCGAAGAAGCCGGCCTCGTACGCGGCGCCGAGCTTACGGTGGCTGGCGAGGGCGAGTTCGTCCTGCTCGAGGCGGCCGATCTTCCACTCCTTCGCCATGAGCTCGCAGTGATCGCCCATCGACTTGCCCGTACGCGGCTCGGCCACGCCGGGGAACGACGGCTTCAGCTCCTTGAGCGCGAAGCCGCGCGTGGCGACCTGGAATTTCTCCTTCAGCGTCTTCGCGCGGTTCAGCGCCAGCAGGCGCTTGCGCAGCTTCTGGCCATAGACGATGGGCACGTCGCTGGTTGTATCGGAACCGCCCGCGATGCCGGCGTCGATCTGGCCCGTGGCGATCTTGTTCGCGATGAGGATCGCGTTGTCGAGCGAGGTGCCGCAGGCGCGCGCCGTGGTCAGGCCCGGCGTGGTCGGGGCGAGGCCCGACGACAGCAACGCCTCGCGGGCGAGATTCCAGTCGGACGAATGGCGGATGACGGCGCCCATGGCGACCTCGCCCAGTTCCACGCCATGCAGACCGTATTTCTCGACCAGGGCCCCGAGTACCTTCACCGACATGCCGAAATTGCCGACGTCGGCATAGGCACTGTTGTTACGGCAGAAGGGAATGCGGACACCGCCGACCACACCCACACGCTTTTGCGTCTTATCCATGCTTGAAGAACGATCCAGACCGGGAGGATTGCCCGCATGCGGGCCCAAATGCGAAGACGAAGCCATCGCGGACGCCGACGATCGCCGACGAACGCGTATCGGCAAGGCTAACCCGCATCCCCTCCCGGCGAAAGCCCGCCGTGCCCGGATGATAGAATCGCGTTCCTTTGCCGTTCGGAAATACCTGCCGTGAACGAGTCGCTGATCGCCCGTCCCGCCGTGCTGGCGCTGGAACTGGCCGCGGGCGAGACGCCCGACCGGCTGGAACTCACCCGCGACGAGGCGCAGACCCTGGCGGGCCTGATCGCCGACGATCTGCGGGCCCTGCTGCCCGGCGTCGAGGCGTCGCGTCTCGCCGTGGCGGGGGCCTTGTTCGACGGCGTGGAACTGCTGCGCCCGGGCTTCCCGGTGTTCGCCACCCTCGAGGAGCTCGCCCGCCGGGTTCCGCGCGTCACCACGGCGGGCGGTGTCGTCGCCTTCGGCACGCACGAGGGTCGCATGCCCGCGCAGCCGCTCGTGCCCGACCCCGCCTATGCCGGCGGCCCGATGCGCCTGATCCCGTGGATGCTGCTCGCCCCCGCCGACCTGGCGGACGAACTGGCCGAACGCATGGAGGTGGAACTGGTGGGCCGCGGCGAAGCCGGCGCCGCGACGGCGGATTTCCTGATGCGCACCCTCGGCATGCGCCTGGAGCACGCCCGTTTCCTGAGTCGCGACGACCTGATGGCCCTCACCTGCGTGCAGTACGAGCACGTGAACCTCGCGCCGCTATGGACGATGCTCGAGGCCGCGCTGCTCACGCCCTACAAGGAAGAAACCGCGCTGGGATCGCGTGGCCTGCCGTTGCGCTACCTCGAAGGGCGCGTCGGCGTGCCGCCCATCGCACAGTGGTTCGCGCGTGCCGGCAACAAGGGCACCAACCCGGCGCACGAGCTTGCCGGCACCCTCTTCGAACTGCGCCAGTACGCGGCCCTGCTGGCGGCACACCACGTGCCGCTGCACCTGGAAGGCGACATCGCAGGCACGGCGGGCTTCCTCGTGGAACCGGTCGCCGACCCCGATCCGGCGCAGCCCGCACCGGTGCTCTACGCCCACGAAGCCGCCGGCCTCGGCATGGCCGCCATCACGGTGGCGCAGCCCGTCCCCGGCAAGGCGCGGGTGCTGGCCCACGGCTACCCGCTGGCCCCCGATGCGCTGGCCCCGCTGCTCGATGCGCTGGCCGGACGTTACGGCACCGCCAGCGAAGTGCATGCGCTCGGCCGCATCCTGCTCGATGCCGATGGCGCGCTTTCGGCGCCGGCTCCCGCGCTGCATTGAGCCGCAAAAACACGAATAGTCCGATATACGGGGGGCGTTCGGGCCTTTAGAGTGGGTCGACGTTTCATTCAACGGCGACCCCCTTGCGCCCCTCTCCCCCATCCCCGAACGAATCCCTCGAAACGCAGCTGAAGGAAAGCGAGCGCCGATTCGCGCAGGCGTTCCGCTATGCGGCCATCGGCATGGCGCTGGTGCTGCCCGAGGGTCGCTGGCTGCAGGTGAACGACTCGCTCTGCGCGATGCTCGGCTATACCGAAAGCGAACTGATGGCCCTGGACTTCCAGGACATCACGCACCCCGACGATCTGGCCGACGATCTCGCGCTGGTCGGCCAGCTCCTCTCGGGCGAGCGGCCCTCGTTCCACATGGAAAAACGCTACATCCATCGCGACGGGCACATCGTGCATGCGCAGCTCAGCGCCTCGCTGGTGCGCGACGAGAGCGGCGAGCCGCTGTACTTCATCTCGCAGGTGCAGGACATCAGCGAGCGCAAGGCATTCGAGGACGCCCTCTTCCGCGAGCGCGAGCTCGCCGAAGTCACGCTGAAATCCATCGGCGACGCGGTGATCACCACCGATCCGAACCTTGTCGTCACGTCGCTCAACCCCATCGCCGAAGCCATGACGGGCTGGCCCAGCCATGAAGCCGTGGGCCGTCCGATGGACGACATCTTCCAGCTGCGCGATCCGCTCACGCGGCGCCCGGTGCCCAATCCACTGATCGCCGCGATCGGCAAGAACAGCATCGTCGGCCTCGCCACCGACGCCATCCTCGTGCATCGCAACGGGTTCGACAGCCCCATCGAAGATTCCGCCGCGCCGATCCACGATTACGCCGGCAACGTGGTGGGCGGCGTGGTCGTCTTCCACGATGTGAGCGAAACGCGCGCGTTGGCGCTGAAGATGGCGCACCTCGCGCACCACGACACGCTCACCGGCCTGCCCAACCGCGCCCTGCTCACCTCCCGCATGGAGTTCGCCGTCTCCGTCGCCGCGCGCCGCAACCAGCGCGCCGCGCTGCTCTTCGTCGATGTCGACCACTTCAAGCAGATCAACGACAGCCTGGGTCACGCCGCCGGCGACGCCCTGCTTCAGGAAGTCGCACGACGCATCCGCGCCGCCGTGCGGGCCGACGACACCGTCAGCCGCCTCGGTGGCGACGAGTTCGTGGTGCTTCTGCCGCACATCGACACCGCGGCCGACGCCAGCGTCGTCGCGGGCAAGGTGCTGGCCGCGTGCAGTGCGGCGATCGGTGTCGACGCCACGGCACTGAGCATCAGTTTCAGCATCGGTATCAGCGTGTTCCCCGACGATGCGCAGGACGCCGAGTCGCTGCTTCGCAACGCCGACACCGCGATGTACGAAGCCAAGATGCAGGGTCGTAACGGGTACCGCTTCTTCAACCCGGCCATGAACGAGCGCAACACCGCCCGCGTACGCGTCGAGGTGGATCTTCGCAAGGCCCTCGCGCGCAACGAGCTCACGCTGCAGTTCCAGCCGAAGGTCGACACCGAGATCGGCAGCATCGTCGGCGCCGAAGCGCTGCTGCGCTGGCAGGTCGACGGCGAGGACGTCTACACGCCCGAGCACTTCATCCCGGTCGCGGAAGACTGCGGCCTCATCGTGCCCATCGGCGAATGGGTGCTGCGCGAGGCATGCCGACAGGCGGAGCGGTGGTCGCGCCTGTATCGACCGCTATCGGTGTCGGTCAACGTCTCCGCACTGCAATTCCAGCACACGCGCTTCTTCGAATCGCTGCAGGCGGTCCTCGAAGAAACGGGCCTGCATCCCACGCTCCTGGAGCTCGAACTCACGGAGCGCACGGTGATGGAGGGTGGCGAGCACATCGTGGACCTGCTCCGCCGGATCAAGTCGCTGGGCGTGTCGCTCAGCCTCGACGACTTCGGCACCGGCTACTGCAGCCTGTCCTACCTGAAGCACTTCCCCATCGACACGCTCAAGATCGACCGCGCCTTCATCCGCGACGTGGCCTGGGACAACGACAGCGCCGCGATCGTCGGCGCCATCGTCGCCATGGGCAAGGGCATGAACAAACACGTGCTCGCCGAAGGCGTCGAAACCATGGACCAGGCCGACTTCCTCACCTCGACGGGCTGCTCGCAGATGCAGGGCTTCCTGTTCGGCAAGGCCATGTCGTCGCGCGAGTTCGAAGAACGTATCGCGGCCATCGACCTGGGCGACCCGCGCGTCGCGCCATAGACACATCGCTGCAGGCTCCCCGGTGGGAACGCGCTCGCGCGAGGATGGGTGCTCGCGGCGGACCTAAGCCAGCGGCGCCTCATACATGAAGTAATGACACCGCTCCATTCCCAGCCCCGCATACGTCGCCTGCGCCCGTTCGTTCTCCAGCTCCACATAAAGCCGCAGACCTACCGCGCCCGCACCCTCGGCCATGGCCTTCACGTGCGAATACATCGCGCGAAACGCGCCCGATCGCCGCGCCTCCGGCACCACGTACACGCTCTGCACCCACCAGAAGTCGCCGCAGCGCCAGTCGCTCCATTCGTAGGTGACGAGCAGGCAACCCACCGCGACGCCATCGCGTTCGGCGACGAGATAGAAGCCGCGGCGCGGCTCGTCGAACACCGCGTCGACACCGCGGCGGATGGTGACGGGATCGAGACGCTTCTGCTCGGTCTCCCACGCCATCGCGATGTTCCAGCGGGCGATGGCATCGGCGTCGTCGGGCGCGGCGCGACGTATGTCGAGGGACATGGTCTTATCCGTTGGCGGGCCGCCGCTTGCGCGAGGCGCCGAGTTTTCGGGTGAGGGTATTGCGGCCCACGCCCAGCGCGGCGGCCGCATGCTGGCGATGGCCGTCGTTGGCGAGCAGCGCGGCCTGCAGCAGCGTGCGATCGAGCGCGTCGCGTGCCTGTGTGTGGATATCGACGTCGCCGCGCGACAGCGCGTCCTGCGCCCACGCGCGCAACGCTTCCGTCCATTGGTCGCCGCGCGGCTCGCGCGACGGCAACGCACCGAGATCGCCCGCCTGGATCTCCACGCCCGGCGCGATCACCGCCAGGCGACGACAGAGATTCTCCAGCTCGCGCACGTTGCCCGGATAATCGCGCTGCTCGACCAGCTTCATCGCGGCGCGCGAGAAGCGCTTCGGCACGAGGTTCAGCTCCGTCGCGGCCTGCGCGAGAAAATGACGCGCCAGCAGCGGGATGTCGCTGCGACGATCGCGCAACGAAGGCAGCTCGATGCGCACGACGTCGAGTCGATGCTTCAGGTCGGCACGGAACTGACCCGCGGCGACGCGCGCATCGAGGTCCTGATGCGTGGCGGCGACGATACGCACGTTGCCGTGCATCAGCTCGCGCCCACCCACGCGGTAGAACTCGCCACCGGCGAGCACGCGCAACAGGCGCGTCTGCAGACCGAGCGGCATGTCGCCGATCTCGTCCAGGAACAACGTGCCCCCGTCCGCCTGTTCGAACCGCCCGGCATGACGACGCGTCGCCCCGGTGAACGCGCCCGCCTCGTGGCCGAACAACTCGCTTTCCAGCAACTCGGAC